>Ga0307510_10006609_pt1 | contig 13831 bp, 8 predicted proteins | sample 12_EM_MG_FD_207224 | JGI IMG/M metagenome (GOLD analysis project Ga0307510, IMG submission 207224) | Populus trichocarpa ectomycorrhiza microbial communities from riparian zone in the Pacific Northwest, United States - 12_EM | ecosystem: Host-associated > Plants > Roots > Unclassified | place... | reverse complement strand
GGAAGTTTATTTAAGTGTTTTTCTTACAATATATTGGTTTACTATTCTTCTTTACGATTATATGTAGATCACTTAGGACATGTTATAGAAACTCTTAATGCTAATCAATTGTATGCAATTAGATCCAAATATATGTTTGGTGAGTAACAAGTGGAATATCTAGGACATGTAATCTCAATAAGGGGGATAACCACTGATCCTAAAAATATTAAAGCAGTGAAGAACTGACCATCATTTTCATTGAAGGAGCTTAAGGGGTTCCTTGGATTAGTAGACTATTATAAAAAGTTTATTAGAAGATTTTGTATTATTAGCAAACCACTCATAGATTTGTTAAAGAAAAATGATTTTAGGTGGCATGAGAAAAACATGAAGCTTTTGATCTGTTAAAGAACATTTTATGTGACGCTCTAGTTCTGGCTTTACCTAATTTTACTAAGACATTTGCATTAGAGATAGATCCATCTGCTATAAGCTTCGAAGCAGTGCTCAATCATGAGGATAAACCCCTTGCATTTCTTAGTAAGGCTTTGGGAATAAGACATTTGGGACTGTCCATTTATGAAAAAAGAGTATTTGACAATTCTAATGGCAATAGAAAAATAAAGGCATTATTTGGAACAAGATAGTTTATAAGTTGCTAAGACTAAATTACCATATTTGTATAGAAAAGAAAAGGAAAACATGGTTGCAAATGCTCTCTTTAGAAGAAACAATTATGGAATTGATCAACCAAAATATAATGACAGGGAGGTGGGCAACTTTAGTGCAGAAATCAAAGTGATGCTTGCTTGGTATGAAGAAATTTATGACTTATACATAGATGATACCACATTGCGAAAGATTGTGACTAGTATGATGGTAGATGCTAGTAAGTATCCATATTATACATATGTGGAGGGAATTATGAGATATAAATGAAGAATTGAAGATAAGGGAACTATGAGGGAACAATTAGTAAAGGTTACACATGATTCTTACATTGATAGCCATACTAGAATACAAAACTCGTATAAGAGGCTTAAGATTCTTTTTTACTGGCTAACTATCAAGAAGATGGTCCAACAATGTGATATTTATCAATAAGCCAAGGAAAAAAAGTGGCTTATCTAAGATTACAACCCTTGCCCACTCCTAGAGGCACTTGAAAAGACATGACGATGGATTTAATAGAAGGTTTGCTAAAATCATAAGGAAAAGACACTATTATGGCGATTATACAAATTTATGAAATATGGGCACTTAACATTGTCTTATCCTTTTCAGCTCAAGATATTGCTCAGTTATTCCTAGACCATTTTTACAAGTTCTATGGAATGCCAATCATAATAGTCACTGATAAAGATAAGGTTTTCATAAGTTTGTTTTTCTCTAGACATAGCTATTCAAGAAACTTGGGGTTAAATTGTTGATGAGTGTATCTTACCATCCACAGACTAACAACTAGACATAATGAATGAACCAATGCTTGGAGATATACTTAAGGTGCATGATCATATATAGTTCTAAAAATGGTGCATGTGGTTGTCTCTCACACAATAGATATATAACTGTAGTTTCCATTCTACTATTAGGATGACTCCTTTTCAAGCACTCTTTGGATATGTGCTACCATCTAGAGATATGATTCATATTGATTCTACTATAGTTGTTGTTATGGATAAATTAATACAGAGGAGAGTTAACATGGATCGGATGTTGAAAAACCAATTGGAAGGGACAAGGAACATGATGAAACACATGGCAAATAGGAATAGACCTAAATATGAATTTACAGAAAGGGATTAGGTATCTTCGAAGTTGAAGCCGTATAGACATGGAAGTGTTTCTATCAGGAAGAGTTTCAAGTCATTAAAAAAGTTGGAATTGTAGCTTATATTACTAGTAGGCAGTTTAATACATCCTGTCTTTCATGTTGAACTTAAAAGAAAAAGATTTGGAAAGAAGCTGTTGTTTCTCCTAAACTGCCAGTAATGAATGAAGGTGGTAAGATACAAATTTATCTTGTGGCAATCTTAGACAGGAAGTTCATGAGAAAAAAAGGTTGTGGTGGTAGGGTTGATTTGGTGGTCTAATTCTTTTCTTGAGGATGCAACATAAGAGGGATTAGAGAAGATCAATAAGCAATTTCCAAAGTTTCATTTAGGTTCTTGAGGTTAAGAATGATTTGGAAAAGTGGCATATTGTTACATTCTGCACATGAAAAATAAGAAGTAACATGCAGAACACATGTGGTTTAAAAAAAAAATTGGAGCAGTAGCACTAAGAAGGAGGATTAAACACGTGATTCATAAAGCTACAAGAGTTAAGTAGTTAGTTAGAAATAGTTAATAGTTAGTTGAAAAGTAGTTCGTAGAAGAAAAAATCAGTTAGCAAGTTTAGTAACAGAATCCTGCATAGTATAAAGGCTGTAATAAAGATTTAGTGAGAACTAAGCAATAAAAGAATAAGAAATTCTTCTTCCCTTATCTCAATTCTCACTACTCCTTTCTCCTACTTCTTTACTCCTTTGTTAGGATAATAACCTAATAGGATTTTAAGATGATTAATCTTGCCTCTAATTCTTATTCATGAAAGGAAGTTGAAATATATTGCAGGTTCATTTTACCTTAAAGGAAAAATTCGTTTGTTATTTTAATTAATATAAGCGATAATATTTTTATATGAATTAAAAGTGTGTTAATTACATTTTTAAAAATTAAAATATTTAACAAATACAATAAATACATTATAAAATAATTCACCAATGCTTCTACTTGCAATTGTTGATCAAAATATGACATTTAAATTTTAAAAAATGAAATTAAAACATTACACTTTTAAAATTGCAATCAATAATGGTTTATTCTCACTATTACATCTCTATAAGACTAGATAAATAAAAACACTAAAAAATTACATTAATAAAATTAAAATTTACACAAAAGCTCCATAAAATATACGAGGTTCGAGTAGAATTATTACTCTTAAAACGGTTAAAAACTTTTTTACATCATGTATTTTTGATTTTATACTAGTTTGCACCCTTTATCATCGTTATTATTAGTACTACTGCTATAAATATCAACATTCTACTTTTAAAATCATCTCTATTTATTTTTTACCAGAGAGGTGATCCATGCTCAAGATATTTCATTCAATTATTTCATTCAATTATTTTATAAAATTTACTTCTTTTGTAGGGGCACGTGAGCCACAACCCAACCCAATAATATTTTTTTAAAAGTCATCAATCAATTATGGAAAATCCCGAATTGAATCAAAGGTTTTACGACTTGGCCAATACTCATTGGACATTAAAAGACGTGTTCGGCAATTTTTTTTTTCGACAATCATTTATTTATTTATTTAACCGATAGTGTTTTTTCTTTTTGGTCCAAGCCTTTTCAGTTATATGATATGATCTTTATTTTCTTGGTGCTCGCCGCGTGGAATGTAGCTGCAGTTAAAGGGAATATTTATATATATATATATATACCGATTCTGTATTGGAAGCTTCTGTTGAGCAGAGGGGAGCATAGGGCCATAGGGTCCAAGAACTTTCTATTCATCCCACCACATCGGGCAGTTCAAAACTCATCTACTTCGAGAATTTAGCACTGACTTTGAAGATGCTCAGCTTTCGTTAGGTTAAAAAGTTAATTTGCTGCTTTCGTAACCACACTCGATGCTTGAACAATCTATAAAGAGGACATGGCCCACTTAGATGACGAGTAGATTTGGAAAATTTATGTCTTACTTTTTGAAGGGCTTCAAAGTCCTAAATTCCCATTAATTAGTAATTAACAATAGCACCCTACAAAGACTTTTTGGTAGGGAATGATTTAGAATGTGGTATTAGTTATTTTTTTAATTTAAAAATATATTAAAATAATATTTTTTTATTTTTAAAAATTATTTTTTAATATTAGTATAATGATATGAAAATATTAAAAATAATAATTTTAAATTTAATATTTTTTAAAAACGTTCTTAAAATACAAAATTACGGAGAATAAGATTCATTGCACCTTTCAACATAAGACTTTAAGTGCAGGGGAAAAGGAGACCCCATGAAAAACTTCTTCACGTATGTCAACATCTGTATCTTTTCACCAACACCACCAAATAAAATCCCAAGCAACTCAATATGTGCTCATACAAGCTGCAAATACAGTGGTTGAAATTGCAAGATCTGTAAGCCAGAGAATTTGGAAACAGCTGGATCATTCCGAGCCTCAACTATCTCAAGAAATCAACTGCATATGTTTCAAATAATTACCTCTCCGAATTATCAATGCCATCATCATTATTTCCTTGTTAGATTTGATTACAGACCATTTCAGTGGCCATTGTACGTTCATGTAAATGTACATATATACTACTTCCGCGTTCAGCAGGAGCACACGGCTGCAGCAATCGACTCGGGGCGTGAAATGATCGGAGGACAAATCTTTTTGCCTTTATTTCAGCTGAAGATGAAAATGACTTTAGATGATATCATATCCTTGTTTATATGCTATTTTTTGAATTGATGCATGAATATGGAAATAATCCCAATTAATGGCCTATGGGTGATACATGACCCACCATAATTTACTATTGAAGTTTGAAACATATTTATTAAACCTGATATGGAATTCACTCAGATTATGGGTTAGACAGGTTAACTCGAGTTGATTAAATTTTATTTAAAAAAATGTTAAGCCGGGTTTTAAACTTGGTAAATGGGTCATGGGTTGACCTATTGGTTTGACCGAGTCAAATCATGTCAACTCCGAGTTAAATTGTTTTACACCCAGATTGGGCCAGAAGGCAAGACGACTAGGTCTCGGGGCAACTTGCGAAGTTGGTCTGAAATAATTTTGTAGATTATTAAAAATAAAAAATAGTAATATAAAAGACATGGACCAAATGCACAGGAAAAAGAAGTTGAATGGGCTCGTCTGAAATTTTGAATGGGCAGACATGAATTTCGAGGAGAAGAAAAAGAAGAAGAAGAAATGGTTGCCGACACCAAACCACAGGTGCGTTGGGAGCACGTTTTGCCCCATCGTGTAGGGGTCATCTAGGCCTTTCAAATGACTTCGTGAAGGGCAGCATTTGGTGATCGAATGACACCACACACGCCGCCTATTAGTTGGTGCGTGCTATACACGCGCCAACATGTTTTTTTTCAAATAATATTTATTATATGGTTAAACACATTAATGCCCTTGAATAACCTTCACATTAACAATAAAACCAATATAAAAGGGTAAAAAAGTCCTTGTAAGAGAGTTATGTTAATTTTGTCTTTAGAAACAACAAAATAATTTTACTATTTTGGAAAAAAATTAAAAAGACCATAATGCCCTTGATTGAAAGATCTTGATTTTTTTACTCTAGGTTTAAATTAGTGATTTCACTATATATAAAAAATAAAATTACTAACCTAACCATGCATAAATTGCTAAAGATAATTGTATCACGATGAAAAGACCACCTTGTGCCCAATGCCTAGTGTAAAGTTTTTTAGGCCAAGGATGATTTGTCAAATCACTATTTTAATGAATAGTGATTTATATTTAAGGGTATAATAAAACCTCCTCATTTAATGTTTTTGTTAATTAAAGGTTTTTTGGGCCAAGGATAATTTTATCAAATTATTATTCCAATGAATAGTGATTTGTAGCTAGGGGTACAATAAAACCTCATTCTCCTTCAGTGGTTTTGTTAATATGATGAAGTTGTGAAAACAATTCACATAAAAATTAGGCTTTTCATGGCTGGGTTGATGGAAGGTATGACTAGGCTAGCTATGGTTGATGGGCTTGACTAATAGTTTTGCTATTCATATGAAAAAAAAGGTCCCTTGAGGAATATGAAACTCTCTAATGCTTAAGTTAATGGGTGTATGTAAAGAAAAAATAAAGTGAAGGTTAATGAATGCGTATCTACGTGTGTTGGACTAAAAATAAATTGCGCGCATCAAAAGACACATGAGCAATCACAGAGAATAGAGAAGGATCGTTGATCCTTTTAGAGATAGGTTGTCTAGAGATCTAGAGAATTTAAATGGAGACATGAAGATTTCACCATGGAAACATTTCATTGGAGACAATATGGTTTTCATGTAGACATAAAGAAGCACCACTATTTTTTATTTGAAAAATCTAAAAGACAATAAAGATATAATTTTAGAAAATTATCTTATCCTAGGTAATGCATCATAATGATTTTTTCTTGTTTGTTCAAGTTGCATTTATTTCTTCAAAAATTATTGAAGATATCATCTAAAGGTCAATCTTTCTATCTGTTTTTCGAGTGCTTGACACTCCTTAGTGTCATGCCAATGATCATGGTGAAAGAGACAAAATATGTTATGGTTCCTCATTTTTGAACCACTTTTCATGGGGGATGGGTATTACATGAAGTATTTTCCTTTATTGACGATCAACACCTCAATATATATGGTGGTAAGAGATGTGGTTAGGAGCTTAGAGAATGTCAAATGGTCATAAATGTGCCCCTTGGTGCTTATTTTTATACTTTATTGGGTGATTGGTGACGTTGTGGAGATTCTTCCTTTTGGAAATGATGGTGACCCTGCCAAGTCACGCTAACTTTATTACTCGAATATGGTTCTCCATTACTTGTTTCACATTGATAAGAGTTTTATCATGAAGAGTGTACAAACTTTTCTATAATAAGTAGTTAGCCTCCAATGATTAGGGCTTCAATGATAACGAGTTTAAGCATATTCTCATCGCTTAACATTTCCTTATTGAATCTTTAGAATATGCCCACCCTAATACTTTCATCCTCTTATTATGTAATGGCAAAGAGCTTAGTTATGCTCTTTTTAGCTGGAATACTAGTGTTGAAATGGGATACGAGCTTCACATAGAGATCTTGAAGACTTATGATGGAGCAATGATTGAAGATGTGATACCACACCCAAGAAAATCCATGAAAAGTTGTAGGGAAAATCTTGCACATGGCGTCACTCTTTGTTCTCACTAGTTCTATGATACTTTTGATATTTTATATGTATTTTTCTAGGATCTATAAGGCCATTGTAATTATCAAAATGATGTTTATTTTTAGGAGTTGATATTGTCTCATATCTAGGACTTTTTTTTATCAGGGAGCATGCGAGTGAGAGTCAAAGGAGGATTGATGAAGATAGCCATGCTTGTGGCTAGGATCTGTGAAGAAGTGCTCTTCATAGCAAGAACGACTTCTTCACAGAGTTGGAGTGTTGTGCATACTTTGCACATCATTTCATCTTGTTCCTTCATGGAATCGGAGTTGCCTTCATGTATATTTTGCATATAATGAAGCTGTATATTGAATTTCCTATTGATGAGATGGAATAATGAACTTGTTGGGAGAGCTGTTGGAAACTTGGGGGGAACTAGAGTCCATGTGGTAGGGCAATCACTCTTCTTTATCCTCAAGTTTTGTTAGCTATGAAAAATATTTTTGATGAGAAATAGAGGAAAAGAACTAGCTTCTGTTTAGTTTTTTATTAATGGTGCCACTAATAAAGTTGTGAAAAAACTTTACACAAAAAATTAGGCTTTTAATGGCTAGGTTAGTGGATGGTGTGACTAGGCTAACTATTGCTTATGGGTTTGAATTGTAGCTATGCGATTCAACTAAAAAAAAAATCCCCTAAGGAACAAGGACCTCTATATTGTGTAAGTTAGTAGGTGTATGTAAAGGAAAAAATATATAGAAAGAGAAAAACATAAAGTTAAAGTTAGGGAATACATATCAGCATGTGTATGTAGGTGTATGTAAAGGAAAAAATATATAGAAAGAGAAAAACATAAAGTTAAAGTTAGGGAATACATATCAGCATGTGTTGACCTAAAAATTGAATGGCCTAGCTTGGTTGGGCCAAACTTTCAATGGTGTAGCTATTGTTGGCTTTGGCTGGCTTTTTTACTAGGAATTTATCTCTCTTCCCTCGTGACTAGGTGTATTTATACATCCAAGTCTTGGAATTCCTTCATGGAAAATAAGACATATCATTGGTGAAAAATAGGTGTTGGTCCTTGGTTTGGTCATCCATTAGAGAAAAATGGTGATTTGCTAGTGCTATCCATGTTTTTTGCACAGAAAAAACCAGTGGCTAGCCATGGTTGCTTGCGTGTCATGCCATGATTATTATGTCATGCATGCTATTGGTGAATATATTGGTTATGAACAATATTATTGGCATATAAAATGGTATATGCCCTACATGGAAAAACATTATTAAATAAAAAATTATATGTATGAAAAGTTTGTGTGTATGGCTTATGAAAACCTAAAAAAAATTCATAAAAAGAATGTGTTAGACCCGGTCTATTTGGAGTTTTTGAGCTAAAATTCCAGCTGTTTAGATCATCGCTAAGTGATCGGAAAAAACATATTATTTTTGGAAAAACTTCCCCTTATATATTACTTTTATTTAAAAGAGGAGATAACTAACAAAATTAATGATGTATTAAACGATCATCTATAATTGAGTGCACGTACTCATTTTTGTTCCTATTGAAGATACCTAATATCATATTGTGATTAATTGAGTTCTTCTCTTAGTTTCCATTAAACATGTTTGTTAAATGAACAACTGTTGTTGAAAAAATGGGTTCTATCTTGAGGACTTATTAAATGTTTGTATTCATATGTTTCTATCAAAGGAGTAAGTCAAAATTGATCAATTATCTACATGTTAGATTTTCTTTTTGTTTTATATCAAAATTTCTGAATATTTCTTCTCATTTATAATAAAAATATTAACTTTGAAATCTATTAATGTACAGAGTATGATATCTATGGATTAAGAGAATTGTTAACCGTTTTAATTGAGAGTGTAAGTTTTAATACATAAAAAATTAGGGGCAAAGCTCCCATGCTCGAACCATAGGATGGTTCACGTAATTTTCTTGATTTTTTCTTTTTTTTTTTCCTTCTTCTATACATATCTTTCTTCTAGGGTTAGAGTATGTAAAAGAGTATGAGAGTTTTACCTATTGGTTGTATAGTTATACTAATCCAACCTTCGATCGGTTTAGAGTGTCCTTTGTAGTTCCTGCTAAAATGTTTTACATTAATGATATTGTGGTAAATAATGAATAAAGTTTTAGAGATTATTTTAAAATATTTTTATTTTATATTGAAAAGATATTTTTTTATTTTACATTAAAAAATCAAAACTTTATTATTGTAAATATAAAACATATAGATTAACGAGCTTTCAATTTTTTATTGGAAAAATAAAACATTTTTTTATTATTTATATAACGAATTTTAATATAATATAATAAACAACAAGAAAAAGATGGTTTTGGACAAAAAAAAAAAAAAATTCAAAATGATGAAATTTTAATAAAATTATTTAGCCTTTTTTCCCATAAAAAACCTTTGGAAATTTGGTACAAAACTCTACAATATGTCTAATAAGATCTTCAGCATTGGAACTAGAAAACACCCATATTTGGGCCCCTATCAAGTGGAATGAATCTAATGTTTTGTCTCAATAGTCTAAAATATTATATTAATTGTTTCCTTTTCTATAATGAAACAAAACACAAGAATTTCTGGTAGAAATGGTAATACCTTAAGAGGTGAGGAGATCCCTTCAATAGTATCCTCATGTACCTCAACATAAACATTTGTAGCCTACCAGCATCCATGGCATAAATTACCTTTATCTTTCAGCCTTAAAAGCCAGGACTCTATCACGATATTGAACAAACTGCTCAATGCAGCTGGTAAAAGTTTCTCTTTCCTTCTCCTTCATTTGCTTCCTTCAAAGCGTCATGAGGGCAGTCATATCTAGATTCCATTGTCACCCTAACCAGCAAAAGAACAAGTCACCTGCTCAATAATATCAGAATTTGTCAAGCAGCAAGCAGTATAAACGGATTCCCCCTTTCAATTATCAGAAGAAGTGCGTGTGTACATATATATATATATATCTCCCTTTGCGATGTCATATGATACATAAAATTACAACTCAACACAATTACACAAAAGTGGCAAAGAATTAGCACAAGCGTCGTAAATTTGTCACGATAATAAATTACTCATATCTATAAACCTTTGAGCTGCCCTAGTGCGACCAGAACGGTTGAGAAGTCCAATGATGATAGCGTAATGATCTCCAGATATCTTAACTTTATATCTCTTAGACATTAGTTCAAAGATTCTGCAAGCATCATCTGCGAATCCGGCTTCATCACAGATTGATAGAACCACTTTGAAAGTGAAATCATTAGGAGTAAACTTCCTGGATCTCATCTCATCAAAAAGTTTGATTGCATCTTGCCACAGGCTATTATATCCATAAGCCTCTATGATGGCCGTCCATGTCATTGAACCCTTGACAGGAACTGCATTGAACACTGATTCAGCACTATGAACCAGTCCACAACTCCCATACATCTTGACAAGCTCAGATGAAACAAAAGGAATGGACTCAAAATCTTTCTTCAAGATATGTCCATGAATCTCTTTTCCAAACTTCAAAGTTTTAATTTTACTGCAAATACTCAACATCCTTGCCATTGTAACAGAGTCTGGCCTATGCTTCGACCACTGCATAAACCTAAACACATTGAATGCTTCATTTATGCACCCGTTTTCTACATATGAGTCAATCATGGCTGTCCATGCGATCACATTCCTAGCCTCCATACCATCAAACAACTTGACGCTATAATCCAAAACACCACACTTTGAGTACATTTTTATTAGAGAAGTGGTGAGAGATACATTTGGCAAGAACAATTTCTTGACAGAAAAAGCATGAATTTCCTTCCCATGTTTCAGAGTCTTCAACTTAGCACAAACTGGAATTACAGTTGCAACCGTGACCACATCAGGCCTACACCCTTCTTGCTGCATCCAAACAACTGATCTCAACGCCTGCTCAAGCCTCCCATTAGACACATAACCAGACATCAAAGCAGTCCAAGAAACAACATTCCTTTCCCTCGATCCATAAAACACACGCCTCCCTGAACCCATGTCCCCACATTTGCAATACATATCAATTAACCCAGATTGAATCGATAACTCCCTTGAATAACCCTTCATCTTCAAAACATAACAATGAACCTCCTGGCCTAACCTCCTCGCCCATACTTCTCCTATCACCGGAAGAATACTAGTTATAATAACAGAATTAGGATACATCCCTTCACTTACCATCCACCTAACATAATCCAAAGCTTCCCATTGACGCCTATTATGTGCAAACCCAGCAATCATCGCACCCCACGCAACAATATCTCTTTCAAGCAATTCTTCAAACACGTTATGCGCAAGCCTAGTCTTGCCGCATTTAAAATACATATCAATCAAACAAGTCCTAAGAACTGCACTACTAATCATCCCATTCTTTATCATAATGGCATGAGTCTTAAACCCTTGTTTCAGCGCCGAAGCGCCTGCAAAACTCTTAATGACATTGGAGAAAGTATACTCATTCAATTCAACACCATTTACTCTCATTTCTTGATAAGCACTAAGCACGTCCCCGTATCTTTTTTTACCTGATATCACAGTCCCTCTAATCAAGGCATTCCATGGATACACAGTAGCAGTAGAAGTGCACTCATCAAACACGCTTTTGGCATCCTCAATAGAACCACAGGAAGTGTACATGTGGACAAGTTTTGTACGCAAGAACTCATTGTTTTGAAGCCCATTTATGCGTAAATGCGTGTGTATTTCTTTGGCTTTGGTTAAAGATTTCGATCGAATACAAGCAGCTATAAGGGCAGAAAAAGTAGTGGGGTTAACTGGGATGCCTTGTTGGTCCATGTAGTCCATAATGATGAGTGCATCTTTGAGCTGATTTTTCCTGGAAAATCTTTGAATATCTTTGTAAATTGCTTGTGGGTTTTTCTTGTGGAGTGGTAACGAAGCTGGAAATGCATCTCTTTCATCGAATTGTTGATGTTTTTTGTTGGGATTTTGGGTTTGGACTGGTTGGGTTTGTGTAGAAGATTTGATTTTGGAGAATTGTCTGTGGGTAATATTGATGTTGAGAGGATTTTGAGGGAAACAATGGAGGTGAAGAGAAAGCGAAGGGGATTGCATGGCTTCCATGCCCGGTTTCTTCCTGTTGGAAAATGAAGGGAGGAGATGAAACTTTTGGTTTTATAAATGAAAGATTATTGAGGTACAAAACAACGCAGGACATGATAGCCCATGAAAAGGCAATAAAATGAGGAAAATATTTTATTTTTTCTTGGGTAATTGCTTAAATTTAGAAAATAAAAAAAATTAAGAAAAAAAATTATTTTTGGAATTTTCATTCTAAAGTTTGAGTATGTTTTTAATTAAACGGTAGAGACTATCTTGGTCATATGTCTTCTTTGTGACTATAGCAACAATTCGAAGTAAATAGTTAGTTTAATAATATAATAAAATTAAAAATTCTAAAAAATATTTATAATCTGTTTTTTTTTTAAAAGTGTGATTTTTTAATTATAGATATTTAGTAAATATCTTAAATTGAAAACTCTTGTAAGAGTTTGAGAGGAAACAAAATATCATAAATCATCAAATATGAGATATAATATTTAAGTTTTAATATTACAAAATTAAAATGTATTTTTCTACCATGGTTACAATTATATTATGCTATTTTGAATTATTATGTGTAATATAATCCTTTTTTTCAGATAAAACCTATTTATACTAATCATTAAAATCATTAGCATTATATTATTTATGAATATTTTTATTTTGGATTGTACTTTTTAATTATATGTTGCATGAAAATAAATTAACGATTCAAACTTAAATAAACTTTCATGAGTTTTTTTTTATGCATAAATATTTTTTTTAATATTAGTTGGATTCAGTTTAGTAATTTGACAATTTTTTTATGCTATTTAGAGTTTGAGCGGTGTATAATTAAAAATAATGAAAAAAACAAAAATAGAATTAACATATTTTTAAGGATTTATTCTAATAGAAACCTATTTTTGAAATAACATCAATGAAGCAATCAAGATTTGGTTAATTATTTCCTTTAATAAGAGATTCGACTGTTAGATTAAGTTTAAATTTTTACAGTCGATTTCCTCGGACAGCCACTGTGTCGCTGAACGGAAGACATATCATTCTTCACTCCAACTGATAAGCAACAATTTAGACATATCACTCTTCACTCCCACTGATAAGCGACAATTTAGGCAGATCGATAGCTTATAGGAAAGCCTGGTTTCTGCTGTGATGTAAGGCCAGCTGAAGGGGTTCTTTTTAGGATTGCCTCTTTTTTTTTTTTCCTCTATTGTCAATCTTGGAGCATGCCTCCAAGTTACTAATAATATGAGGGATAGACATGACGAAGTTTCTTTTTACTATTCATTTCTGCAAGTTTCCTTTTATGGCTATGCGATGCTTTTAGCTGAGAAGGCTAGATTTTGGGGCTAGCCGTTGGCCTTTCAGATTTTAGTTTTGAATTTCTACAACTCTAGCGATGTTGTGTTAGTAAAGTGGAGACAAACAATGCCCATTCCCACTTTATGCTAGTGGGAACAACTCATCTCCCACTTAGCATAAAATGGAAGCACATGGTGGGAACAACTCATCCCACTAGCACAAAGTAGGAGTTCATGATGGCCATGATTTCTTGCCCCCTGCTCTGTCTATAATTAGACACATTGAAGAGCTGAGGATGAGTGCAGAGAATAGAGAGAACGAGAGCAGAAGAATAGAGAGAGCTTGAGTGAGTAGAGTTGAGTTGAGAAGAGTTTTCTCCTCCTCTTTGTTTGTATTGTTTCTTTGATTGATTAATACAAACCAGTAGCTCCGTGGAGTAGGCAAGTTGCCGAACCACGTAAATTTGTGTGTGTTT
>Ga0307510_10006608_pt1 | contig 13832 bp, 17 predicted proteins | sample 12_EM_MG_FD_207224 | JGI IMG/M metagenome (GOLD analysis project Ga0307510, IMG submission 207224) | Populus trichocarpa ectomycorrhiza microbial communities from riparian zone in the Pacific Northwest, United States - 12_EM | ecosystem: Host-associated > Plants > Roots > Unclassified | place... | reverse complement strand
TTATGACTGCTTACGAGTGAAATGGCAAGGCACTGGCAAGGCACCGGCAAGCAAAAAATGCGCAAGTCACGGCAAGTAATGTTACATTTTGCTGATGCACGTGTCATGTCAGAGCTGTTTGTCATGTATTGTTAAAGGTGCAGTCATGATAAAGCCAAATGGTGTAGTGGTTGTTATGTTTTGCTTACATGAGTGAGCATGGTGGGTCTGTGGGTTCAATTCCGGAGTAGTGTAATATAGTTTTTGATCAACCACATTTCAGCATTGGATATGCTTTTCTGCCAGTTTCCCATCTGATTTCATGTCTTGAATTTTTTTTTACTATCTTCTGCAGCTTCTACACACTGTTTTAGAGATTGTGTACAAAATGATGGGAAACCTCAAGTAATTGGTTTCTCATCTGCAAAAACAGATTTTGGGAGCTGGAATGAACATATAATAAACATGTATGGCAGTATTTAAGGTGTAGAGGATGAGGAAGTGGCAGAATTAGCCATCTGACCATTGACGGGCATCTGATCACTACGACTGCAACAATAGTATGTACTATACCCCATAGATTCATGCTTTTCTCACGAGCTCATGAGACTTCACGTTATAACCAGCTTTTCTAGGACATATAATATGTATATTACGAAAAGCTCTATGCTGTAACGTATCCGAAGCAGTCTATTGAATATAATGAATGGACAAGACGGGCATGTTGGCGCTCTGGGCATCAAGTTGCCCACAAGCGGACGAGGATGTGCCAGTCATGGAGACTAGCATAAGGAGAACACGTGTGAAAAAGGTCATTCTAACAATTTACCATCGGTTACCTCCCCTGCCGCCATAGCCGTTGTCACGGCCACCATATCCATGATCAGAGTTGCCATAACCGCCACCCCCTCCACCGCGACGGCCCCCACCACCACCGTAGCGGCCTGTTTGAGAGTAAGTCGATTTTCTCTACTGTATTAGAATTAATACTCACTGCGTCCGCCGCCACCGCCGCCGAACATAGCCATCTCTTCAAGTGCTGGAGGAACGTCCGACTTGGCCTCCTTGAGAATCGCGATGAGGTCACGGGCCGACTTCGCATTCTCTGTGGTGAAGTAAGTATATGATATCCCTTTCATACCGGCACGCTGACGAAGAAGGGTTAAACGGCCAATCTGTGACAAAGACAAAGAGCACTTACTCCTGTGCGGCCAATGCGGTGGATATAGTCTTCGCAGTTGTTCGGGAAATCATAATTCTGAAGGAGTGTCAGCAAAAAAGGATGGAACGACGATGGGGAAGGCCTTACGATAACGTAGCCTACGTCCTTGACATCTGAAGATTGCACGTAGAGTAGATATGGTAGAAGCGCAAACCCAGTCAAGAACGAACACATGGAGACAGACGCAGCCCGTTAATAACCAATACAGTAAGGAATTACAAGCACCGCGACATCGCCGAAGACAGAGATCACAAACAACAAGGGTTCTATGTCCAAGGGTATATGTAACGGGCTACAGGGCCACGCCACAACGCGTCCAGGCTACAGACAGGCAAGTCTTGTACACGCACTCATCGAGTCGGTGGAGGGGCGGAACAAGGTTCAACAATCAGCCGCTTTAGTCCACTACCGCTAGAGCACCAACGAACACAGTTCATGGAGCCCGGAATCCATGGTCGTTGTCTAGGACGCCTACCAATGGATCCGGCGGGATTACGGGCACCTAGGCAAAAAACTGAACCCCTCACTTTTCGATGCGCGAAAGCTTCCTCGGCCTGTCATGTGCTGGATACGCACCCAGGAACCTGGTAGATGAATGTGTCAAGAAAACACACGGTAGACCCCGTGCCACCACAAGTGTATCGTGCGGTGTCAGCGGACCCCATCATCTAACCAGGGAACAAAGCATAACAATGTAGCACAGCAGCCTCACTAGACCGCTTGCTAATTGTTTGTTACCCGTTGTGTCTCGACGTAACGTCGAAGCACTTGTCACAGTCAGGAAACACATACCAAGACCACGAGAAGCAACATCTGTTGCGATTAGAATTGGAGAATGGCCGGCCTTGAATTCTCCGAGGACCCAGTCACGTTCACGTCTAGGAGCATTGTTAGCTGGTAAAACAGCTTTACAATGCAAAGTACCTACTGTTCCTTGTCACCATGAATGGCAAGTGCTGGCCAACCGTCTTGACGAAGGTATTTTGTGATATCATCCGCAACCCGTTTAGTGCCAACAAAGATGAGAACCTTAGCATTCTGAGCACTGATGATATCAAGATGCTTGATCAACTTGGTACGCTTCTCAAAGTCGCTGCAGACTTCAACGACCTGGGAAATGTTATGGTTTGCCGTAAGCTCCATTGAACCAATGTTGACTTGAATGAAGTCCTTCAAGAAATCCTAAAGGGGAAACGATCAGCTCGGTCGGTAACTAGACAATGCCGGAAGAGGGCATACAGTGGCAAGGCGTTGCACATCCTTCGGCCATGTAGCCGAAAACATGAGCGTTTGACGATCGGGCCGAATTTGGCCGATAATTTTACGGATCTGGGGTTCGAAACCCATATCAAGCATACGGTCGGCCTCATCCAGAACGAGGTAGGTGATGCGGCGAAGGTTCGTCTTTTGAGATTCCAACATATCAATGAGGCGACCCGGCGTTGCGATCACAACCTCGACACCACGCTGGAGATCACGGATCTGCGGTCCCTTTGGCGCACCGCCATAGATGGCAGTATTACGAATACGCGAGTTTGAACTAGAGGGTTGAGTGTACGGCGAAGTATAGAGGAAACATCAACTTACCCAAACTTTGTACATTCTTGCTGGATTTGAACCGCAAGCTCACGTGTAGGTGCCAAAACGAGGGCTATGGGGCCATCTCCTGGAGACAATAAAGCTTGTCTAAGATAGAAACAAAGGGTGAGCTTCGAGGCTAAATCCGACCAGACCACTTACGCATTGATGTGTAGCATGGCGGGGAGAGCAAAGGCAATGGTCTTCCCACTACCGGTTTGTGCGATAGCAACAACATCTCGTCCTGAGAGTGCCATAGGCCAAGCTTGACATTGAATAGGTGTGGGCTCTGAAAAGCCCTGAGCACGAATCGAAACCATGAGATAATCAGGGAAGCCAGCTTCATCGAACGAGGTCACAGGACGAGGCACATTGTGTCCTTGCACCTGAAAAAAGTTCGTCAGGTCAACGTAACTCAAAATGATCAAGTGATGGATCGCACTTTGATCTCCTTAGACCGGCGGAACTCCTCTATTTCGCGGTCGGAACGAGAACTAACCCGCTTGTCTTCGACATAGAAATTTTTCTCGAAGGGAATCTGCTTCTGCTGACTCCAGTCGATAGAGCGAAGACCGCCGCCGAGGGTATCGCCCATGCGATCGCCGCCCCATCCACCACCATATCCGCCGCCGTAGCCACCGCCATAGCCATTTTGGCCACTATAACCGTTACTGTTGCCATAAGACTGGAGAAGAAAGGAGTGAACAACGAATGTTAGGCGGAGGGATGGAAACAATGCGACATACTCTCACCATTATGTAGAACTCTTGTAATTAAAAAAAAATTGCTCAGTCAAGAACTTGGGGTTGTAAGGACGAGTAAATGAAGGGCGGAAAGTAGACGGGGTGAGAGGACGTGAGAGTGAGACGGAGAGAAACGCAAAAGTTGGGAGGCCGCCGCCGCCGAACCGTGCATTAGAGAATCTGTTCCCACGCCCTTGCTTACAAATACTTTCACAGCACAGCTCGTGACTGTGAGACAAGTGTCTGAGCCCAACTGGGATGAATGGAGCCATCGCATGCAACTGGTCGTCGAACGCCAAGGATTTGACCTCTGGCTGGAAGGCATCTTCGCACAGCCCGAATTGTCTGTGGACGCCGCCAAACATTACCTTTGGAAGTCGAACGACAAGTCACTGAAGGCTTTCATGCTTAACACTATGTCCCGAAACGAATGCAAACTGGTCCGCCTGAGCTGAGTGCTGAGTGAGAGAGACCAGCATCTTATTAATTTAATTAATCGGGAATCGGGAACGAACACTGCCAAATCAAACCAAGCGAGCGAAAAAAAATAATTATGACGAAGTACGGTAGCCAGCAGGGGTAACAAGTGTATATAAATATCCTCAAATCCAACGTTGAAGTTAGCCAAGATAGGTGATGGATGACAAGGGGTAAAGGAGCAAAACAAGGCTCGGATGATTTAGAACCGCCAGTGGTATGTACGTCTCACATGATAATGCAGTGACTTCTCCTGCGAAAACGGTCACGATTAATTGTCCTTCCTTTCTTCTTGGGACGCTCGTCGGGAGGGTAATAATGGAGCATTTGTCTCACAAGGTCTTGGAATGCTTCGTTCACGACCCAGTTCCGCTTCGCCGATGTTTCGTACACAGGGATCTTCCAACGGGCAGCAAGCTCTTCGATGTGTGAGCGTGACACCTCGCGCTCATTCGTAAGATCCAGTTTGGTACCAACTAGAACCATCGGGACACGCTGCAATCAAGGGGCGATAGCCAGATCGTGGTAAGTTAGAGGTGCGCAGGAACCGCATGCAACTCACACTATTTTCTCCTTTGATGCGAAGAATTTGCTGCCTTAAAGCCGTCACCTCTCGTAAGCTAGCTTCGAGGGTTAAGCTAAAAAACCAGTGACAGCCGGATTGAGAAGGGTCAAAGTAACAACTAATATGGTAGCTTACCTGAAAACGAGGACAAAGCCCCGACCTGCAGAAATGTATAGGTCCTTGAGAGAGGTGAATTGCTCGGCCCCGGCCGTATCGAGGACCTCCAGCTATATCAGGGAAAGCGGCGTCAGAAATGACAGAGGGGGGGAGCCATCTGGGGATCAAAGGGGATGCCGTAACCCGCAGGGGGGACAGATGGCCTGCCCACTAGAGCGAGCGTAACACCCACTAATGTAAGTTGTCCGTCGACCTCGACGGTTCTCCTGTATTCTTCTAATCACGAGGAGTTAGAATGGGTACGTAGTCGAAGCCCGAGTACACACACCTTGGATAGTTGGGTCATAATTTTCGACGAACTCGTCTCGCATAAAACGGACGGTGAGAGCGGACTTGCCAACACCTCCGGCTTTGTCGCAAAAATTCAATTCAGTCTCTCGCACTCCCAGGGACAAACCAGGGACAGAAAGGAAGGCGACTGACCACCGAGGATAACGGCGTTGAATTCACGCATCCCAGGATACAAAGCCGAGGAAGGAGAAATAGATGCGCGTCATACGGTAACCAGACCGAAGAGAGGAAAGAGTAGAGCAGAATATGGTCGTGATGCCTCCCACTTTACGCACGCCCTATAAACCCGGAAGGTTCGTTATCTCGGATAAAATTATGCGTACGGCAACGTTACATTACATAATATTAATATTGATTTAGGCTCAGGTACGTCTCCCTGGCGCTAACCAAGCGGAACAACACCTTTGAAAGCAAGCGCATCTTTTGCTCTCAAAACTCAATCACGATGCGTCCAAGAGTTTTCCTGGACTTCTCCATCGACAACTCTCCAGCAGGAAGGTTCGCACCTTTTTCAAAAACGTCAAATCCTATATTCCGTTCGTCCTAACAAAAATGATTCCCAGAGTGACCTTCGAACTGTTCAGTGATGTTGTCCCAAAGACATCAGAAAAGTGCGTCACGCCGCAAAATGCCCTGCCTCCCCACTTTTTTTTTCCTGCTCCGACTCACTAGCCTCATTCTAGCTTTCGTGCACTGTGTACAGGGGAAAAGGGCGTGTCGCCGCTCTCAGACCGGCCACTGTATTACAAGAATAGCATCATCCATCGCTCGATCACCAATTTCATGATCCAGGGCGGAGGTATCGTATTTCCGTTGATGGGCGTTCTATGCACCGGCATTCTCTCTGACCCTGTCGAGGGCAGACTTTACAAAACGGAACGGAACGGGTGGCGAGTCTATCTACGGTGGCCCATTCGCGGATGAGGACCTAACGCACCCGCTGGATTCCGAGGGGTCCGTTCTTTCGCGCATTCCATTTTGCGTTGCGACCTTCATCTCATCTTGAAAAAAAAATTACTATGGGCTGTTACCTCCGCCTCCGATCACAGGTTGCTCTGCATGGCCAACCGTGGCCCGAACACTAACGGATCGCAATTCTTCATCACGTTGCGGGCTTGTCCCCATCTGAACGGCACGTGTTTGCTTATTTGTTTTTTTTGTCTCATGTCATGTGCACATCAGATTTACATATACTGTACACGCACCAGGTAAACACGTCGTCCTTGGCAGAGTGATCCGCGGCTTCGACGATGTGGTGACTAAGGTCGCCCAGGTGACCACAGATGAGAAAGATCGGCCTACGGTGCCCGTCACCATCTTCAATTGCGGCGAGCTCGAGCTTCGCAAGAAGGCCACACCCCCACGTTCGTGTACCTTTTATTCCTTTGTAGGCGTAACGATGGCCTCTTATCTACGGCCCTTTTGTTTGGTGCGTTATCTTTAGCGAAAGAGCCATCCGTGAGCGCTAGTGAGTCCGAGGAGGACGCAGAAGAAGAGCGTTCCCGCAAGCGTCACAAAAGGCGACGACGGTCTCGTTCTCCCGCCGACGCAGCCGAAGCCGACTCTGGCAAGCGGCACAAGCGGAAGCACAAGCATAAGAAGAATAAGGATCGGAAGGACTCGGAGGATTCACCCTCCCGATCGGGGAAGATTGAGCCTGCGGGCGAACGGAAGGAGACAGAAGAAGAGTACGACGCGCGATTGGAGCGTGAGGAGAATGAACGTTTGGCTGCCGAGCGCAAGCGCGAAGTGGAGCGCCTCGGCCGACAACACGAGCAAGAATCACCATCTACAAATGGCGTGCGGTTCAAAGGTATAACTTTATCCCTTATTTTCGAAACTCTCATTCATGATACCCTCACAGGACGGGGAAGAATGAAATTTGTCGATCCGGAATTACACAGGAGACGATAGCTATTCAATATGTTTTTGGTCATTGTTCCACATTTCCTTGGCATTTTGGTCGTGCCGTACGTATTTAACAACAACGAAACATAAAGTTATTTCGTGAAAAAAAAAAAGAAAATTTCGGTCTTGATCATGGTACGTGCCGATCAGCAAACAAATAATACGCACATGTGAAAAGGAAGAGGCAAACGTTGCGGCTACAGTTGCAAAGTAAACTTTTGGCAAAATTGCATGCAGGTATGCGTGGGCATGGGCAGAGAAGCGCGATCCATAAAGCAAGAGATATTGAGATCATGTGAGGGAGACACAGACGCGTCATTTGGAGAGCGACAATCAAATAGTGACCTCGCCCAATTGTTCCGTAATGTCGTTAACCTTTCGCTCGTCTTCCGCGGAGTCATCCCTCTTTCCAGCCGCAGCGGCAAAACTGAATGTAGAACGGATGCTTGCCGCTGGGCCTTGTGTTGAGCCCGGTGAGGGGGGAAGTGAGACATCGCCGCGTTGTGCAGGCGTTCGCGGTGCGCCACTACGATCTGCTCCTTGGCGTGAATTGCTGCGTGACATAGGATGTTGGCCGGTGCGTTCCCTGGTGGCCTCGCGCTCCTTATCAAGGCGTTCTGTTATGACCTTCTCTCTTGCCGTGACATCCACGGGCCTAAAGTATAATCGATCTATCAGGGCACAAAAACGACTGGGACCAGGAGATACAAACTTGGCAGAACCAAAGGGACTAGGCCGACTGGCAGGGCTACTCTGGGACATTTTAGGAGAGGCAAGCGGAGATGGTGTTGAAGAAGCGGTTCCAGTACGAGGCAGAAGTTCCAATTTCCGGCGGGCGAGCTGGGGAGTTGGGGGAGTGGATGATGTCGCTGTACTCTCGAGTAAATGATTGTTCCAAATAGGAAGGGCTACACACTCACGAGATGTGCTGTTACGTGATGAAATACCTGGCCGTGGTCCACTCCTCCAATCATTGTCTGCGAGCGGTTCAGGTGCACTCGACGGGGGACCCATGTCACCTCGGCCTCTGAATGTACCAAACTTGCGCCCCGTGCCTTCATCCTCGCTCGGCTTGAATTTACTACCAATAGCCCATGTTTCTTCTTTATCCGCAGCCCCTACACTCTCAGAGGCCAAAGTTGAGGTCTTGCGTCTTGGAGTACCTTCGGACTCCGGTGGAGGAGCAGGCCGGCTTGGACGATTGGAACGCCAGTCACCGGAGGTATCGGAAGCCGAAGTAGGCGGGGCTTGTCGGTCAGCAGGAGGGCCGTCATAACGCCGACGCGACGAATCACGAGAGCCAAGGTCAGGTAGAGGACCCTGTCGTCGCCATTCGCCAGAGAACTTTGGGTCTTCAAAGCCTCCGAAGCCGGCGCGTTCCTTGGCTAAGATGTCCGCGTTAGACCGGTGACGATAACCTTTGACATAAAATGGACATACGGGGCTCAGCAACGCTAACTCTCACGGTTCGTCCGGCCAAGGCCTACACGTCTCATTGAGCAAAGCCGAGAACATACATGAGAATTCTGCCAGTCTCACCGAACCCGTCTTTGTGAGGGCGCCCTTGAGATCTTCTAGTTCTTCAAATTCTACGTAGCCAAAGCCTTTCGGTCGTTCTTCACGATCCTTAATAACCTTTACGGATTTCGTCTACCGGTCCAGTTGAAGCGGGGGGCATCATCCAGATGTAGTTACTAAACGTACTTTCAACCCATCGAAAAAGCTCTCGAGGTCATGCTCAGTCAAATCAAAGGCCAGATTCCCAACAAAAGCCGTATAAGGGGGCTGGGTAGGTAGAGGCAGATCTTCCCTCGGAGGATACGCGTGTCTGTCCGCTTGAATTTCGGAGGGTCAGTTGACTGAATGCCGTCAAATAGGTGACGAGTAAGGAAGACGCACGCCTATTGGATAGGAAATCATCCCTTCCGCCTCGACGGTCTCCCCGATCGTCATCCCTTGCAGCAGCTGCCAGGAATTGGTAAGACCGACGTCCGCAGGCATTGAGTTAGGTGGGAGCATGGGAAAACGTACGAGCTGTCGGAAGTGTTTCCATCTCATCCGCCCAAGAACCAAGGGCTGAAGGAGCATCAGATTAAAAATTCTACGTAGAGAGGAGGATCTGTGTTTGCTGACTGCTATCACCCAGGAATTCGTTGAGAGACATTTTTTGACCCTTTTTCGGTGCTGGACATACGAGTATTTTAGTTGTGGGCTCTGGTAGATGATATAGAGGAAATGACTGACCCATCTTGTGTGTGATTTTTCTGCGTAGAGATACACAGTAATTTTTGGAGACGGATGTGGTGGAAAAGACGATGTGCTTACCGTTATTTGGCTCGACTCGATGACTGACTCTATCGGTCGGTCGGAATCGACAACTCTCCGTCGGTCCCGCCGCGACCTGCCTGCAAGACCGAATCATGATCCTCCTCGAGGTGAGCACTACCCCGATCCTTTATCCACAGTGCTCATCAATTTGGTATCGTTAAGCCCCACAACTATATCATCCAAACCACCCTGGTTGACAAATTCGCAAAGTGCGCAGTTCCACGTTGAGATACCCTATCCCTACACACAAAATCATATTGTTTTCCTCACAGGCCCACTTCCCTCGATGTGCAGTTCGTAGACTTTGACGGGGTTAGGTTCCACCTCTCCACACCCGATCGTAAGACGGCTCTTCTTCTTTCGATGCACATCCGCTGCTGGGACGAGCTGGTTCGCTATGGTGCTCTGGACATCCTACAACGAGAGTATGCGCCACTTGTCCAGGCACAGCCAGAATCGGATTACAACATCAGTCTCCTCATCGATCTTGAGACAGCCCCTCCCGAAGGAGGTGGGTTCATCCGAAGGACTCCGGATTGTTCAACCTACTGACGATAATGAAGAACAAAGGGACGCATTCATCCATAACATTGCTCTCATGAAGCGACACGCGTTGGCTGCGCCATTTGAGCTAGCTTTCAAGAAACAGAAAGTGCTCGAAAGCACCTCCTCGGGGCAAGGAGATCTGATGGCCATCCATTATCGTGATGAGGAAGCCATCTATATTCAAGCTGCGCACGACCGGGTCACCGTCATCTTCTCCACAGTCTTTCGAGAAGAGACAGACCGTATCTTTGGAAAGGTTTTCCTGCAGGTACCCCTCTTTCAATATCTCGTGACTCTCCCAAAGTACTAACACAGATCGTTTTAGGAATTCGTGGATGCGCGGCGGTTGCCTCAGATCCAGAATGCGCCCCAGGTACTATTCACCAACCGGGAGCCCCCACTGGAGATCAGGCACGTCCCCGGTCTGAGAGACTCGGAAGACATTGGCTACGTGACCTTTGTTCTCTTCCCACGCCACTTCGCCAACCTCCACGTCGCTGCTGGAACCATCTCGCACATCCAGCTCTTCCGCGACTATCTTCACTACCATATCAAGTGCTCAAAAGCATATATGCAATCTCGTATGCGCCATCGCGTCTCCGAGTTCCAGAAAGTGCTGAACAGAGCCAAGACGGAAGTTGCGGGCAGCGAGAGAAAGACGGTGACGTACGTTGCTATCCTTTTCGCCGCCCGCCAATCGTGATGTTAACGCATCTTTGCAGTGGGAGAACTTTGCAGACGCGGTAAATGTAGCACTATTCAGTAATCCGTATGTATTCGTACCACGGCGGGCATGCAACACGAGTTCAAATTCAGAAGCTTTCTTTCCGATCAAACAGCATAATTGGCTACTTCAGCCGTTTGGTTGCATGAGCATCACTACGGTATAGTGCCATTACAGTACTTCTTTGACTTCAAAGGTGGTACCGGGACAGAGCGCTAGGTTTCATCAAAGTCAATCCACGTCTAAAATGGCAAGTGTGGAGAAGCGTTCAATTGCCAATCATCTCGAAACCAAGGGGGATGCCATGCTATTCGTGGGCAACCTACTTCTCTTTATATCGGCCGCAGAGATGAACAGTTAGGAAAGTTTGCGCCCCCACCTCGGTGTTCCTGGCTGCAGCAGATTCGGTCGCACGCCTTCTTTCCTCTCCAGAACCAGGGCTATGGATGCTAAAGCGCTGAAATGTTCCCCTCGTGGCCATCCTGTCGCTTTGGCGTGTGAAGCTACTTCTGCTCGCATTTCAATGGGCTCCTTACTTCGCACGGAATCCCTGGTCAGATTTTGTTGACTACCCGACGCTCGCTCATCCCCCTGGTTGAGGCAGGACTAGGCATCGCGTATGGAATCTGTTCTCTTCAATACGTGGATAAACTTGAAGGTTCTACTAGGGGAACCCGCGAGGATCAAGATCGGGACTAATTCCGGAGAGGGGACAGCTTTGAAACTTCAATTCTATTGGTGCAAGTATAGCTGACCCTCTCGCTGGGGCGCAAGCAATAGTTTACCAACCATCTACCTACAAAAGGCACATTGTCCTCAATCTCTACCACGAGGCCATAACATGAGGCCACAGAAAACGCCATCGGAAACAATTTCTATCGCCTTGCCGAATGGCACCCTTGTAGCAAATCGGCGTTTTAGCGCGATAACAGCACAGCGAGCGATTTTGCCAGCGGACGCGCGCGAGGGGGGGAAGAAACCAACTTGTTACTTTATTATGACTAATCAGATGTGTAAGTCACCGTACTGTAACAGATATGTGCAATAAATCAGGGTAAAATACTGCAAAGCCCACTAAAAGGGCTGTTAACTACGAAAGCGTGCGCTTGCACGTACTGTACTATGAAATGTATGATAAGATGATCCTGGGGCCCAAGGCCCGACCTCTATTTTTGCGACAACCCTCCCGGCGAACAGTTATGGTAATCGACTAAGGCACTCACAATTTTTTCTTTCAGGGACCCCAATCATATGGGGAGTAACCTACGTACTCAGGAACGAACAACTTTGCATGCACACCAGGCGTGGGCAACATTATGAAACTTCGACTACGCCTTGTAATTTATACAAAGAGGCCCCTTTTCACGCTAGCATCGTCCACACCCTAGTAGATTAGCCTATAACAGACGCGCTCCATCCCGGTTGATTCAGAGCTCAGCCCCTCAACCGCACATACCACTCACTACAGCAGACAGCACCACCCATCGTCGATCTCCGAGTGAACCACGAATATCCGTTTACAAAGGTTTAACACACTTATGCGCGCGGTGTCCATCAACACCATCGCATTCTCATCTGGTACTCGAGGTTCTGCGCATTTCACTCTCGATTTTCTGCTTCTTAAGGTAGCGAGCGCTTTCCGTCCGTAAATCGCTATCGAATGATTGCTATCTGTGAGCTCCTGGATTGTGGTGTAGGATTCCTCAAAGGATGCAGAAGGTATGATCCGAAAAGGGTAGGCAGACAATATGAGAAGTCGTCTTGTTTGGGTCCTCTTGAAGTGCGGGTGAGCGGTTGTAATTTGCCAATGAAATGAAGGACCTTGTATTCACCACGACACGGTGAAGCGAGAAAGGGAAATTACACGAGTCCTTTTGAGAAACGCCTGAACCTCATATTTTTCGTTCTTTCTGGCTAGAAAATCAAGAGATAAGTTCAAAGCTTATTTGTTCGAGAAGAAACTGAGGGAAGATCAGAACATCGCGGATTGTCTCATACCATTACCCCCAGGGCACATAGGCGTTGTACCCCTTTGGTGTGAGGGTGATGGCAGTCGAACGCAAATTACGAGTAGCACATCCTTGATAGACGGACACAACAGTATAGAGATACAGGACTCACCATACAGCGCAGTGTGAGCCCAACTGAGTTCAGCGGTGAGACAATTGTCTCGTTTCGACTGCTTTCGACTGCTTTCTGAAGCGTTTGTCGTGTCTGCTTTGCAGCATACGGAAAGCAGACAAGAGACAAAGACTGGCACATCAGTCCAGTATTGGCAATGCACGTGTCAACTTTGTGCCAAAGTTTGGGGCGCCGCAAATAAGTTGGTACGCCACCACGTGACCCTCCACATTATATTAATGGACAGCCTGAGATTCTTGTTCGGCGTTCGGCAATAGATATGTCGCACAACCACGACCACGACCATAACTGCGGAGATCACGCGCATGGCCATGACCATACAGATATCGGTGGACCCTCCGATAACGTGTTCATGCATATAGACCGTGATAATGTCATTGCGCTGAACTCAATTGGTGAGGGTAAGCAAGTTATCAAACCCTGGAACGAGCGACTGGACGAGCAAGTGGTGAGTATATGCCCATTAGAGGAAAAAAAAAAGAACACGCGGTTACGTCGACCTTGACTCGTTACAGTATATCGAGTCGGATGCAGACGACCAGCTGTAGGTCACCCAGTCAAATAGTTGCCTCTCTCGCCCCCCCAGTGGAGCTCACAATCGGAGGCAGCATCATGCGCGTCCCTTTCACTGGCTCGGTGAAGCTGCGTTCGCTGTTGCTCAAATCTGGACCCGGCGAACAGACACCCGCCAAAGTGGCCCTCGTATGTTATTTCACCCGGTTCCGTCCAGGACGCCAAGGGCAATGGTGTTCCCTCTTGTCACTAATGACCCGGTCTAGTTTGCAAACATCGATAACCTTGACTTTTCTGACATTCAAGACAAGGAACCTCTGCAACAGTTCGATGTCGCGGTAGGACGCGAAGTCGGGGAGTATGTCCTGAAGTAAGCGACGCGCGTTCCTTCAAGCCATCGCGTTCACTTGTCCCCCCCCATCTTTTTCGCGAAACGTGCTATTGTCTAAAGAACCCGTTCTTGTAGGCCTGCGAAGTTCCCCAACGTCTCCGTCATAACTCTATTCTTTCCAGCATCGCAAGGTGCCGAGACAACGCGGATCTATTACGTCGGATTCCTTGGTCAATGGAGCGAGGTGAGGCTTCTCTTCTGCGGATCTTCAGCACAGCAGCGTATCCAAGTTCTTGACGATCCTTCTT
>Ga0307510_10006607_pt1 | contig 13836 bp, 7 predicted proteins | sample 12_EM_MG_FD_207224 | JGI IMG/M metagenome (GOLD analysis project Ga0307510, IMG submission 207224) | Populus trichocarpa ectomycorrhiza microbial communities from riparian zone in the Pacific Northwest, United States - 12_EM | ecosystem: Host-associated > Plants > Roots > Unclassified | place... | reverse complement strand
GCCATTGACAAAACACAATTTGTTCTTGGAATTTAAAGCTAGAGTCATAGCCCTTTTCCAAGTTGAATAATTGTCCCCATTCAGGGGTTTAGAAATCAAGACCAGACCTGGATGATCTGAATGATGAGTGAAGTATGGATTTGAGAGATTTGTTTTTAGAAGTTCTGCAGGAATTTCTGGGTTTGTAGAAAAGCCAGGATCGGTAATTTTCTTGCCAATGATAGAACTTTCTTGGTTGGCCATGATAGCTGAATTAGAAAGGGTGCTACACGAGAGATTAGGGTGTAGAGAAGCTGCAGGGTTCTAGTCCTGCTCTGATACCATGTAAATTATTAAAGAAGAGATTGAATTCAATGCAACGATTTATTATTGATACTGTATTACATATTTATACAAGGCTTTTGCTTTACAGTAGGAAAGAAGAATTCTGCAGATCTCCTATTCTATGTAGGAAACATAATTACAATAGGAAAGCTAATATCTACATATCTCCTATTCTAAGTAGGAGACTATGATCTTTGTTCTCTCAACAGTAATAACTACAAGAGATTTATGATATTAACACAATTTAAGTCTTTCCACCACAAAGTACAAGAATCCATCACATCTATCTAGCATGCAGGCCTTATAATATTAACAGTGAGGATCAATCATAAACTCACTGTACCATTCTGGTAAGAGGCATAATCCCTGATGTAAATGTCAACCAACAAATGCATATATAATAGCATGAATGCGTCATAACCAGACTAATGACTATGAGTACTGAGAGGTTAGGCTCCCAATTCTAATAGGAACAGAGTTAAAACATTTGCAAAGTATAGGAACGAGGAGAGTAAGGTTGAGTGATTAAGAAGGGAAGCGACTCGTAAATTGGAGGTCAACAGCATGGGGTGATAAAGAGAGAATTTGCTGCAGTTACTCAATGATAATGTTACAGTTACTCAATTTGAGTCAGTGAGGCTGGGATATTGAGGAAAGAAGGGGAGATGTGGGAAAGTACTGATAAGAGCTTGCAAGAGGCTTTTTCAAGACTTGAATGCTCTTATGGTAATTTCTTTTATCATATTTTTTTTTCAGAAAGTTTATAGCTTGTGGAGATTTTGAGTTCTATTTAACAATAGCAGTTGAGGTAACTTGGCATGAACTTTTATGTACACAGGCTGTTGCACTGGTTAGATTATGTCAGAAGTGAATATTTGACTGAATGCCTGGCTTTGTAACAGGACTGCAATAGTTATGTTTTGACTTGTGTATAGTGAGTTGAGTTAAGCTGTTGTTGTTTTATCGCTCTGGTTTTGGCTGCGGCTTTATGTTCTGAGGTGTAATGTGGCTAGAGAGGTATGGTCATGGTAGCAGAGAAGGTGAGGCAGAGGCTTTTGCCGGGCTCGAGCTCTCAAAGTAGTTGTGGGGTTGATGAGGAAATGGATTCCAAAGAAGAGATGAAAGATTGGCTGATGAGTGTTGGTATCATATCTCCAGTAACAAAAGAGTCTGCAGGTGCCATGTATCATCAACAACAACTGTCCTGTCAGGTCAAGTCTGTTTCGTTGACTCTGTATTTGTTTCTCATGGCTAATTGTTTGATAAGAGAAATTTAGATGGATATTCTTTTTATTATTATTATTATTATTATTAATATAGATGTGTCGTTAACTTGTGCATGCCTCAATTAATTCTATAAATCCTGAAGTTAATGACCATATAATTTTTCAATGGTCCTGAGAAAACTCAAACTCATAATTATTAGAAAATAAATTTAAAATCTAACCAGTTAAACTATCTCTTTAATTTAGATGGATATTCATAGTATTACTTGCTTTTGTATGCTGAGTAAATTGTCATGTTAAATGGATCCTCTCTTACTTAATTTTCTTCCGTCGAAGAGAATTTCATTTTCTCTTTGTTTTTTCTCAGTTGGCAGAATTTGTCAGATTTCCTCTAAAGAAAGCTGGAGGAATGATCAATCTTGTATGGACTCTTCAACCGTGCTCGCACAGGTTTGTTTGATGTCATGAGAATCTCTCTTTTTACTGCTAGACCCAGATTATTAAGATCATTTGGGTTCCGCCATGCTAGACCCAAGCTCCTGGAGTTCGGTCATGTCAAACCCAAGTTTTTTGAGTTTGGCATCACTTTTCATACCTAAATAACTTGGATATGACACCCTGCTAGATCTTAGTTCATAGGGTGTGGTCATGTCAAACCCAAATGTGATCTTATTACTATTTTTTTTAATAGTAATAATATTTTTTTTAAATTTATTAATAATTATATAAATTATATTAACAATAACAATTCTTAATTTTAATCTTCAAAATCAAATTGAAACAGCTCTCGGATTGAATACGTAGATTGCACCGTTTATGGGTTTTGTTGTGAGATTCCCTTCAAATGTCTTGAGGATTGTGACACGGTAGACATTAGTATCATCAACAAACCATATTATCTGATTGCTAAAGATCTCCCCATAATTCTGGGATGATAAATATGGTTCTGTAGGCTCTGAAGAATACAACTGCATGCAATCCTTTCCTTATCCGCTCCCTCAAGACATACAAACCTGGGTTTGACTGCACCAAAACAAACCACTAGCACAAGAGCTCGACAGCTTTATCAAAAATTAATCAACTGATATGCCACAGAAATATTGTATCCAGCATGAATATTGCTGCACCTTCATTATTTTATTCATAGCTTGAGCTAGCAGAGGTTTAGACCCTGGAAACCGGTTGCCAAATCATAACCCCTGAATAGAAATAAACGAAGTATGATTTAATCTACATCAGAAGAAAAGGCATGGAATGATGAAAGTGAGAAACATGAACACGGGAAAGGAAAACAAACCAGTTGGAGATGGATATATAGACATGTTGTCGGGTGTGTAATCCATAAATTTGGCCACAAGACTAGGCTTTGACATGGACCATCTATGCTCAGAAAAAAGCAGAATGTCTGCACAGGAGCTGTTCATTTTATAACTTTTCCATGGATGGATTGTTTGTTTCTTCCTGTACAGTCTCAATTTCCAAAGCATCCAGCTCCTGATCCAAGACCTGACATGGATCCATGACAACATTCCCGTGAATCTTCTGCCACAAGTGAGGACGGAATATCTGAATCAGTGAAATCTTCAAGGCTGGGATCTTCTTCCCAAGCATGAAGATTCCGGTTAGATCTAACTGCACTTGAAAACCCACATAAACATTTGCTCTGTTTGTTGCGGGGGATCATCAAAGTGTAAATCTACAGTTAGGAATTTGGTCCAGACCAGATCTCTGTGCATTAGTAAGCTTCTTATACTTCATCGACTCCTCAAAGTCAGATGCCTTCTCCCAAAAGAGACCTTCCCAAGCTGGGAAACTGAGTTATCAAGACAAGGTAATATGTTGTCATATTGTTTGTTTGAACTAAAAGTACTATTAAGAACATAACTAAGATTTTCTGTGAAAAAATAAAATAAATTACTTGAAAACATGAAAAAACTTGCATAGTTAAAATCAAAAGTCATGAGTAATATAAGTAAAAAATAAAATCAAAACATCATATAATATTTTTTAAGCACTAGTATAAAAACTATATATTAAGGTAAAATATGTAATATTGGCATTTTTGTGATTTAAGTTTCTTTAATGTTATTTTTATTATTTAAATAAAGTAAGCAGCCATTCATCTTAAAAAGCTTTGTTTTCCATGTTTTTTAATTGAAAGTTAATATATCTTTAAACTTTTTTTATATATATAAAATCACCTTTCTTTCACCCTTAAAAGTTAAGCATGTAAATTTTAAAATCCTTGAGTTCTTTTAAAGCAAAATAGTAAAATTTAGAAAAGTAGGAGGCCAAACATGCTTTAAAATTAGGAAGGAAACTAACAAAATTAAAGAAATTAAATAATAAATTTATATTGTTGATGTGCTACAAAAATCATGTCCCATTTTCTTATATTTTTTCTATAATTATTTAAGTTTTTTAAATAATAATTAAGGGAATTTTGGATATAAAAAGTAGTAGTATTTTCTCGTAAGGTGGAAGAGGTTTTTGTCAAATCTTCAAAACTTTGTATGAGATTTGTAATTTCATAATACTTTGAGATAATTATTGTAAGGTACTAAAAACAATGTAGTATATATATATTAAAAAGAAAAAAAAGTTATTATATAGGAAACAAAGTGATAATAAGGAGAGAAAAAATGTATTGGAAATGTCAATTAATAAATAAACGAAATCATATTTTTATATTATAATTTTAATTTAAAAAATTACACTTTACGTTATAAGTCAATCTAAATTTTTAACTTATATAATATGATTTCTTAAATATCATATCTTTACATTTGAAAAACCTCTCTTTCTTGAGAAATCTCTTAAACTGAAATGTAAGAACTCATAAATTAATCATATCATGATTTTAATGTGAATGGTGAGTTTTGACTAAATCGAAGAGTGAAGATATATAAAATAAGCACAGCTAATTTTAATGCTACCGCGCTAGCTAGGGTACATTTACAATTTATTGGAATTTTTTATTTTTTATTATTAATATAAATATTTAAATATATATATCGATTAATCATACCAACCATAACTAAAACTTAAAACCATAAAAAAACACAATTTATTGGAATTCTTATTATAAAAGTAGCTGGATTCATGAGTAATTGCACTCCCAAGACAGGTCAGATGCAATAATTTCCGGTCTCCTCCCCTGACGGGCGTGTTTGTTTACGTGTTCATAGACTGTCTTTTAGAAGAAAAAATAATATATTTTTTTTTATGTTCTTAAATAATTTTAATATACTAATATTAAAAATAAATTTAATATATATATATATATATATTATTTTAATATATTTATAAATAAAAAATATTTTAAAAAACAACCACTATCAATATCAAACACTATCTTAATAGCAATTCAAAGCAATATTATAAATCTTAGCCCACACATGTCAACTCAATAATTTATTGACCTGGAGCAAGTATGAGAATGTTTTATTTTAAATTGGTTTTATATTATTAAAATAATATTATTTTTTAAAAATAATAATAAAATATTATTTTAATATATTTATAAGCAAAAAATATTTTAAAAAATAATAACTAACATAACATCAAATACTATTTTAATAGCAATTCAAAATAATATTATAAATCTTAATCCAAATAGGTCAACTCAATAATTCATTGACCAAAACTAGTACGAGAAAGTTTTATGTTCAACTGGTTTTTTTTATTATTAAAAAAATATTATTATTATTTTAAATAATAGCTTAGGTTGGCATGTAGACATGATAGTTAGATTATTCAACTCAAACTCAGGTTTCTTGAGATTAAGAATGTGTTTGGAAGTGCGGTAATAATTATTTTTCAAAGTGTTTTTAACTTAGAAATGTATTAAAATAATTTTTTTTATTTTTAAAAAATTATTTTTGATATCAGCACATAAAATCAATTTTTATTTTGAAACAAAAAAAATTAAAATTTTTTTAAAAGCGTTTTTAAAACGTAAAAACAAATAAACTTTAAATTTTTAATGATATTACCACATGTGCATCAATAAAAAAAAATTAATTTTGGTATGAAAAACGGCTTGGAAGATATCAATGACCATTTAAAAACAAAATCCTATAGAATAAACTATATGTGAATATGGAAAATGCAATCCTATGGAAAATGCAATCCTATATTACTCACATCTTAGCATTTGATTATTATTTTAAAATGAAAAAAAATGAAAACACGTGACATAATTAATTTCTTGTTTCCCATCTTTTTCCATCACCCCATGTTTTCTTTTGCACATCCAAAGGGAATAACTTCAACATCCCATAAAAAAAAAAATTAAGCTTATATATAATATGATTTCTTAAATAAAAATAAAAATCATTTTAGAGAATTAATATGTTTTTGAGTGTTAGAAAATAAGGTTGTGGATGGTAACTAGGGTTTTATATTTATTAAAGAGAGGGAAAGGTTTTTTTTGTTAGTTTTTTTTTTCTTGAGATGCAATTTCATTATTTTAAAGTTATAGAATTTTTTAGTTATTATTTGAAATATAATAATAAATTTATAAATAATTCAATATTTTCTATTGAATTTTTTTATTAAAGTTTTAAGAATATAAAGTATTATAAATTTATTAAGTTGAGGATGGATAACTCGGAGATAAAGTGAAAAAAGATTTGAAGTAATTAATTTTCCGAATTTTTTTTATAGAGTCGGTGCTTATATATATATAGTTATGATTATGAATTCTTCTTCTTAATTCCTCCCCCTCAAAAAGAGACCAAGGCTGGACTTAGCTTCATAAAAGCAAACACAACTTTCTAGTTAAAGATTTACCCTGAAAAAGAGAAAGAGAAAGAAAATATCCAAGAAAGCACTGAGAGAAGCAAAGAAACAACGAAGGGGACAGTATCAGCATCACAACCCCTCTTGTAAGCTCCATCACCTTCTTTTTCATGTATTGCAGTATCTAATAATACTTTCCTGTTTTTGGCTCTTGGTAAAACAAGGAAAATAAAGGAAAATGCGGAGTTGTTTTCTGTTTGGTTGCCGGGAATTAATATATTACGGGAAGGAAAAGAGAATGTGAAAAAGCAATGAACTTATCTCTGTTCAATTTCCTAGAAAAGAAAATTGTGGGTGGGGTTTTATGAACATATATAAGGTCTCACTCTCACATAAGGTGCATATACTCTGTTTGGTCGCTGAGAAAACGATGTAAAGAAAATCCATGTTAACTCTTAACCATCCCAATTAGTTTTTTTTTTTTTAAAGCCCCCCAGTTCTCGCTTTCTCTTTGTTTGATGAAAGATGCACTAAATCTTGACGACCAAGAAACCGATCAGTCCCAGAACTTCTTTTCTTGCTCATCAAAATGAAAAATTTCCTAGGAGTTTTCTTGAAGCGAAAGATTGTATGATACTACAAGAAGAAGGTCAAGGGATGCAAAGCAAAGGCATTGAAAGAGAAGGAGACAATGCCGAGACTGGCCATCTATCTGAGAGAGTACAGTGCATGACCCTTCACAAGAGAGGAAGGAGTACAAAAGGTAAAAGCCCCATTAGTTTTGTTTCCCTTTTATTCTGCCAAATATGCATGGGAATTGAAAAGCTTTTATAGTAGATGTAAAGAATTTGGTGGAAATTAACATTAATTGTTCCTTTCTTTTGGACTCAAGAATACTGTCATTTTCTTTTTGTAGTTCACGCTATAATTTTTGGCATGACATTGTTATTTTCTGAGAAAATCCAGCAATTTCTAATACTGATATGAATTCCTATGTCCAATTACCTGGTGTCAGTGGAGAGGGAACCTCTAGCCTTAAGTGAAACTGGTTAGGTCCTCCATGCTTTTACAAGGCACCTAAATAATCAAGGATGCCTGCCTCACATCAGATGAAAGTGAAACTTATTTGTAAATTATTACACCCTTAAATTATGCAATTATGCATGTTAAAAGTGTTGTCAAGATTTCCATTTTCTGAATCGCATCGAGGGAGACACTCTACTGTATCCTGCATAGGCTATTCTCCAGATTCAACAAGGAGAACAGCCATCAAACAAATTCAATTACTTTAAAGATAAGTCCACATGTATAAAAAAAACCTTGGCATTTCAGCGTTTCAGATGGTTAGAGTCACCTAGTGATGTATATTATTTGTTTTGATTAAATAGATCCTGTCACAAGAGCTGACAATCAATGTTGTTTTTTGGTGAAGAGGTTTCTAGGGGAAAGTATGGTCTGTGGAGACAAGAGCAGAATACTAGAGCAGCAAGGCTAGAGAAACAACTCAAAACAAGCTGGAAAATTGAGGAGCTAATTGAAGAGCAATTGAATAGGTTCCCTTCTAACTACCACAGTGCTGTGTTCCCAGCCAGGCTCAAGGATGTTCCCAGGCTCCTCATGCCTAAATGGTTGCTGCCTCATGAATTAACCACTCTGGCCTGGCTTGGGGATTGGCGGCCCTCTTGCATTCTAGACCTCGTCCATGCCCTGGTCCAATCCTCATCATTCTCACTGTCATCTTCTTCATCCAATTCAAATGGTGTTGAGAGGCTCCTAGCACAGCTTACTCATGAAATACGCATTGAGGAGGCGATAATAAATGAAGAAATGGCTGAGATTCAAGCTACATGTATCATTCACCTTCCCTTTGCTCCTGTCAGAAATCATCGAAGTGGTGCTACTGCGTTGAGTTGCATTCAAGCTGAGTTCAAGAAGATAGAAAGAGTAATTACCAAGGCCCAGCAACTGAGGTCCACTTTCTATCCCTTTGATTATATAACTGAAGCCTAAATACATGAACCACCTGAAAATGTGGCAGTTCTTTTTATAGTTAGACTGTTAAAGTATCTGTCATACTGCTGGCAATATATATAGTAGCAGTTTTCAGCTTATCTGATACAAGAATTTTCTTTGCTTGGTTCGTATCTGTTTTTGCATCTAGAATTTATTGTATTTGCATCCCCGAGACTGACACACAGACATATCTAGATATGGGCACATTTGGTGGGTTTTTTAAACTGTGTTATTACTGCCAGAAATATGTGCTCTTTACTTCAAAAAGTACATAAACTTGTGCCTGGCAGGTTTAAGGCGTTAGAGCTGGCAGTGAAGAAAGTTTTAAGGCAAAGTGATGCGGCAGAATTTCTAGTGGCATTTGCAGGAATTCAGGATGTGATCCACCAGTTAGCAGCAAAACAGAAGTTACCAAAAGGTCCAGCCATTCTGCCTGCCCTGGCCTTTGGCCCTGCTTAAGAGCTTTGTAGCTGTAAGGATCTTTTAATGGCAAAGATCAGTACTCTGGAAAGGTCTATATCAGAATCCAACTAAAGTTAGTGGAAATGTAAAGATTTGTAGATATTACTGACTTGACTTACCATGTTAGTTAGCTGCAAATATAGTTTAGCATTGGAAACTGCAGGTTAAATAGATACTATTATCACTTTGTGGGACAACTTTTTGTTGTCCAACTCATTATATGGAAAGAACTAAGAACAAGAGTGCATTACTTTTCCATGTTCTTACTTTCCTGGAAATGTAGTTTGTACCATGATTTCGGAATCAAGTATGATGAGAAGAAAAGAGCTGGGGATCTTGAAGCCAAGTAGCCATCGATGCTCTGTCCCGCACAAGGTCATATGTTAATCTCCGGATTCATGCAATCATCCGCATCAAGTCTAGACTTGAACTGATGACTTGAAGGAAGGAAATGATGAATGCTTGCAAAGTATTCAACGAATGCATGGAGAATTGCCAGATAATAATAGGATTTAATTTTTCGTGCATTGCATTTGAAATAACTTTGTTTACATGTAAAGATATTCCTCTTCAATTAGAAATTGGTTCTACGATCAGAAAAACACTTCCTTGACTTTCTGATATTTGGATGAATTTTGAAAAATCGGTGCATAGAATTCATTTTTCTTATCATAGAAAAAAACATGAGGTTTTTCACAACAAGTACTAAGTAAAATATTTATAATTATATGCACTTTATATATATATATATATATATATATATATGTAAAATATTAGTACATGTTTAGATAAAAACTAGATAATTAGCTTGCTCTACAACTGCTCGCAGTACTATACTGTAAGTTGGATAAAAAAAAATTTAAATGTAAAAATATAATATCTAAACAGAGAGAAACTTTTTGATAATGTGATTAAACCCTATCCAACAGGTCAATTTTAAAATCTCTTAACCCAACTTTTTGTCTAGCTCAGGCTTTATATCAAATCATCTAGGAGTTGCCATGATTTGATCCAGTTAACTTGTCTTGTTTAAAAGCAATTTCAATAACCAGTGAAAGCGTGGTTTGATTTAAAAAATAAAAATAAAGATGAGATCTTTTTTAAAAAAACATTAAGATAATGACATATTGAATTGATCTAGATCAACTCGGGTTAATCCACCAAACTGGCTACACGAGTAATGGACTCCCCTGGATTAAATAACTTTTTTTTGTGAAACTCTTTTTTATTTAATCATATGATAAAAAAAAAATTGACACTCAAAAAACGAGCACCAACTCAATACTATTCATTACTCGTGTAGCAAGTTTGGTGGATTAACCCGAGTTGATCTAGATCGATCCAATATGTCATTATCTCAATGTTTTTTAAAAAAGATCTCATCTTTATTTTTATTTTTTATTTAATCATATGATAAAAAAAAATTGACACTCAAAAAACGAGCACCAACTCAATGTTATGACGTTTATTTGAGACTACAATAATTTTATAGAAAGCAAAGCGAAATAAATTATGAAACTTAATTCTTAGCATTTTTTAATTGAAAAATAAAAATATATTATTTACACTTTATAAAATAAATTAAGAAATGAAGCTAACATGTTAAGTATCCCGCCTAGGGAATATGTTTGCAAGAAAGAAACTCAAAGGAATTGACAGGGTCACACATATGAACTGATAAATCAAAAGGAGTTGTTAGCACTAAGTAAATATTAAAAGAGGAAGCAAAACTTTATATAGAAAAAATAGATTCACATGTAAATTTTTTACACCGACTGTTATTTTTATTTTTATTTTTTATAAAACAAATCAAACTAATTTCTTTCAAATATCATGCAACTAAAAAATTATAAAATAAATCGATCATAATACAAAAAACAAAGTTAATTCAATAGAAACAATTAATGAAAAGATATATATATATATATATATATATATTTTTTAAAAATTAAAAAGCCTAGGCGGATGCTTTTTTTTTTTAAATTAAAAAGGTGGCAAGTTGCTTATAATGGCAAGTGACTAGTCGCCTCTAGGGTTGTTGCTTAGAATTTTACCACTATTATTGTTGCTGAAAATATCATTGGGTTTTGATTTAAAAATCTATATTTATCTAAAAACACCATAAAACCTTCATAAAACACCTACCAGTTCCAAAACATCCCGAAATCAATTAAATAAAAAAAATTAAACGGAATCAATCTATTTTTCAAAGTTTATAGGAAATAATAACCACCATCGAACACCCCTCATCAAATAAAACTTGTTAACACTGAGAACAATAAATTTCATCCTCAAAAAGTGGTAATTTGCCAACTTGCTTAATTTGCCAACTTGCTCTCTCTTTCAGGGTTTTTAGATGACTTTCTCTCTTATCTCTTTAACTCAAGAATTGAAATGTTAAGAAAATAAACATTTGAACTAAAATTAAAATTGTAAAAACTAAAAGGATCGTTAGAGTAAGAAAAAGGAAAGTAATTAAAGAACAAAACTTTTTCTAGTGAATTTAAGATTATATATGGGATTTCTCCTTGTTTTACACTTTGGTCCTTTATTATTATGTTTTCTCTTTCCTTAACAAATATTAATAAATTCGTCATTAATTTAGGAATAGAAGTCTGCAATTAAAAAAAAAAGTTAGGGAACAAAAATGAAAATAATATTTGGCTACTGTGAATTGCTATAGCATGCACTAGTTGTGGACTCGCACTACACCGTACACTTGGATTTTTTTTTTTTTTTTTGCATAAAAAATATTAGCAGTTTGACTTAAACTTTCAGTGACTAGTTTCTTAGTGTAGTTATTATCGCTTCATCAATAATATTTCGATTTAGACATTATAGTATTGAATGTGTCTACTATGTTATATCATGTTTGTTCTCAACACCATAATCATTGATTTTTTTTAATAAGATTTGAAACTCTTTTCAGATCTCATTCTACTTTATATAGGGATTTACAATCAATACTATTTAAGAACAGATAAAATATTTTTTTAATTCATTAAGGGTGATGAATCATCTCTTTATTATTTAAATACATTTATATAGTTCATGTTATATCCAATATCTACTCATTTGTTACCATTTATTAGCACAACGTGTAACATGATTAGAATATAACACTTCTTATGTAAGATAACTTGGTGATGTTAAGTTTAAAGATCACTTACACAACTGTTACGTGAGCCTTTTCATAGACACGAGTAATCTCTCAATATGAAATTCTTATACAGTTAAGTTCAGTGTACATGTCATTTGACAAGCACTTACATATTAGTTTTAGGTATCCCTCATACCTCAGTTTATAATAACAACCGCTTTCTTTTTTAAAAGAACATAATATGTATTAGTCTCAATAACTCTAATTAATTTCCAATCTTAATAGAGCATTGATCATGAACATTTAAGAACAATGCTTTAATACTTTACAATTTCTTTTGCAAAGCATTTTGTTTCAAGAACTTTATCTTTACTCTAGACTCATTAATTAATATTTGATTAATATTAAAGATAGATAAACTTTTATTAATAAATTAAATATATATACATGAACAAAGCTAATACGACGATTGGCTAAATAACATATCCACTAACAAAACCATGGTAGTTTTGATGCATCTTGGATGAAATCATCGTTGAATGATTTCCTTCTGTATATTTGGGAGGGATAAACAAGAGGGAACTTGAAATCATCGTTGAAATAAACTTGTTTCTTGAAAAACAATAAAAGTTTCTAAATCTTAAAATATAAATAATCCATAGAATGCCTTCTCCTTCCACTGCTTCAGCTCACATTCATCTCTGCATGTTTTTCTTAAGCACCACAGCTGATTACATAACATTTCTACAGAACTTTCCTTCAAAAGGGATACATTTTCTACACATATATCTTCCGAAGGTTTCACACTGAACATGATTCTAAATGAATAATTGATTTTGGTTTCTGCAGTGGCCCTCCAGGGGATCTTTATGTGTATCTCGAGGTTGAAGAGATAACAGGAATCCAAAGAGATGGCATTAACCTCATCTCAACAACATCTATCAGTTATGCTGATGCAATACTGCTGGGGATTGTTGCTAAGGTCATATTTTTATCATCTCAGATTAAAAATAATCTATGCATGCCTTAATTTTCGATTTCTGGTCTGCTTAACTCGTGATAGTTATCATATTTATGAAAATTTAAGCAGATAAAACATTCAGTTTGTGTACCACTGCAAAAAGATTGAAGATTTCAGTAGGCTACATAACACACCATTTAAGTTTTGAACATTAGAAAATTTCGCCTTTGCTTAGCAGTGGAACAACAACTACCTCAATTGGAGAGTGTGGCCTTCTTTTACTGTCACATTCTTGACCATTTTGAAGATGCTCTTTTTTATTGGTCAAAATCAACACAATTACCGGATTTCAGAGGAGTTGTAAATTTACAGAGACCAGCAGGTGGGAATTTTTTTATTATTATTATTCTTTGTTCACAGCAAACCTTATGCTGTTGGATTATTGAAGTGGTTTGTCAATGTTGAGCCTGAGTAGCTGTTGGTTTTGCCCAGATAATATTTGAGCTCAAGCCAACTTTCCTCTCAGGGAAGTTTTACATGCATAAGAAGAAAAACTTGCGTTGTTCTTTTTTGATAAAATGTTGAGATTACATTAAAGGATGGTCATTGGAGCTAGAATCTTCTTTTCTGCATAAATGTATGCAAATGAGATTCTGAAGCTACAGGGCCTTGCCAACTTTCCTCTCAGGGAAGTTTTACATGCATAAGAAGAAAAACTTGCGTTGTTCTTTTTTGATAAAATGTTGAGATTACATTAAAGGATGGTCCACTGGAGCTAGAATCTTCTTTTCTGCATAAATGTATGCAAATGAGATTCTGAAGCTACAGGGCCTTGCCAACTTCATCCATTTTATTAGTTTTCTGGAAAATTTTAGAAAGCAATAATTGTGCAAGTGGATTGGTGTAGCATACACATAGATCCATGTCTAGAACGATTCTAGCTTAAACTTTCCTCTCATTTGTTTTGATACTTTCTCATGATCAAATGTTGGTGTTAATAATTTGCA
>Ga0307510_10006606_pt1 | contig 13838 bp, 17 predicted proteins | sample 12_EM_MG_FD_207224 | JGI IMG/M metagenome (GOLD analysis project Ga0307510, IMG submission 207224) | Populus trichocarpa ectomycorrhiza microbial communities from riparian zone in the Pacific Northwest, United States - 12_EM | ecosystem: Host-associated > Plants > Roots > Unclassified | place... | reverse complement strand
CAGGCTATACCGTGTCAGGAAAGCACTAATCCTTCTTGGGGACTTTTGACTGAGAATCCGGAGATTAGGAGCTGATGGAGATAGTGGATTTCACGAGATTTTACGGTACTCCTTATAGAACTACGAGTGCTTGGCACCACAAGCAGGGCACAGTACTGGTATCACGTCGGTACGGACTTGGCTCATACCCGAATTCAAGCCTCCTGCGCCCGCAATATTCCGGCACTTTAGCAGAAAACTTTATCGAATAAACTCAGTTGTCCCACTAGAGTCTCCTTCCTTTTGCAGTGGCCCCGCTAAAGGGGATCCCAAATCACCACCGGAGCAGCGTGAGATCTATTGTTTTGAGGCGTATTTCAGGTACTCAATCATGATTGCCACACGCGTATCTTCTTTATGCGTGAACTGTAGAGGAGCATCAGAGGAAAGAATTGCCTCATAAGGGTGTGTCTGAGCTCTCGAATTTAGTGTTGCTGTAGGGCCACTATCACTAACGCATTGGATAACTTGGAAAGAAATGGTCTACAAAGAGCCGGGAACATGATACCCCCTCCTGGCGGATACACATCTTACTCCAGGACAATGCGATTGACCCTGATGGAAGGCCTCAAAAGATCAACTTAACATATTACGCTCTACCTGATCTCCCCATTATGTAGTAGCAGGCTAAGTTTATGCTAGGGTAGGGGGGTTATGATCAGAGAAGTCTTTTCGAATTCATTGCAGTGTTCTCCATTAGAGGGGCCCGACAGTGAGCTGATACCGCCGGCCAACTTTGCTAAGAGTCAGCGGGCAGTAGGCACGATGGAGAGAGATGGGGTGGGAAAGGGAGTTCCAGCAAGAGCATACAGAAGCATAGATGGGCTTATAAACAATACCCTAGTTAGTTTGAGGGTCAGGATAGAAAGTTGAACCTCGTTTCCATTGCTTATCGGTACTTATGGAAGTTGCTTTAGTTGTACAGTATAAACGATCTCAAGCAAAGTCAAGAAACCAAACAAAAGTCCAAAATGACAGCCCCGGACAACAGAGATTAGTTGTAAGGGGAGTTGTACTATTGGTATCTAAATTCTACAACATACTAAGCTGGGAATAGGACTAAGGTATCATATCTATAATACTCAAACTTCCATCACGAATGGTCACCCGGGGCATATGGATCGCAGGCTTTGAACACCCGACAAGCTCTCCCTAAATAGCTATTCCCTACGCACATAACAGAGTAGCGGGTGGCCTTTTATTCTAGTACCAGCATCATACCTCATCCCAGGCACCGGCGTCGTTTACTCGAGTGCATCTTGGCAGAGAGGTTTACCTTCTTCTCATCCCTGCCATCAGCCAGTGTTAGTAATTGATAGTGGGAACACACCTCACACCGCTCTTGCCAAGATTACCTCCACTAATGATGCCGGATGATACACTAAACTAATTTAGGTCTTGTTGCTCTGGTTACTACCGGTGGTGCTTGAGGCCTCACCGGACCCCCCGTCCTGCATTCCCCCATAGCCAGGCACTCCGCCTCGGACATCCAAGCTCACAAGCAACTCGCTCAGAATTTCTGCCATTTTTTTCCGCTGCCAGTACTAGTACCAAGAGGTCCGTTATATCGAAGCGTGATTTTATGACTTGGGCAAAACAGACAAAGATACGGTAGGGGGCCAGCCTACCGGATCCGTAACCGAGTGCTTTTTCGCGTAACCTCTTTGTTTCTCTTGAACCTTGGCCGACTACCGCGTCCCACTTCAAGTCCTCAATCCCATCCTGACAAAACACCAAGAAGAGAGGCGGAAGAGGGGGTTCTCGAACTCAGTAATCACTATCTCTCTACCCTTCTGACGGACCTAAGTGGTGTCCCTAAGCCTATCGCCCCGCCCCAGGGGAGAAATCCTTATCGCTGCTATCGGCTACTTCGAGTTGGCAGCCGTTTGTTTGTTTTCCCGACTAGATTTGCCGCCATGGGTGTAGAAGAAGAAGCCCGCTCTTCCTCCGACGAAAGTGAGGATCTCTCTGTGCCATCGTCTCCTCGGCTGTCGACTTCATCTCTTCCAGATCCTGCCACGGCCGCGCGACCCCCACCACCCGCAATAGAGAAGTTTCACCCCGCTGTCTACGTAGTGTGAGTCTTCCCTCGGCCAACGATACCAACATTGCCATCTAACGACTGAGATCACAGAGTATGGATCGTCCTAAGCTCAGCCGTAATCATCTTTAACAAGTGGGTCTTGTTCAATAAGAAATTTCGTAAGTTCCATATAGCTATCCGCACGCTTTACCGGCATTGCGGCGATCCGGGGTGCTGTCGCTAACTTTTACCGCAGCATTCCGTAAGATCTCCTTAGCCTCCCGAGTGACTACAATTATCCAGCATGGATATTAAGTTTGCGATAGCGATATTCCTTACAACATGGCATTTGGTGTTTGCAACAATCGCTACCCAGATTCTTGCACGGACGACACATCTCCTCGACGGCCGGCACAATGTCCCCATGACAGGAAAGCTCTATCTGAGAGCTATTGTTCCCATCGGCCTGTTCTTTAGCTTGAGTTTGATATGCGGAAACCAGACGTATCTGTACCTAAGTATTGCTTTTATACAGATGCTAAAGGTGCGATTACAGCCCTTAGTTTAACGTCAATTACTTGCTTACTCTGTTCCCCATAGGCAACTACCCCAGTAGCCGTCCTCCTCGTAGGTTGGGGGATGAGTGTGGAAACACCGAACGTGAGGGTACTTGCGAACGTCGGTGTGATTGTGCTAGGTGTCATGGTTGCCTCGTATGGGGAGATCGCCTTCAATTTGACTGGCTTCGTTTTCCAAACTGCGGGCATTATCTTCGAAGCTTTCCGCCTTATCCTGATGCAGCGGCTGCTTTGGTCTACAGAGTACAAAATGGATCCGCTTGTATCCTTGTATTACTTTGCGCCAGTCTGCGCATTGATGAATTTCCTGATATTTCTTGTATTTGAGGCATCGAGGCTTGGTATGTCCGAGATACTTAGGCTTGGACTACTTACATTGCTCGCCAATGCGGCCCTAGCCTTTGTATTAAATATCTCGGTGGTTTTTCTGGTAATTTCCATATTTAAACCTAAGAGCTGTGGGTCCTCGCTAACCGGATCTCTTAGATCGGCAGAACTTCCTCGTTGGTCCTTACCCTGTGTGGTGTGCTCAAAGATATCCTCCTAGTCGGTGTCTCGGTCCTCGTCTGGGGCAGTACTGTCAGTCTTATCCAGCTAGTTGGCTACAGTCTTGCATTGGGTGGTCTCGTTCTCTATAGGCTTGGTGTGGATAAGATCCAGGAGCAATATCAGCGTATTCGCAACGATGGTTCCAACGCATGGGAGGAGTTTGGCACAAAACACCCGACTCGAAGAAAAATTTCGATCGGCGGAGCGGCCGCACTTATCCTCATCATGGCTCTAGGGGTTATGTTTGGGACTGGAAAAACGGAGATCCAGTCAGTCCCGTTGGAGGGTGGAGAATCCAGCGAGGTAGTCTATGTTCCTCAAAATCCAGATACGGCGGAGCAAAGTGGACCTTTCCCTGTCGCTAGATTAGACATGAAATATCAGCCCCCTAGAAGGTTCGATATTGTTGTTAGCATGCACAAGGAACACCCGACTGCGGTTGGCCAAGCTCTAGAAGCGATTAAACGACTGCCCGGGTTTGGCGAATTGAATCCTAACACAGTCGTCTACTTCAAGGATCCCAACGCAGACCAACGAATCGTACACGATGAGACCAAAGCAAATTCAGTTCGAAAATTGGGAACTAGGGGGGGGAGTAGCGCTGCCTGGCTCACCCACATCATCGATATGTGGGATGAACTCGCAGAGCATACGATGTTCCTTGATGGATCCTTCCAGAACCTAGAGAAGATGGCTGAACGAATATATGATTACTACGGGCCGGAAACCGGCATGCTGTCGCTTGCTCCTAGCTTTAGCCGCTGTGCCTGCCACCAATGCAAGGATCCCTTTGGTTCAGAAGAGTTTTGGTATCGTGTTCCGGAAATTTTCGCTTCCTTTAACGGAGATTTTTGCCCTGCCGGAGACGTTCTCTTATCACAATCCGGACAGTTTATTGTTTCAGCAAAGCGCATCCGCGGCACTCCGAGGCATGTTTATGAAAGTATGAAACATCTTTTAACCAGTAACGACGATCACTGGATTCACAACGACAAGAAATTGGGTTATTATACGGATGATCTAGATGACCCATTCTTTGGTCGCGCCTTTGAAAAGAGTTGGATGATTGCTTTCCAATGCGGGGATCCAAGATTGGCTAAGAGTTGCCCAATTCTCGGGGAGAGACGTCAGCCCCAGGACCCACTCGACCGTTGCCAGTGCCTTGATAGGAATCCTACAGATCCCAAAGGCCCAAAGCCGGCCCGGATACCTCGGAAGCATGTTTGGAAGATTTGACTTTATGATCTTATGAGTTAAAAAAAAATACGATTATCTCTTTGATGTTTTCTTTCTTTTATCCCATTTTTGGATTGTATCACTACGGTAGCTTAGAGGCATTCAAGTGTATGAAATTTTGGTCTTCATGTAGCATCGCAAACCCTGCCTCCCATATTCACAAGCACTTCTAGTATAATCATATCTTCAGAAACCAGTGAGGATATATTGCTCCACCGTCATCCCTTCAGATCTGCCCCAATCTCAATATAATTTGCAGCAATGACATATAGATTGCTTGAATCTCCTATCCCTTACCCGGCGTCCGTTTTTTTGCGAGTGACATCGTGTGTTGCAAGAAATCGCCGAGCATTGCTCAATCCTATTTTTTTGATGCTAGAAGCCATGCCGAGAGTTAGAATAATTCTGCAGCTTACGGATAGCTCCCTTTCCTTCCTTCCTTCCTTCCTCCCTTCCTTCTTAAATTATCATCAAACCACCTTATCCACAACCACCAACAGTTCTTCCCGCCTGGCAATCGTCAACCACCCAAAGTATGCAGGCACCAGCAACTCCCTCCCCTCCCCTCCGCAGTCTCACGAGTCACCTCTGTCGTGAGGAGCTCGAAGATGTGCTTCATCCCTTTCGCTGGGCTCCGTTATACCTACGCGCTCTGAAAATAACCATCATTGAATCGGCGCCTCTTCCCATGCCTGAAATATTCCCCCACCCCCTCGGGTACCTCGAGTTAATTGGGGGGCTTCTCACCTCCGTGGGACCCGGCTACTATAGTGGGGACGCCCGCATCCGTATGCTCATATTTATTGTGATGAGCGCTTCCCAACTCGACCTTCGCTATGGCAGGGAAAGTGTCCAGCCGTTTATCCACGCGGTCATCCACTACCTGACCAAATACGTCCTACACCGCACCAACAGGACTTCCATTTGGAGTTGTCTTGAGTGAGTGAAAAACAAAAATCCACAATTTGCGATTCAATCCTGCATGTTGAAGGACGGAAGAATTTGCTGATCATGGGTTCATACATATGTGCACGCACGATAGGGGGGAACTCGGCGACGACAACCTCTCGCTCTCCCATAATGGACACAGCTGTAGATTCGACCCGAGCATCGCGGTCACTTATGCCGGAGCGCCACTTTTCACGGTCGTCACTCCCTCGCGCCCACACGGGAACCCTAACTGCCAGCTCGTCGGATACCTCCTCGCTGTCGCACAGCAGGGCTTCCGTGAGAAGCCCTGGAGCTCTGTCTGCGAGCCATGCCTCGTTCGCATAGCCGATAGCTCGACCGATGCCTCTGTCTGCTTTGCCTGGGCCCGGGTCACCAGAGCGTATCTTACAAACGTCGAGAACGGAATGGTGGACGAGATGGAGAGAGGCTTCGAGGTTTTCATTAGCAGTGAGTTCGATCTCAGTGTTGCCACTGAGAGAGTTAGGTTTGTGCGCTCGCTTACCAGTGCCTATGCGAGGGCGCACGACTACGAAGACCTCGAGTGGCGCATGCACCCGTTCGGCGATCTCTCACTTGCGTAGTTAGCCTTTCTTTTCTTTTCTGTATGAGGGTTGTATAGTAACTTGAGGGAAATCATTAAATGCGAGGGTTTTTTTTTCTACCCCTTCTTTTTCTTTTTATGGTGCGTGTTCGGGTGCGGGTGACTTGTGATGTGTTTTGTTTTTTTATGGTACAGTGCCGTAGGTTTGGTTTTGGAGAAGTGATTGAGAGAACAGTTAGAACAGGGAACTATTATAGTATTTATTGTTTGAGAGCTCTAAACCAATTGGTGACTTGGGCAATTTTTGCACCTCTTCCGTGGACAGATCCGGGCCGGCTATTACTGGGTCTCGAGCTTTCCACCATAGCCTTATCAGAGCGCCCGAGCACTGGTACAGGTACCGTATCACTCACTAACCGTACGGTAGAGGCCCAACCATGGTAACGGAAGATAACTGACATAACTGGGAGTTGCCCTCACCTCCCTAGAGATCTCGGTGATATCATTATACAAAACAACTACTCGAGTATGGTACCTACCGTCTGGAACCTCGATTGCAAGCTCTTCAAAGTCTCGAAACTCAAACCGTGGAACTTATTCATATCATGATATTGGTAAAATATGATTGGCGATGTTAAAAGATTCGAATAATGCCAGGAAGGTCAGATATGGCAACTTCTGCAACTATCTCATAAACAAGAAGCCCATCATAGCCAGGTCTTGGCTCGCTGTATCGCTGACTAGCTTGCTTCCCAGTGAATCACTCAATTATTCAACGAGTTGCAAGGCATCCAGCCGACGATCCCCTCACCTTTTTTTTTTTCCTTACCCCCTTCTTTTCCCCACCCTTTTTTTTTCGTCTACCGCACCTTATCTCATCGTGCCCCCAAAAGAATCAAAATCAAGATTAAATTCCAGGGTTGCTTGCCCTATCCTACCCTGCGCCACCACCATCATCACCATCACCATCGTCAATCCAGAAGGAAGGAAGCTACAATATACCTCTAAAAACGCTCCTGATAAACCAGCATCACCACCACCACATTTGCAAAATTGAAACAAAAATAAACTACTAGCACTATTATCAAACCATCAATTAGTCATGGTAAACCCCCCCCTCCTCCTTACCTTCTATACTAGCGGGTGGTCTAACGAGCTCTTCCTCCCCCCCCTTTCCCTCTTGGTGTCCATCACAGACTTCCGAAACTGGCCTGCCAGAGAACTGGACCATCCGGTTTTCAAAATCCAAGAGCCTTCCCTACTACTTCAACGCAAAGACCAACGAGTCGCAATGGGAGCCGCCGGCAGACACGGACTCGGAGAAATTAAAGGTCTACATGGCGGAGAAGTTCCCCGCCACCAGCGTCGTCCCTTCGGAGGGCAGTGGTCAGGACGGGAAGATCCGATGTGCGCATTTGCTTGTTAAGCACAAGGATAGCAGGAGGCCTAGTTCTTGGAAGGAGGTTTGTCTTTCTTCTTCTCTTCCTTGATGAGAGGTTTTGCGAGGGCTGATTTTCAATGTACTCCGGTGGCGGGGGTGGCCAGGCCAACATCACTAGAACAAAGGAAGACGCCATGGGGATTATCCAAGGTTTCGAATCTCGTATTAGAGATGGTTCTACTTCTTTGGCTGATCTCGCTGAGGCCGAGTCCGATTGCAGCAGTGCGAGGAAGCGCGGTGACCTGTTTGTCTTCTTCCTCCACCTTCTCCTCCACCAGTCGAAGAAACAACCCCTGCTGATCTTGTTTCCACTCACAGCGGCTTCTTCGGCAGAGGCGAGATGCAAAAAGAATTTGAGGAGGCCGCGTTCGCCTTGAAGCCAGGGGAAATGAGCAGTGCTGTTGAGACTGCCTCTGGGATTCATCTCATCGAGAGGCATGATACCCCTAGCTATCGAGTAATCTATAGCTAACGAAGTCACAGATGGCAATAAAACAAAACCCTCATTCGTCAATTACCCCATGCAGGCCGCTCTCTTTTCACCCTCAATTATGTTTATGTCCTGCCACGCTATACCTAGAACCAGCCAGCGCAGGTGGTCAGTCAGATACTGGTAGCTAGTTAGTTCTGAGTAGCAATAAAAAAGGTTATCCCCGTCCTCACATATACCGCACGGCACAACGTACTGTAGACTCCAACGCCGGTACCAAATACGGTATCTACAATACGAAAAGAACAAGAAAACCCCCCGCGCCACGAATCACCATCTCACAGTCATCAGCCGAATCCGCCCTCTGCGAGTACTGTACCGACACCCCTGTACACGAGTGTACGGTATTACAAGCCCCACCAGCGGTGGGCAAGTGAGGAAATACTGAATCGTAAATTTAAACAAACGCAATCGCCAAGATCGATCTAGTCATTAGAGTACAGTACAGGCCGGTCTGCCGCGCTGGGCAATTCTATGAGACTGTTTTTAGCATTAACGTTGGCAGTGAGTGTGTAGCGGGGGAGCGCACGGTGGTGAGGAGTCTCAAATTGGCAACGCGTGATAGTAAAAGACGGGTAATTTAACGTAAAGGAGAGTTGGGGGCGGAAGATGAGGAGATGAGAGAGATAGGAGAAATTTGTTTTGAGCCTGCTTGCTTGCAGATTGTGATATCGCAAGGAAGGCAATATTCCCAAGATTGCTGATCTAGAATACCCATCTACCTACCTACCTACCTATTTATACACCCCACCTTACCAAGAGTTCGACGGATTGTGCATCCGCAGTTCTAGACCTACGGTACGTTTCTTCATTCATCACCTTGCGGAGAAGCCCATCAATTGCACATTCAAAACCACAGATGAAAAGTCCGGCTCTTAGGATTCAGCCTCGCACGCAGTAATACACAGTGGAGGAGGGGGTGAGAACCTTCTCCTACCGGTATGATAGTGATATGATAGAAGAGGGAATTGTATCATACCCGTAACTTACCCCACCGGCGCCGCTGCGCCGCACCGTTTTTTTCCCGCCTTGAAGGCGTGCGTATGCAAGAGGGGTTGAGCACCACCACCCACCACCACCACCCCCAAACCCCCACCAGACTTGGCTCAGACAGAGCCGCGGAGGTTACATCCTTGGAATCTGGAATGTGATTGCACCGGAGCCGGATTCGGATAGGTGTGAGGCATTATGATGGATGATGGCCCGGCCCTATGATATCCTGTCCTTACTCGTACTCGAGTACTTGAGGGAACGGACGAGGCGGAAGGTTTGTTTGTTTTATGACGTGGGGAGATCGTGGATCTTATGGTGGGGGGTTAAGAAAGGAAGAAAGGGAGGGAGGGAGGAAAGGAAGGAGGTGAGGTTATGCTTAATCTTGTATCTGGGCGTATCATAGATGTGGTGCTGTTGGTGATCATGGTAGAGGGGGGGATTATGGTAGAGATAGTCATTGGGACTAACTTAGTGATTGTGCTCGAGCAGCCCCTCTCAAACACCCCATCGCAACCAAACAACGACCTCAATATCGGTTATACCACCGTCCTAATTGCTATCTCCTATCGTACCTCAACGCCTCTCGTAACATCGATATGTGACCGCCTGGCCCCACGCTTTTTCTAATTGATATGGTGCCTTCATTGTATGGTGCTTTGTATCCCAGCGGCGCATGTTCTCCCAAGACGAGTTTCTCCAAGTGGCCCTCCCTGTTGCTGCTTCTGGCTCTTCTAAGTCACTCTGTACTCGAGTACAGAAGCAGGCCGTCAGTATGCCTGTGAGGTCGAGCCAAGCCAAGATTGCCGGTCGTTTCCGGGCCAGAAGCAGGCGAAAGCAAGGGGGGGGTATATTATGATTGGCACTCAGATATTCATCCAGGCAAGAGGTGTGATACGGTACCGGTACCCGAAAGCAGGGATCAAAGAAATATGGTAAAACATCCGTGCGCGTTTGGGAGCCCGTGCCAGTACGGTACAAATTATCCCCCCCCTGTTTTCTGGTACTATACCGGTACCTCTTGCCTGGGACGAGTGCCGTACCGTACTCACAGATTTTTGCAAATATTTCCCCATCGCAAGACGTGTTTTCGATATCCCACTGTGCGTATGTCTCCTCAACCCCAGCTTGGGAATACTTCCAATGTTTCCGCCCAGATTCGTAGAATGCCGGTACCAGTAGTCCCTCTCGGAAGGAGGCATACGGGATGTGTGCGGTGGTGTCGAGGCAGGAAATCAAGTGTCATCCCTTCGTTTGTTCCCGAATTTCACAGCTTTTTACCGTTGCTGTAGCGTTGGGATCAGCGATTACTAGTCAGTAATTGGCAAAGTCTACCTTAAACCGCCGTCATGTTTAGACCCGTCTACAATGTTGGGCACTAGTCCATTTGCTCAATCATGATGAGGAAAACGCCTTGCTTGAGAAGCTGGGTAGTGCTCGGAATGGAGCAAAATCAGCAGAACTCAGCATGCCCATGATGGACACAAGATTGTCTGCGGATATTTGCTCCTGATCGCTTGAATAGGTTTGGGTCTACAATTTTAATCCTGAGTGGGTGCCAGAGCTTAGGGAATAATGGCCAATGACATAGTTAGCCATACTCTCATTGGTATCGCGCTCATCTAAGTGTCGTTGCCACACCGCTAGGGGCGAGCCTCGAAATCAAACGAAGGGATAGCGCAATGTCCCCTCCTCACTCGAACTTCCAATGAGAGCCTCTTCACACAACACGAGCCAGTCAAGACAGCCTGCCGGCTAGGAGGCGAATGAAGGGAGGGAGGTAGGACTAGGAAGGGGAGAAAACTTCCTCGAACCTTTCTTTTTACCTCTTATTATAGGTGCTGCGTGGTGCCCGAACACGGCATCGCCGATGATGGCATTGCCTCCTCGAGCACTGCACACCCCCCTAGCGTAACAACCTCCTGACATGCTTCAAGCGCCTTCGTTGGTGGATATCACGCTAGGCTACAATACCGCACCTCATCTACATACCGTACTCGTGGCAGACGGATTCATGTATGCCTGCCATTCCTCTCGGTTGACAAACAACAGTACTGTAGAGTTGCGAGTCCTGTATCATAAGATGGAAAAACAGCTTAACTATATACCGCAATCCGCATGCGGAGGTTTCCATCGTTGATGCCCTCCGGAGCATGTGAAAGAGAAAGCGAAACGTTCATCTTAACAGCAGTGAAGTGGGGCAACGTCGTTACATTGGCAGGATGATAAGGTAACGTGCCGGTAGCAATACTCGAGTATATTAGTTATGCTGACCAGGTATCCCTCCTCCAACTCTGGAAAATCAGACATGTGTTTGTTTTAACCCTTCTTCTCTCTCTTCCCTTCCTGCCCGCCAGCCTATCAATTGTCCTACTCCCTTGCACCACTAATCAATCGATTATCACCTTCTTCGGAGAGATTTTTGCCTAGTCTACCGTGCCATATTTGTTAAGTTACCGTACCGGTACTTGCAGGTTCAGGTTGAACTATGGGTGGGTGCAGTGCGGCTCAGGCCATGGTGGAACTGGAACGAACCGTTGGCGTTGTTAGCGTTAGCGAGGGCTGGTCGATCAGTTGAAATTTTCACATGCGTTAGCTTAAAATATGATAAGCAAATTTCTTTTTTTCTTTTCTTTCTTCTACTTTCTTCACCGGTGGCAGGATCGCTTAAGGCACGCATTTGAAACCAGTATGGCGGGATTAGAGGCCAGTAGCAGGTATGAAGAGAGTGAGGAGGAGGTGGAGGTGGAGGTGGAGGAGGAGGAGGAGGAGGGAAGAGGTTGGAAAAATGCGAGTTCGCATTCGAGATCGAGTTGATGGATGATAGCGGTATGGCATAGCATTATTATGACGCGATACGATAACGGGTAGGGTAGATATTATCTTCTGAAGATAGATATTGTGCCGGTACGAAAGATAGCGGTATATGGTACTCGTACCGTACCCAAGGGTGGTGGTGGTGGTGGTGGTGGTGGTGGTGTTGGCCTCCGAGTTGGCTGCTGCGCGCGTGTGTGTGTAGGAATGGGAATGGCTGGCAAGGATCCCCCTCGTTGGAAAGAATGCTCTGATAAGACCTCCCTCCCATCTAACTTTACCTCACACGGTGACCGTGCTCGTCATGAAGGGAGGGAAGGGTGGTGAGCGAAGGCAACTGTCTTTCACGTGTCAGTCAGGTAACGGCTTTTTTGTTTTTTTCCTGAGGCTGGATGGGGTGGAAAGGTGGAAAGGCGGATGACTGCTGATTCCAATGAGGGCAAGCACCATATGCACTCCCTTGGTCTGCTTTGCCATGTCCTTAGGATACAAATACAGGCACGATGCCCCACACCTTCCTTCCTCCTCCTTCCCCTCTTCCTTCTCCTTCTCCTCCTTCCCCTTCTTCCACTCTTACCGGACGTTCTCTATCATTACCTAGCACACCACCAGACCACATCAACTCTCCCCCGGCCATACTCTCGCTCTTGTGCCTTGATCCGAGTATATTGTTTTCAAGCTTCACCGCTACACCTGATCGTGAGCTCTCCCTCTCCTCTTGTCCCCAGCCACGGCGCAAGCCACTAACAAGCAAGCAAACAGCACAATGCCCCACGCCGAGCAACCAAACAACAATACCTCAAAGGTCAATGGAACCACCTCCACCCAATCTGACCCGGGCTCACCTTCTTACAAGTCCCTTTCACACCTAAAATCCTACCCAATAGTCAGCGACTCTATCAGTGTCTTTGAAAGCCATCCTCTCGGCCAGCGCAGCATATCTCTCTCGCAATCCTGCTACAGCACCTTCCTGGCCCCAATGGCGCCCTACCTCTCCCGTGCCGCCCCGTACGTTTCTCGCGCCGATGAATTTGCAGACTCAAACCTTGGCAAGATCGACAACTACTTCCCCATTCTCAAGGAACCGACGGATGAGATCAAGAACGTTGTCGTCGGAGCTGTAGGCTATCCGAAGAAGCTTGTTGGAGAGGTTTACCTGCGTGGCGCGGACTTTGCTAAGGAGGGGAAGGAATACGTGTTTAAGGTTTATGAGGATGAGTGCAGTAAGAGTGGGGGTACTGATGGTGTCATTCCCAAGGCCAAGGCGACGGTAACAACCGGGTTGGTGGTTAGTTCCGAGATTATGGGATCGCTGGCGGCGTACCTCGGGAATAAGAGGGAGGAGGCTAAAGCTGCGGCTCAGGAAAAGACAGAGTCGCAGAAGTGATGTTATTTTCCTCTTCTCCTCTCTTTCCCGGGATTGTATGAGCTTTCTTTTTCTTCTTTTGTTTGTTTATTTGTTTGGCACCGCGCCCTCCTTCTCCGGAAGGGAATTGTAACATTTTTGTCGAGGGAGCAAGGAACTACAACACGGAACAGACCAGCCGATAGGGTGTCCAGGAGGATAAGGTAGCGAGCAGTGCGAATGAGTCAGAGTTTTTCATCCAGGTTAGGCACGGTCTCACCTCCAACGGTGGCGGTTGTGCCTTGCCTGCTACTCTATCGTGCCCGGAACCCATCAAGTACCGGGGGCCTACGGTAAACACTAAAACCGAATTGGACGGGGGATGAGTTGTAGCGTCTTTCTTTCCTTTCCTTTCCTCTCCTTCTATTTGTCTCATCAGGAATTCCCCCTTTCCTTCCAAATTACCTCTCCTTGTCTTCATGTCACCCACTCTCACTCTTTCATTCACTGCCACCTCTCACCTCACCCAACCCCTCCCCTCCCCCCAAAGAAGCCTAAAGGAGGGGAAAAAGAGAACCATCAAAGAATAATTTGGAATAAATATAAAGAGGCAGGTATATTTGCTTTCTTACGATAATAGAAATATATTCTTCACTTTGCCTGCACGGTTCTCCCAATCCCTTACCAAAAATCAAAAACAAAAATATAAGCCTTCTCCTCCTTCCTCCTCCTTTACATAGCATGGCATACTTGCCACTAAGAAATTACCCAATCCCTATCCATACTTCATCTCCTCCCCCCCTCCCGTATCACACGCAGTGCAGCGCAGAGGCCACCCCCT
>Ga0307510_10006605_pt1 | contig 13839 bp, 6 predicted proteins | sample 12_EM_MG_FD_207224 | JGI IMG/M metagenome (GOLD analysis project Ga0307510, IMG submission 207224) | Populus trichocarpa ectomycorrhiza microbial communities from riparian zone in the Pacific Northwest, United States - 12_EM | ecosystem: Host-associated > Plants > Roots > Unclassified | place... | reverse complement strand
ACCTTTATCCTGTGTATGGTTCTGTATATCATCTAGAATGCTTAATTGTCTAAGGTGCTTGATTTGATTTTCCTTTTTAGGCTACAAACAGAATATGTTATGCTAATATAATTCTGCAGGTTGCTATTGTTTAATTGCCTCATGTTTTAATGAAATTGTTCGCCTTTTTGTTTCTCGTGTAGGTTATTGTGAAGAGTGGTGATGACTGTAGGCAGGAGCATCTTGCCGTGCAACTCATTTCACACTTCTATGGTAGGTGCCTGCAGATTTTGTTGTAGCCATCACAACTTACTGAACTATAGAGATTGTTTCAAGTTGGTCAATAAATTTACTGAACTATATAAATAGGATGTCTGTATTTGCCCCCATGCGAAATAGCTAAAATTGCCTGCATTAAAAGAACCATGTTCCTCACCAATTTAGATGAGCAGTTAATCAATAGTACCAAAAAAGAATTACTGTTTATACCTTCGAGCTTACTTCACTATAGTGTGATGATTTACATATTCTCAGGAATCCAAGATGGCTTGTTATTTTCTTGATTGTCAGCTCAAATACTCTGTCGAAGTTGATGTTGCTTAACTTGATGCATATAAATGGTCTTTGATTTTTTTCCTTCTTCTTTTCTCTAGTGAAAATTAAACTTAGCTGTTCCATTGACTTTGAGATGAAGAGTTGAGCCTCAATTGTATACCTGTTGATGTTGCTAAGCTCCCATGCCCGGATTTGTTTTTTCATGTTAAGCACTTATGTTCAAATTATTCCAAGAAGTTGGATCTTGTTTCCCCCCCTACAGTATGTTCAAGCTTAAAATTTTTAGGTTTTAATGCCAGATATATTTCAAGAAGCTGGTGTCCCTCTTTGGTTGCGTCCTTATGAAGTTATTTGTACTTCATCATACACAGCTCTTATTGAAACAATTCCAGATACGGTAACAAAGTATTTATTTCTGTTTGAGTTGGTTGACAAGGACCGTTCTTTGGTGTCTCAGTGATATCATTTTGTTTTGCAGGCTTCAATCCATTCTATCAAGAGTAGATATCCGGACATCACAAGTTTGCGTGACTTTTTTGTTGCCAAATATGGAGAGAACTCCCCAAGTTTTAAGCTTGCACAGGTATTAGACATTGCAAAAATAGGTGCACTGACAATGTGGTTAACCAGCCTTATTCACCCCAAGAATATCCATTGATGTATTAGCAAATGTATGGTGATTATTTAGGTGGGTTAGTCAAGCTGCTTATTCTTCCTGGAAGTGGTAGTTTCTTTCAAGTTTTTGTGTGTCTATACAAATGTGGGTGGCTTTCTTCATCTTTTATTTCTAGGGGAAAGCTACTAGAAGAGGAAATACTGTAATATAGATGGTGATGTTAAAAGTAATCATAGATTGTGACATATAACTATAAAGAATTAGCATCCAGATTTACTTTAGACATTTTGTTTGCAACATGAATGATGATGTGCCATTGAGCAAGTGGTTGAACTTTGCATGTATTATGATTTACTTGACAACTAGCAAGCAGCAATAAATGTTACCTGATATATGAAGTTGAATAATTTTCATGTATTATGCCTTCAAAATTTCTGTCTCTTATTTCAAGATCATGATTTGCTACTCTAAACCTTAACTCAAATGTTTCACTGGCTGCTTTGAATTCAACCTCTCAGCTTGAAGTTCCCTAAATTGTTATGCAAACCTTTATACATAAATTAAGTTGAAAGGGCATAACCTGGAATTCATAGTAGTTGGAAGAAATGTTGTTTCTCTCACTAGAAAATGATCAACAATCTGGATTAATGTGAAAGCTGTCTTTTCTGTTTGATAGGATTGTCCTTCTATTAATGATATTTCCTTCTCAAGCGTGGTTTTTGTCTGAGAAAGATGGTGAAACCTGTTCTTGTTTTTGGAACATTTTCTCTTGTTAACAGAAATTATATTGCTTTTGTGACTGAAGTAAAAGTAGTAAACAATGTCACTCTCCTAAGCTGTACATAGCATTAAAACTTCTGCTGTATTCTTATATTTGGCATATTATGTCCGTTCATAGAGATTGGAGCCCCATTGTTGATATTTGTAGTTTCTGGATTGTTGCTTTTCCTGTAACTTGAGACTGCATTTTGCATCAATCCCACAGACCCTTGTCTTCCCCAAATTCTTACTTTTAATTTTAGCAGTGAATAGTGCATCGACTGTGTAGTTAGCTACTTTTTTACCTTTTTTTTCTCATTGAAAATATCTCTGTTTTTTTTTATTTACTTATCTACTTTTCATTTCAGAGGAACTTCGTTGAAAGTATGGCTGGATATTCTTTAGTGTGCTACCTTTTACAGGTATGTTGCCTGATCTCACTCTCATTTAACAATGATGCGGGTCCCAAAAGCAGATGTCCTGACCAGTCACCTCTCACTGGTCACACTCATCCATCTCAGGCTATGATAGAAAATTTAATTTTTTAACCATATCTTAACTACTTTTTTTGTCACAAAAAATTTCTTAAAGGCAAATGCAAAGATGCTCTTTTACAATTTAAGAAATAAATTAAAACTACCATCCTCTTTTGAAATGGACAAACAATGTGGGATGGAGGGAGTATTAGATTTGCAGATAAATTAATTGCATATTTGTGTGTCTGTAAAGTTAACCTTTCCTTGAGAGAAAGCTGCATTCCTCAATTAAGTGTTACTGTCATGTGAAAAAATATTTGACACTTCCAACCAACTGGTCAAACAGGGTGTATTTGCTTGTACTATTACCATTTTAACCCTAACAAGAGCTTTTGTGACTAGAGTATATTGCATCTTATGTCACTTATTAATTCTCTGTGGGAAAAATGTCTTCATCTTTTTGTTTAGGTGAAGGACAGGCACAATGGGAACTTGTTAATGGATGAAGATGGCCACATTATACACATTGATTTTGGTTTCATGCTCTCTAATTCTCCTGGTGGTGTCAATTTTGAAAGCGCACCCTTCAAACTAACCCGAGAACTTCTTGAGGTCAGATAGTTTATATTACGTGCCAGAGTGTGCGTGAGTGTACACATTTTTATTGCCTCCCTTTGTTATTGTTCCACAAGCTCATTATGTATTATGATGTTTTAGAAACTCTCAAGCTGGTTTTGAGTTTTTCTTATATTAATACAAAACTGGCTACCTGTAGGTCATGGATTCTGATGCTGAGGGAATTCCAAGCGAGTTCTTTGACTATTTTAAGGTATTGATCAGACTTTCTAATGTTTGGATCTAATTATGCTATTTTGGCTTTTCAATCCTCTTGGATGTAACTTATGGTTTACGCCCGTCAAATGCAGGTTTTATGCATTCAAGGCTTCTTGACATGTCGTAAGCATGCAGAGCGTATAATTCTCCTTGTTGAGATGTTGCAGGTATAACTGATTTATTAGTAAACCTTCCAGTATTTTCTATTGTTTTGGTTCTTTATTTATTTCATTTTTTCCTGTTAGCCGTTTCATAAACTAGGCACAACACATGCTGTTTTGGGACCATATGTTCCTGAGGCAAACATCACGAGACTGTTTTTTACGAGACTGCTCTTGGATTGCACACTTGATAGGTTATTATGTGCGTTAGAAGAAAAAGGTGGGACAAGTAAATGTTTAGGTGAGACTTGTTGACCCATTGTGGAAAAGCAGGATCTTAAGAATGGGAGAGGCCAGCTTTATATGGTTTTCTGATCTGTACCAGGTGGGCTGGTCGTTAACATATGCCTCTTCTGGGGTCATAAGTTGAGATCAAAACCTTGTGGGAGTGGTTATGTTGGATATTATAGGTTTTTGAACCTGTCCTTGCACCTCTATACCCAGAATTTATCCTGGGCATGGGCTATCTATGTTCCCCATCCTCTTTCCAATTTTCCAATCCTTTCTCTGTCTGCTTCACAAAATCCCCCAGGTTTCATTGGCTTTCTCTTGCTGAAGTCTGCTTCCCACACATTGTCATTTGTTTGGTTTCAGAGGCACTTGAGCTTGTCAGTTTCTTTCTATAAACCTGCATGTTTTCCTTTGAAATTTTGGTTCATTGTTTAATTTTGTGGCAATTTGTCTTAGGATATTCATTAAGCCTTTAGATCATGTTTTGTTGCCTACAAAATTGGTAAAGAAATGAGGAAGAAAGTTGAAGTTTTTTATCTTTTATTTTATTTTTTTGTAGTCCATGCTGTGGATTATTGTTGCAATGTGTGAATTTTGGATTTGAGGTCCCATAAATATTTTACCTCTGATTTCTTTTTCTCTGATATAGAGTATCTCAGTCTGACCTATCAACCAAACCTGATCTGTTTCAACTTTAATAGTGCTGTTATTGTTGAATCAATAAAATCTGTTTGGACTGCTCATCCCCAATATGTAACTGGGAATTTGGGTTGGGGAGTGATGCTTGAGAAGTGCCAAACCTGGCCTATTGTCACTAAAGTTTGAAATAGGACAATTAGTTTTACTTGTTCGTATTTATTTGATAGAGGGAGAAAGGAGTACAAAATTTTCAATCGAACAAAATTATGTATTTTCTTTGGAGGGACCTGGCTTTACCATCCTGGTGCTTTTATGTTTGCAATAACAATGCTTCGTTGACTGAAGGCACTTGTTTGCCTTTTCTTTTTCTGGGTCAGGATTCTGGTTTCCCTTGCTTTAAAGGTGGTCCCCGGACAATACAGAACCTAAGAAAGCGATGCCATCTAAGTTTGACAGAAGAGGTAAAATTGTAATTTTATATTAGCATCTATCTGGACAAGATTTGACTGCTATTGTAATCATGATACTGTGTTTTTCTTTCTTGCAGCAATGCGTGTCATTGGTGCTCTCTCTGATCAGCAGCAGCTTAGATGCATGGCGGACACGGCAGTATGATTATTATCAAAGGGTTTTAAATGGAATATTGTGAGGTTAGATTTGCTTGGTGATTGCTTTCATTGCTCCCCCTTTGATAAAGCCAGTCCAGTGAAGCACTTTTATTGGAGCTGTTTGTAAATTGATGTCGTATGAGGGAAATTGACTCACTGCACTGTGGCATTGGCAATTAAGCAGAATACTGATGACAGTTTATGGCTGTTTTCGCTTGGTGTGAGGAAATTGTAAATGTATCGGCTGAAATACTTTTTAGAAGTCTTGCAGGCTGCATTTACTTCAGCAGGGTTTTCTTCTTTTCACTGTTTCCCCTTGTCATTTGTCGTAGAGCTCTCTGCTGGCTGGTGGGGGGAATTTAGTTACTCAACAGGAGAACTTCCTTTTACCCATCTTCAGACAGCACATACTTGTACATTGTGATTCCTCTGGAGACAACGTTCCAGACATGAAATGGTGTCTGAGGCTGTAATTGCTGGTTGGCGTTGCAGCTGCTCTACATTTTACACCGGTCAGTGATCAGAAGCAGCCAAACATTCCCGATTTTTATCTATCCATATTTGAAACTCATTATATTCTTCTGATTAAAGTTTTGACGCACTATATCGGACTGGTAGCCTGGTGGTTGGTAACTGGTCTCCTCCATTTGATGGCTATTCTTCCCAGGGTAAGATTCTTCCATGCTTCCTATCAAAGGCTTGTTAGCAACATTCATGTTAGATTAGATCCCATTTGCTGTTTAACAGTAAAGAAAATTTGTTTATTTGATATTCCTGTTGTATATCAGAGTTTTGGTGGCATCGAATTTTGTTTCCAGGTTGTGTATTTCTTAATGAAAAGTTTGATGTTTGTCAGCTTGCTTGCACATGCTAGGTCTTCTTGCCTTTTTGGTCTTTATTTAGAATTTTATTACGTTATTGAATTTGCTACTGTGATGAGGAATTATTTAATCAATTTGTATATTGATCAATACTAAATCTATTTCCCAATATTTGAACTTGAGGAATTGATTTTTTTGGTGAAAATTTCGATTCTCAAGTGTCAATCTTGTAGACATCCCTAATAATTGACTTTAATTAATTTGCAAACGCTTTGATGTGTTACCAATTAAGATTTTCTTTTTAAAGTAGATTTTGTGTGGAGACGACACGCGTATTATAGTCAAAGTGAGGATAATTAAGTTTGTAAGGATAATTAAGTTGATCTATAAATATTACTGATAGGGTGTTCGGATTTACTGATAGGGGGTGTTCGGAAATATTAATGAATTTATAGTAATTGTTTTTTAAAGTGTTTTTAATTTGAAATGTATTAAAATAATATATTTTTTATTTTAAAAAAAATTATTTTAATATCAATATTTTAAAATAATTCAAAAACATTAAAAAATAAACTTTAAATAAAAAATTTTATATTTTTAGAAAATATATAGATAAAAGTAGTCAATAAGATATTAAAAAAAATTAATGGATCGAGATAGATCACAATTACAGTTTTTTGATATAGAAAAATAAAAACAAAAAAACCTAATAAGCTATAAAGGTTCTTGTTTTAGAGAAAACCTTAGAAAACTAGGTAATGCAAAAAAAAAAAAAAAGCAATAAAAATCATAGAGAAATATTGAAAAAGCATACAATAGAATAATTCTTTATTTATAGAGAAAAATAAATTTCATTGTAAAATCAAATCAAAAATAAATATTATCTTAAATTAAAGTGAATAAATTTTTAAAAAATCAAATCAAATAAAAATTTAATCTTGATATATAAAAACTAATATGAACACACTTTTATTGTAAGAACTTGAATTGAAAGAATAAAAATATAAACATAATATAGCAAAAGGAAACATAAAATCGCCGGAAATTTAAGTGTATAAAGATAATATATAATGGTGAAACAATAAATAATTATAAACGAAAAACCATTATGAAGTAAATAATGTTACATGCTAGCAAGTAGCATTAAAAAATTAGTTTTCTTTTTCTCTTTCTTTTTTTATTTATTTATTAGCAATAGCTTGAGTATTATAAAAAAAATTTGACATAGTATATTTATTATAAAAGAGAGAAAGGAATATTCCAACAACTAGATTATAATATTAGGCAAAAATATATTTAAATAATTTTTTTTATTTTTAATATTATTAATTTAAAAACATTAAAAATATTAATTTAATATTTTTTATATTAAATATAGTTTTAAAACGCATCAAAACAGACTGAAACACAACGCAAAACAGCCTAAAAACCGGCTGCTAAGGACGATGTTTTATAAATATATATTGTTAGTATCTCCCTCGTAAAGTCAAAATGAGTGAGGTAATCCAACCAATCACAAGTCACAACATAAGGAAGGATTCTTAATCACGCCGTATTGCTAATTTAATTTAGTACCCCAAGCCCTCTCTCTCTCTCTCTCTCTCCACACATCCTCTCACTGTGTCTCGATAAAAGCCGACCGATCCTTACGTTTGTTTCCCTCCTTTTTCACACATTATTGTTGTTGGCGCTCCACATTTCGGCGTCTCTCGCTCGCTCGCTCGCTCTTGATCACAGCTCCTCTCTCTTCGGGTACGATTTCTAATGCTTCTTCATCCTCTATTTACTTCTATTGCGTGTCCTCTTTTGTTTGATTTCTCGCTAGGGTTTGTAGCCTTTTGGGGTTTGATGATTTTGAGCTGTTTGATTGAAATTTTCATCTTGTGTGTGCAATTTAGGGTTTTCTTTATGGGTTTTTGTTGTACGGAGGAGCTGTGATTGTTTAGGTGTTAAAGATTGTGTTTTTGCGTGATGTGTTTTTTTTGGTGTGTGTGTGTTTTGGTTTAGGGTTTGATTTTGAAATCAACGTCTTGATTGTGCGATTTAGAGTTCTGTTTTTAATGGATTTTTGCTCTGTACGAGGTGTTTTGGTTCTTCAGATGTTGAGTTTGTGTTTTTGCGTAATGTCCTTTTTTTTTCTTCTGTTTTTGTGGTTAATGTATTGGTTTGTGTAATTCAGAGTTTGATTTGAGTTGTGTTTTATCTTGATCCAGCTGAGATTTTGTTTTTTCTAAAATGGGTTTGTCTTTTATTATTGTTGTTGCTGTTTTTGTTGTTTGATTTCAGCTGATTTTGATTGTCAATGTCACTATTGTGTGATTTAGGGTTTTTATTGGTCGTTTTTATTTGTATATTTAGATATTGTGCTTGTGAAGTGACTTAAGGTTATGTTTTTCTAAACTGGGTTGTCTCTGTGCTCTGAGTTTCAGCTGATTTTCAAACTATTTTATTGTTTTGAGGTCCTATGTGCGTGGTATTTTGCCTGTGACTTCATTGTTTTGCACGTTGTTTCTTTCTGGTTTGTCTTGATTGGAATAGAATCTGTCACGATTTGATATTTTGTTTTATACTTTTTTATTGGATTGGTGTGACTAATAGATTGTTTTATACAGGGTTTATATTGCACACCAAATGTCTTTAGATCTCTACAAGACAAAATCATCATTACTTAGGTGTGTTTTTGGGTTTATGAACCGGGGGAGGCTGTGGTGTTCGTGGAAGTTCTTATTCAGGCATTGGACTTGACCATTCAGCTCTTTGTTTTTCTTTTGACACAAGTGTGTCATTCTCACTGCTTTCAACTTTTAGATTCATTGTTTGTGCAAAAGACAAAAAGTGTTAGTGTATTAGATTTTGCTACCTGCCTGGTAAGTGCTCTTCTTCAGGCACCATTGGTAGCTGCTCCTGAAGGATCACACAGTGCATTGTGATTTGGGTTTTTTTATTTTTTTTCTTGCTTGCATTGACATTCTCTTGGATTTTCTCAATGGGGAAAAAAAGTTCATTGCCTCCTGGCTTTAGGTTCCATCCAACTGACGTGGAACTGGTTAAATATTATCTGAAGAGAAAAGTTCTGGGGAAGAAACTCCATTTTCAAGCAATTGCAGAGGTTGAGATTTATAAATATGCTCCATGGGATCTTCCAGGTAAATCTTGCTTGAGAACTGGGGATCTAAAATGGTACTTCTTTTGCCCTACAGAAAAGAAGTATGCTAGTGGGGTAAGAATGAAGCGTTCCACTGATATTGGGTATTGGAAAAGCACTGGCAAGGATAGATCTATTCAGTACAAAAACGAAGTTGTGGGGATGATAAAAACTTTGGTTTTTCATACTGGTAGGGCACCTAAGGGGGACCGAACAGACTGGGTCATGTATGAATATAGACTTGAAGAAATAGAGTTGGCTGACAAAGGAATTGCTCAGGATGGTTATGTACTCTGTGTGATATTCAAGAAGGGACCTGGCCCAAACAATGGTGCACAATATGGAGAACCGTTTAAGGAGGAAGAATGGGGTGATGATGATGATGATGATGAGGTGGAGGAAGTGAATTTCCATAAAGCTATTTTGCCTGCTGCCATGCATACACCAGCATTTATGTTGCCAAAGAACTCAAACACGTCTATTGCAATGAGCTCATATGTGCCAGAGAGCACATGCACTGGACTGCCTGTCTCATGTCCTTCCCAAACTCCAACAGCTTGCACAACCCTTCCTATGGTTTCTAGCAATGATGTTGCTTCCACAGAAGATCATCAGGTTGTGCATGAGTATGTGAATGGTGGTGAAGCTGATTCTTCTGCTGGTATTTCAGCAACAGCTTATCAACAACCAAGTAACCCAAAAGGTTCCATCTTAGCAAGCTCTAGCTCATATGTGCCAGAAAATATGTGCTACCCTGCTTACATTCCTAGCATGGATGCTTCTCAAGTGGAAGCTCCTCAAATCATGGATAACGGTGGTGATCTTCTTTCGCCACTGGCTATCTTCGACAATGACAATACTGAGGTGTGTTATATGTCCTTTTAACTCAATGACACGCATGTAATTATTTACTCTGATTTTGGCTTTGTGCTACACATGGTGTGGAAATTGACTTGTGAATCTATCATGTGGATTGCTTCTTGTGTTTTAATTTGTCTAGTTCTTGGGACCTTGTTAACTATGTAAATAAATCTCGTTGATTTGTGCTGTTCTTGGGTTTTGCTTTGGGTAGTTATTAAGACATGGTTAATCAGTTGTTGTAATGTACCCAATTATTTTCTTGACTTTCTGCTCAGGTTGTGCATGAATATATTACTCGTTATTTGCTGTTCCATGGCCGCTGTAATATCTGAAATCTAATATCCCTCGTCTTGGTTTTTCTTTGTTCTGTATAATACATTTATACTTCAGTTTGTTTTTTCCTTGCGATTTTATTGAGTCTTTTGTCTAACAACTTAAATGAAATTTGATTTGGATTTACAGAATGTTGACTTTGGTGGGATTGCTGAGCCAGAGACTGACATATATCAGAACTTGGGAGACATTGCCTCTTCGGGAACTGGGGATTATATATCCAATTCCCAGTATTTGATGGATCCAACGCTCCTAGACAGTAATGTGGGCTTTTTGGAGCTGATGGATCTAGACACCCCACTCTATCATAGTTAATAAAAATGTAAATTATGTAGTGTCTTTTCTTTTTTTCCAAAAAAATGTTCACCGAGTTCGATAGAGTATTGATCCATTAATTCATACTTGTATGGCATGAATTGGTTTTAAATCATACTGTAAGTGATTATTTTAAACCTGTGCCGATTTGATGAAATCTAAATTTGATTATTCTCTAGAAGTTTTGACTGTTAACTTATAGCAGCCTTTTATTTTTCAGCAAGCTTGTTTTTAATAGTTGGTTGCTGCATGGCTGATTTACAGAGGCCGAGTTGCCTTGATTCCAAGAAACACTGGCCATGGACAAATCAATTCAATTTCCTTTGTTTAATAAAAGAAAGGAAAGGTATTATACACTGGCCATGGAGAAATCAATTCATGGTTATTTAATTGTAAAGTGTGTGTAGCATTATACCTGGGATTTTTTTTTCCCCTTGTCTTTTGAAACCCTAGCAATAGAAAGTCACAATATGTTTGCAGTAATGGATTTGTAAATTAACAACTCTAAATTTATAACTTTGATTCGATTTTCACATAAATAAAAAATTGCAGTATAACCAGTTGGAAACATAAGCAATCAAATAGTCGATCCACTTAAAAAAAATATATACAGGTCCATGAGCTGCTCCTGGCCCATATGTCTGGACCTTTTCTTAGGCCCAGCAACATGTATCGATGATTTCACCATGATTGATTAGAAAAAATAAAAATAAAAATAAAAGGCTGTATAGTTTCATTTATCGTAGATCATCTAAAAAAAGCACTGTGGAGTACTGTAGTGGATCCGCGATGATTTTTTTAATTATTCATGAGATACAGGAATGTTCAATTTAGTCTTTAAAATTTGATTTTCACATCTTTAATCCTTATAGTTTTTCATTTTGATATTTCAATCCTTAAACTTTATTCTTCTCATATTTTAGTCTCTTTAAGTATTAAAAAAAGAGAGAGCTATAAAAAAAAGACAGAAATAGTTGCAAAAAAAAAAAGGAGAGAGAGATTTCACATTTTAACCACAAGAAATATCAATCTTACTATGAATCATCTTGCAGAGGAAAAATCAATAAAGATAGTTTAGACCTTTAATAATATATAAAAATATATAGATTGAAACTAATCCAATTTAATTTTATTTTAAGCTGATAGATTAATGAGTGTTTTGGAGTTGAAAATAAGATTATTTATATTTTTAAAATATTTTTTTTTATTCTTAGACAAAAATATGTTGAAATATGGGTTTTGAAGTCTAAATTACCCAAATTCTAATTTTTTAGCCATAGAAAATAACCAAAACTTGTCTTTTTAAAAAGTAGACCAGCAGAACTAAGTTTTCAAGCCCAGAAGCATCAAAAGCTTTTTCCCTGGAGCCTGGCTTTTTATGCAAGTCCAAGCACCTAAGCTTGACTATTATGCTGACCCTTCCCTTCTTTTATATTTTTTACTGTTCTAAAATACTTTTTTTTTAATGAAAAAATTACAATTATATTTAAAGAATATAATAGTGTACTTTTAAATAAAATTAATGACATTGTTAGTAATTATTTTATAAATAATTATATATGAAACTAATATGTATAATTTTTTCAGTAAAATTTTAAATAAGAAAACAATCTAAAAAAAAAAAGGAGGCTGAATGAATTGAATATGTATAGATAGGTGGCCGATATAGGGAAAGGCAAAACTTGGATATTCATATTTACATGTCATATGAAAAAGAGAATTAAAATCAATTAAAAAGGAGCAGATGCTATATCTCTTATCTCAGTCAGCTGCCGCTGCTCTAATTCATCCACAGACTGCATTTCTCTGCTCATATCCTTCATTCTGTCTCCATTTCGTCCTCCCACGGGCTCTAAACCCTACATTTACAATAATAACATATAATATCCATAGTTTACCATACAATTCATACGCGATAAATTAATAATAATTACTGAAAAATCATATGCAGCAATAACAGTTACTAATACCCAGAAAAAAAAAAGATGAAATATATAAAATCATCAGTGATTTAGCAGGTCAGGATTTCAATGAAAAATAATTATATTAAGCTTCTATTATTTAACATAGTATAGAAACTTTAATGAAAAAGCGATTAAAGATTTAAATTTCACCACTTTTTTTTTCTAATTAATGAATCAAGTTGGAAGAATAATATAAAATCATTCTCGACACTTTATTTAAAAAGGTTGAAATACTTTTTTTTCCATCATTAATTGGAAAATGTTAGGGCTTGCATTCTTGTTATAATTATTATTCTGCAAAATGAAATGAAAAGCATGCAAATTGTAGATTATATAAATATGCACTTACTCAAGAGGTTATTTACCTCTGTAAATATACTCAATGCTTCTTCTATGCTCCTCGTATTCACCACATACAGAGCTGCCTCCTGTGATAAAAAATTTAACCTAATTTTAGCATGCAATATCACCGAATATGAAATGACTCCACCCTACCTAATCATCAATCCCACAAACATTCCAAACATAGAAGTGCTGCCTGTAGTGCTACAGCACCATCCAAGACCCTCTCCTTCAGATATATATACCTAAACTAAGAAACATATAACATATGCCTTACTCTAGCAAATTGGATTTGATCCATGGTCAGAGTCCTTGGTTCACTTTCCATTGATGATTTTCTTTGAATCCTCACCATGGCTGCATCACCTTCCATCATTTAGAGAGAGAGAGAGAGAGAGAGAGAGAGAGAGGTAGAGAATGAAGCTCTATGAGCAGGGAAGGGGGCCTGGAGGATATGGTATTCTTGTGCAATATTGGACCTGCACGTACGTGAAAAAGAGCAGCAAAATCTTTATACAGGTGAGGTGATACGTGGCTAGGGTTAGCTGTTGCACCGCCTAAAGTAACTTCTCAACGTAGAACCATCAAGATCCGACCACGTGGCAAGCTAGGGATCGTTGATTTGACACGTGTCAAGTGATCATATCTCCGTCTCTTTTCAAGAAATCTTTTGGTCCCTATGTGTACATGTTCCATAAGAGGATAGACTTGTAAGATTTTGGTTTAGTTTATTTTGGTTTAGTTACGTGTTCCTTATGGTACGGAAGCCAATAAAAAAGGGCCACGATCTATGATCTAATTGGTAGGTGTCGGAAACACTGTGACGAACAGAAACAACAAAAAGCAAACCCGATACGTGTAAAGACACTATTTTTATGGATATTTCTCCATTATTCAACATGTTCATCCTTCAATCAAGGGATGCAAGAAAAGCAAAGAATCCAGCAAGGTACGAGAGAATAAATTTATCATGTTGTCTTGGCACTCTTTTCATATATATATATATATATATATATATGACATTTATCTGAGGTAACTATTAGAATATGTAAATAAATCTATTATGCGCCACCTAGACTCTCCACTGTCATGTATTTATATCAGCTTTCAAATGAATGACAAGGCAACGAAAAACATTCTCATCAATTCCATCATGGTATCAGAGCAACCCTAAATCCATCTCCTTCACACCAAGCCGCC
>Ga0307510_10006604_pt1 | contig 13839 bp, 20 predicted proteins | sample 12_EM_MG_FD_207224 | JGI IMG/M metagenome (GOLD analysis project Ga0307510, IMG submission 207224) | Populus trichocarpa ectomycorrhiza microbial communities from riparian zone in the Pacific Northwest, United States - 12_EM | ecosystem: Host-associated > Plants > Roots > Unclassified | place... | reverse complement strand
TGCATGAGGATATACATCATATCTCAATGGGCCCATACGAACCCATGCGCCCTGTTACTGAAACTTGGCCCATGTTGTTTTTTCCGATACACACGACCAATTTGCATGTGGGTTCTACCGACTACTACGACAATGTATGCTACATGGGCTCGCTCCCCCACGTTATGGACCGGTGGTTACATCCACGGTGCCTCCCAAGTCAGCGTCACGGCACGCTTCCCCACGTTATGGACCGGTGGTTACGTCCATGGTGCCTCCCCAGTCAGCGTCACGGTACGCTTCCCCATGTTATGGACTGGTGGTTACGTCCACGGTGCCTTCCAAGTCAGCGTCACGGCACGCTCCCCCACGTTATGGACCGGTGGTTACGTCCACGGTGCCTCCCAAGTCAGCGTCACGGCACGCTTCCCCAAGTTATGAACCGGTAGTCGCACGAACTATGGTGTCAACTACTCTAGCCAAAGCAGAACAACCCAAGAATATCGAAATACCTCCTGAGTTCCGTCAATACGGAAAAGTCTTCTCAGATGAAGAAGCACAGCGACTACCCAAGCACCAGCCGTGGGATCACAAGATAGACCTCATCCCAGGCATGGAAATGAAGAAAACCACAGTATATCGCCTTACACCTATCGAGAAAGTTGCCCTTAAAGAATACATTGAAGATGGCCTAAAAAGAGGCACACTCCGTTGATCCAAAGCACCCCACGCATGCTCCTTCTTCTTCATTGACAAGAAGGATGGCAAACTACGACCAGTACAAGATTATCACCCACTGAATGCGATTACTGTTAAGAATGCGGCTCCAATCCCACTCATCCCCGAACTCGTCGACAAACTATTGGGAGCGCGATTCTTCACCAAGTTAGACGTACGATGGGGATATAACAATATCCGAGTACATGAAGGCAACGAATGGAAAACGGCCTTCAAAACACCCATGGGATTATACGAATCCACAGTCATGACCTTCGGACTATGCAATGCACCCGCGACATTCCAGACATTCATGGACATCGAATTTGGTCCATTGATCAACAAAGGACATGTGGTCATCTATCTCGACGACATCCTTATCTACGCTACCACAATCACGGAACTTGTCTATTGGACGCACAAAGTTTTCCAACTTTTACTCAAGTTGGACCTATACCTTCGCCCTGCCAAATGCTCTTTCAACCAAACTTCGGTTGAATACCTCAGACTCATTATCTCTGAAGGCGAACTACGCATGGACCCCGTGAAGCTCAAGGCAGTGCAAGACTGGCCTAAACCAAAGAAAGTCAAGGACATACAGCAATTTCTAGGATTTTGCAACTTTTACCGTCGTTTCGTGCAAGATTACTCCACTTTGGCACGACCTCTCTTCGACCTTACAAAGAAGGATACACCATGGGCATGGACCCACTCCCAAGAAACCGCGTATATGGCGTTACAGCACGCTCTCACCTCCGCACCGGTCTTAATCCTACCGGACTACAATAAACCATTCACCTTGATTACCGATGCTAGCGACTATGCCATGGGCTCAATTTTGGAACAAGACGACGCGTTAGGACGGTCGCACCCAGTCGCTTTTTACTCAAAGTCACTCCAGCCAGCTGAAAGAAACTACAAAATTCATGACAAAGAACTCCTGGCTATTATACATGCTCTCAAGCATTTCCGCCATTACCTCCAAGGCAGTGCCCATCAGACAAAGATATTTTCGGACCACGCGAATCTCAAGTACTTTACCATGAAACAAATGCTCACACGTCGCCAAGCACGGTGGTCCCTATTCCTCGGCACTTTTGACTACGTTATCATCCCCAAACCTGGCAAAATTAACAAGGCAGATGCGCTGTCCAGGCATCCAGATTATAAAGAGGGGATAGCATCCGAGAATGCAGAAACAATTTTACTCACACCTGGAAAATTCCTACTCAAGCCAGAGCAATTCCATATACGGGCACTACATAACATGGCAATCCCTACGGGGATCGACACAGAGCTCAAGGAAGCTATACAAGAAGCAATAAAGGCAGACACATTGACAGGCCAGAAACTCAAAGATATCCTCACTAGTGGCCCAAGACAAGTAAACAAAGGATTACAAGAATGGAACTACGAAGATGGCCTAATCCTTTACAAAGGATTGATATACATCCCAAAGACAAAGGATGAAGAACTCAAACGAAGAGTCACCCAGCAATTTCATGACAACTTAATGGGGCACCCAGGACAATGGATAACTATCAAACTAATCTCACGTGAATATTGGTGGCCAGGCATTACCGAATTTGTCAAAGCATATATACAAGGATGTGCCACATGCCAAACTACAAAGATACGACCACCAACCAAAGTACCAATCAAGCCCAATGAGATCCCTGAAGGGATATGGGAAACAATCACCATGGATTTCATTGTAGACCTCCCCATATCACAAGGATATGACAGCATCCTCACGGTCGTCGACCGACACAGCAAAGCCATCATCTTATCCCCCTGTCATAAAACCATCACGGCTGAACAAACGAGCCAACTACTAGTAGACAACGTCTGGAAAAGAACAGGCGTTCCCAAGGCGATCATCTCCGATCGAGGACCACAATTTGCTGCACAAGTAACACAAGAACTCTGGAGAAAGCTCGGAATCAAGCAGAAATTGTCCACCGCGTTTCACCCGCAAACTGACAGAGAGTCAGAACAAGTTAACCAAGTTATCGAGCAATACCTTCGTATCTGCGGAAACTTCCAACAAGACAATTGGACCACACTCCTCCCCATTATCGAATTCGCACATAACGCACGACCGCACCGCAGTACCCATAGATCACCCTTCGAGATCTGGTATGGCTTCCAGCCAACCTTTAAACCACCCCTGCAACTTCAGACCAGACTACAAAGCGTGGACGACCGCATCCAATACCTAGAGCAAATACGCAAAGAAGTCAATGCAGCACTCTTGATCGCGGCTAAAGAAATGCGAAGTGGAGGACCCAATGAACTATCCTACACGTTTCACAAAGACGACCTAGTACTCTTGGAAGCCACAAACTTACAAACGACACACCCTAAAGCGAAACTCGCTCCACGAAGATATGGACCTTTCAAGGTCATATGGGCTTCACCCATGAATTGCAAGTTGCAATTACCCGAGACCATGAGGGTTCACCCCGTATTCCACAACTCATTATTGAAACCCTACCACAAGACACAAGCACATGGACCCAATTTCAAGCGACCCCCTCCAGAAATCGTTGGAGGAGAAGAAGGACATTACGAAATCGACAAGATCCTAGCAGCACGTCCTACAAGAAATCGCAAGAGCACACAGTACTTCGTCCACTGGAAAGGCTACACCGACACAGACAATTCATGGATTCCAGCTGGAGAACTCACCCATGCCAAAGAACTACTTGCGGAATTCCATGCCCATAATCACCCTAAAGAGGGGATACGCATACGAGCCTTGCAGGCGCAAGGAGATCCTAAAGAGGGGATACTGTCGCGAGCGGTACTCGCAACCCCCAGTCTTCGCTACAAATCCGTGACTTCAGCATCACGTGACCGTGGGAACATATCACATGACCCTACACGTGACCCATCACGTGACCCCTCTGCCATTCATACATCACGTGACTTATCAGCACATGACCCTGGGAACCTACGACCCCGTGACCCTGGGAAGATAACACATGACCTATCAAGAAATTGGTCATCAACAAGGTCACCTGACAAGACGCACTTTGGACACGCGTCTAACCCGTTGATCAACACGTGGCAAATCGTGGGAACAATCAACAAGACACGTCCACTAAACAATCAACGAACACGCGACGCGACTCGATCAACGAAGATACGACTCATTAGGGCTAGACCCTAATCGAGATGTATAGTGTAATCCGCAGTTACTGCGCATTGACTGCGCAATCCCCCGTTACCTGTAAATGTACCTACCCTAAACTGTGCACAGACCACCCTGTATTAGTATATAAGACCTACGAATTTAGGTGAACAGTCCTTAGACTGTTCTCTTGTCAATCCCCACACTGGAGCCTTTCAAAGCTCCCTCATCGCCAGCAGCAACCCGCCCGTCATCCTCCCCAGTCTATTCAGTCCCGCCTCTCCTTGCCTTCTTCCTCTTCCTCCTCAACGTCTCCTTGCTGCTCCTTTGGATCAGTCACCTTCAACTCCACGCCCTTGTCGAGTCTCGCTACCCATAAAGTAGTGAGTTCCCGACACTGCCCAGAAGACTTCGCTATTATACAGAACTATTCACCCCACTCATGCTCACGCCCTTGAGCACTCCCATTTCTGCCAAGAACGATACTGCCCCTATCACTGCTGAATGCCCCTTGACTTTACCCAACCAACTCACTTCAGCTATGTCTATGTCGGACCAGGAGGTACCACAACCCATACACAGCAGTCCATCTATGGCAATGGAGACATTACCCTTTTCTCCACGATCGTCCCTACCACCAGACCCACCTATCACTGCTGGACTAGAGGTTGCCTCTATAGCGACAGATATTTACTCCAATCTGAGGATAGCTTTGAGCAGTTTCCTGGGCACATTACATGGTCAATCACCCTCCTTCCCCATCCCAGTTACTGGCTGCACTTGACCATCCCCTATCCTGATCCCACCTTGTATCTCCCCTCAGAATGAGGACAGTATGGCTTGAGCACCATTCCCCTCCCCCCTGTTGACTCTACCCCCAACCCCGTTACTCCAACACCAGCACCATTGCCCTCTATCACCCCAGCTGTCCAGCATCCACTCAAACGTAGTCATCGACACACTCCCAGACGACGAGATACTCACATTAGTAGGGCAGATCCCCTCTTTGGCTCAGGTTCGCCATGTGAGAAAACAATGCAGAGCCTTGTTGAAATACATGGAATATTAGAAGCATATCACTGGGGCGCTTTCGGCTTGGATGGAGGATCTCCTCCCAGCCTTGAACATTCTGGGGAACACTGAGCTTGACAACCAAGTCTTCACCACTACGTTCCACAATTACACCGCTGTGGAACATCTCTTTCTCATCCCCCAGATTCTTGACAAAATCAAAAACTACATGTCGGACAATGACATACAAAACAATGAACCAATTAGGTTTGCTGAGTACAACCCTACCATTTTCCTCTCCTCCATGCCTAGTCCCATCCCCAACATCCCCCAGCTTACTGACCAACTTAACGATCCGAATCATCCAGGAGATAGGTGGAGTGAATATGACCACAGTGATGTGTAGCAGTATCCCCTTGTCTTCCTCAATGAGTATGGTCAAGATGAGGTGGCACGCTATGTCACTTTTAGACAAATCAGTGTGGATACTCACATTGTAGGAGTTCGCAAACAAGGCGACCCTGAGTTCTCTATTCCCCTTCACACACAAGCACATCCCACGCCCAATTTCAACTATCCTGGGGTCAAAGACTATGACCTCAACATTTTCCACCCCTCCTCCACCTCCTGACTCCTCATCGACAATGCCATCATAGATCTCAAAGACCCTGGTGTTGTTGCTGATGTTTATAGGTATTGGGCACATCAAAACAAACTCAAGGTGGTAAAGCACCAACGAGTTGAGCTTGACAGAAGAGAGAGCAGTGCTCAAAGCAAACTCAGCATGGTGGAGTGACATCTCACTTATGCTGCCATCTGCACCCGACTTACCCCCTACCTCAACTGCATTCATCCCCCTTCCACTAATACCATCCACATTCCCCATATCTTCGCTGCCCAGGGACCATCCGATGTCAAGGAAGGTGAAGACAGTCTTGAGTGCTGCACTGTCTTAGGCAACCAGCTTTGAGGAGGCAAACCCAAGTTCCCCTATTGCCTCAAATGCAACAAGTCACGTCCCAATCACATGGTAGAGGAATGCCCCCTCTGGAAGATGTGTTGCTGGTGCCTCAGCACTCAGCATGCACACAATGATTGCAACCACCCTTATGAGCAATGTGATGCTGAGTATTGTGCTGTTCCCCACACCTATCCTAATTTCGGGGACATGTGCGCAGCTATGTCTTCTCCCACCCTATATTATGAGTTGGAGTTGGCTCGCACTGATTACAACAAGGAGTTTTACACAGTCTCTTATTAGTTGCATAGGAGCAACTCTCTAGAAACGGTGTCATGTTACACTCCTGGGCACTTGGCCCACATTTTTCTTTCTTTTCTTGCTTGATATGTACTTATACGATCACATGACCCTGACTCACATGACCGCTTACCTGTATAACAGAGCCATCTTGTCAGGAACTTCATTGTTCCCTCCTTTTATATGTTTCCCATTGTTCTCTTCTTATGGTAGTCTGTGACCACCATTGTTTGTGACTCCATTGTTCTGTGATGCTTATTGTCTGTGACTCCATTGTTCTCCCTATTTGTACGCTTAGTCAGGTAGCTGCCCTTTTGTATATAAGCTGGGCTTATATCCTAGAGTTGGGCCTTAAGCCTGACTTAGTTTGCAATCTATTGCATTCTCAGTCCTTGTTGCTTGAACAAACATTCCCCTTTTATCCTTCTTTGAAGTAATCTTCAAGTCCTTGAAGATACTTCCCATTCCTCTTTATCTTCACCCAGACATTGGTCTTAACAACCTTTTCGCCTTTATCACATTCCAAAGTCACTTTGGTTATTAAGGGAATTACAACCCTTATAACTTCGTTACTGCCACACGTCTTCATCTTTTGTGCACGTCGTGCCTTAAGGTTCAATAGGCCTTAACATCCTGTCTTAGGTACACCAATTCCAATAGAAGGATTTGGAGGGGGGGCTTGGTAGGTCATTGTTTGTCATCTTTGCTAGTTGTTTCCCTTTGGTCTGGTGCCACTGCCTTGGGATTTGGGGGAGTTAGGACAGGCTTTGGTGGGTGGTCCTATTTCCTCATTGCTGATTGTTCTCTTAGGTCTGTCAAAGTGGTGTTCCCATTATTCTGCCTTTTCAAGTCCCAGTATTGCCTATCTCTGTATGTTCTGGAGACATTATCATATCCCCTTGGTCAATCCTTATGGACATTTACTTTATCATCATGAATCCCCATTTAGTCCATGTCATTGTATTGAACTATGCATGCATATATTATATCTTGGAAAATGAAAGGTTTTTACAAAGATTATTGGTGCAATAGAGGATGTGCCATGATATTTGCATGCATGCATATGTTCATATCCCCACTTGCATTCTGGTTTATCTTATGGTTTGCTGTGACATGCTGTCCAGGGAATGGGCATTCACGATGTTGTGTTGCTTGGTTGGGGACTATACAGGTATCATGTCTTGTTTTTGCATATTGCCTGTATTTGCAATTGGGTTTTTTGGTAATGTGGCAGTGGGGTCATTTGCAGTTCTGCTCCCTCTGTTCCTGTGTCTTACACATTTTCAAGTTACTGGTTGTATTGTCTCTGGTTCTGGCTTATGCACTGGTGCTTTATATGGTGGTGTTCCATGGGTTACAAGGGGTTACATGGGGGCATTTGTACCTGCAGACTATACCTCTCCTTGCCCCAGTTTCAACCATGGGAAAACTGTGCCTGGTGATGGTCACGGTTCAAGGAGCCCCCCCCCCCTATCACACCTCTTGTCTGTGCCTTCCTTACTACCCCAGTCATCCATATCCTTATCTGTAGCCTTACCCTTACCCTTACCCTTGGCTGCCTTGTGGCACTTGTAGTTCCACTGGTTGGCAAAGTGCTTCTTGAGGTACTCCTTGACTGGCCAGTCTCCAACAAAGTGCTTTAGAAAGGGGTGTTTCTGCTTAACCTACAAAACAAATCAGTTTGGAAGAATCAGATTATAAATAAAATTCCCCTTTTGACAGATATAAGCAATCTTCATTACATCTTGATGGGGCCAAGGGGTTTCAAATTTGAGCTCCACAGTAGCAGCATAGTCTCAAATATCTGACTATAACATATATGATTCAGCTACAATACACTGTAAGAAGAAAAAGATAGCTTACTGTAATGGTGCTATACAATGCATAGTCATTCCAGAGGCCCATTGCTTTCTGAATGTTGGTGCATTTATCTGGGTGTTCAACTAGAACATGATCACTTTTAGGGCCACCAGCTGTGGCTTCTTGAGCCACTTTGAGTTGTTGTTTCACAGCTACAAGCTGGACTAAAATAAAATTAACAAGACATGTACAAAGCAGATTGAAAACTCACCATGCAGGGCTATGAATTCAGAAGCAACTTCAGGGTGCAGACCTATGATAATGTCAGAGAAAGTGGGCACAGTAGTGGGATTGCCTGTCAGCACTGTTAGTAGTGTAGTGGACAATCACAACCAGACATACCTTGGTCCAAGGTGCAGGCAGATGTGGAGGCCTGGGTGTTAGTATTAGCAGTTGTTAGTATAGTGGCCATCCACACAGTGGTGGTAGTTAGCATGGTGGTGGCAGTTGGTGCAGTGGTAGCAGTCAGTATAGTGATGGCAGTCAGCATGGTAGTAGTAGTTGGCATGGTGGTGGCTGTCAGCACATTGGTAGCTGTCAGCACAGTGGTGGCTATCAGTGCACTAGTGGCTATTGGTGCAGTAGTAGTTGCTGGTGCCATAGCAGTCACTGGAGGGCAAATCTCCTTACCAGAAGTAACATGTGTCTCAGAGGCAGCACTCTGAGCAGACAACAATGCCCAAGTCACCAGCCTTGCATTGACCACAGCCCACTTCTTCTTGTCTCTGGATGTGGTTGCACACCCCATTGAAAAATCTATTTGAGAGTCAGATCACAGGCCAAAATGGAGAAAGAGGGGCCACATACCAAGATTGCAATATACAACAAGTTGAATAAGGCCAAAAAATAGTTTGAAGGAGCTGAAGTGAGATGGGTAAAGATGATGTACCATGCCCAACTTTATACCCCTCCCATCTCACCATCTACCATCTTGTTTGTAGGATCCAAGAGCTATCTCATTGGCAGGTGATCAAATCCACTTGAGAAATCAATTGGCAGATGCTATCAGATGGTCAATCATGAGTTTGAGTGCAGGGTTGAAACAAACCTTGATCCTTCCTTAGTTGCTAAAAAAATGCTCTGAAAAAGCCTGCTTGTAGGATCCAAGAGCCATGTCATCACCAGGTGATCAAATCCACCTCAGAAATCAATTGGCAGATGCTATCAGACAGTCCATTGTAAGTTTGAGAAAGCAAAGTGCAGGGTTGAAAGTAACTTGAACCTTCCCTGGTTGCTGAAAAAACATGCTAAAAGTCATGTGACTGTGGTGTGACTGCTGTTTCATGCTGAGTCAAAGTCAACCCTTCATATCATATTGTGATTACCAGCCATCCAAACAACTCTCTTACATACACTCTTCATGCTACTATATGTTCCCATTTATATGCGATTTCTTCTGACCATATGTGATGAGCTGTCTGACCCAAGATGGGGGTAACACTAGCACTGCCACTCACTCCCCCCTCACCTCCCCCAACAGTCATCTTCATTCCATCACAACCCTCTTGTGGTTCATTCTCTTGCTGATTACCTTCTTAGGTTGTTATATCTATGCCGCCAAAGTCAAAATTAATCCAATGTGGGTGTTGCAATGCTCTAGTGTCCCAATGGGGGATTTGATGTCACAGGTTAGCCAAAGCCATAGCCAAAGCTCGAGCTCAAGCTCTAACAGAAGGTAAAGCTGGTGATGCTCAAGCTCAAGCCAAAGTGGGAGCTCAAGCCCAAGCCCCTATAGTGTGGCATAAATCCCTTCTGCCTCCCAAGTGGCATTGTATCACCCAATTTCAGATGGATGCCAGCTCTTCCTCTAGTGGTGATCCCCAATTACATGCATCCTCATTTGACTTCAATCTATCCCTTCCATTTCCTGATCCACAATGTGCTGAAGTGTCTGATTACTTCATCAATGAGATCCTTCTGAATCTTTATCTCCATACTCAGACACATCAAGCTATCAACAATAGCAATAACAAGGGTCCTGAAGATGCCCCCAAGGGGGATGTAGTTGAGGCTCCAGACTCTGTCAATCCTAGAACCAATGACTTTAGTGATAGAGAGGATGTTGACATGGAAGGCAATGTGGATCCATGTAAGGGCATTATTGTGGATTGGGATACTTTCTCTGAGGAACTTGGTGAGTTTGAGCCTTCTTCCTTGCATATTCTGGAACTCACTGGGGTTTTTGTGCTCAGGCAAGTCCTCTATCTCAGACCACAACTTAAATATCATATGTTTGTTCACAATGAAGCTCAGGAATAATTTATCCAACTTAACCTTTAATGAAATGGTTTTTACCTTTCCCAATACAGGCATACAGAGTCATACCAAGATGCAATCCCATGTTTAGGCCCTCTCCCACTTTGAGTCTGTGGAATTTGCATGCTGCATCAATTTGTGTATATGTTATACTGGTTTGTATGCCAACCTTAATAAATGCCTGAAGTGCAAAACACCACATATAAACAAGGCTGGTCAACCAAGGTGAACATTCTCATATATTCCCCTTATCCCTTGTCTCTGTGCATTAATGTTGAATCACACCTATGCCACTTCTCCAGTACTGTGCTGATAAACACACAAAGACATCAGCCAGCATGCCTGGGACCACAACAGGTATTTTTGATGGGCTCCATTATTGCTCACTCCTCAGAGAGTATATTGTTGTTGGAGACTGAATGTTACCCCATAATTACTTCTTGGACCATTGTGATATTGTGCTTGGCTTTGCCACTGATGGCTTTGCTCCATTCAAGAAGTGGAAGCATACCACATGGATCCTCCTTGTTTTCAATTACAATCTCCCTCCAGACCAGCACTTCCAAAAGGACAATATTCTTTGTGTTGGGATCATACCTGGTCCAAAAAAGCCATCAGATGCCAACTCCTTCATCTATCCACTCATGTGAGAACTGCTTGAACTTGCAGCTGGTATCTCTACATATGATACCCTCTCAAGCAGTATCTTTACCCTCCATGCATATGTCATTGCTGGCTTTGGTGATATTCCTGCTATCTCTATGCTGATGCATATGAAAGGACACAATGGCCTGTGTTCCTGTTGGATATGCAAGATCCAAGGTATTGGCATCCCAGGCTTGTAAAACAAGATGCTCTACATGCCACTGTCCCACTGCATGGGCAATCGTTGCACGCCAACTGATGTTGTCAAGTATGATCTGGAGAGATTGCCACTATGTTTACATGATTCCTTCATGGCACAGGCCAAATCAGTGGAGGCTGCGCCCATAGAAATGTGGTGCAAGGAGCTTGCAAAGGTGTATGGCATCAAAGAAGTGCCTCTTCTCAGTGCTCTTGGGTCCCTGAGGTTTCCCCAGTCATTTCCATTCAACTTTATGCATCTGATCTGGGAAAACCTCATCCCAAACCTTGTCCTCTTCTGGTCCAGCAATTACAAGGGAATGGATAAGGGTCAGCCATACATCCTATGTCCAAATATTTGGCAGGCCATTGGTGCTACCTCCACAGAAGCTACAAAATTGATACCATTGTTGTTTGGTGCATCTATTCCTGACCTGGCGAAAGATTGTTCATATTTCATGTCCTCAACTTGGTCTATGTGGTCTCTGTTCATCGCCCCCACCATGCTTTAAGGTTGCTTTCCCAAAGATTGCTATTACAATCACTTCTGCTCCCTTATTAGAATCCTCAATCTGTGCCTCCAGTTCAAGATCAGCAAGGAGGACATCAACAACATTGAGTTGGGAATTCATAAGTGGGTAGTAGATTATGAGCGGTATGTCCCTCCCTTTTGTTTCTGAAACATCAAAGACTGACCCAATCCATGCATCCAGGCTCTACTACCAGCACAAGCCCAAACAACTCCCAGTATGCCCACTCACAATACATGCCCTGCTCCATATTCCTGACCAAATCAGATAGATGGGACCATGCTAGACAACATGGGCTTTCCCTATAGAGAGGCAATGTGGGTACTTTCAACACAGCATCCAGAGTCAACAAAATCCATATGCAAGCATGGACAAATACCTTATTGAACTATCGCGGCTCTAGCAAATCAAGCTTTTATACAATCTTACTGATGAGCAGCTTGGAAAACCTCCCAAGTGCCCATCTTCCCATATGAAAAGGATTGAAGATTGTAAGTCACATCTTGGTACCCAGTACTTTCACCCTAATCTAAAGACAATTCATTGCAGACCTACAATACAAACTCATGGCTCTGAAGCTAGAGGGTCCCCCTTGATGATGCCATTTGTACAATCCTCACAAATAGCTTGGTGACCCAGTTTGGTGTCACGTTCAATGTTGTTGGGAAATTTATTCTGGAAGTTGTTGAGCAGTGGGGTAAACTGCATCATCTCAAAGGTGGAGACATCATGCATGGACATGATATTGTTTCCAACCGCATGGAAGGCCAAGATGCATCCTTTGTCTGTGTGTGTGAACTGATTGTCAAATGCTTATACAAAATAACCTATTTCTATATTTTTCCCAATAGTATGAGCAACTTGGTAACCAAAACAAGCGATTTCCAAACCTTCCCAAAGTTCTCAAGTTACAAACTTTCTTTGGGCAACTTCAGTACATCACTATCATCCCCATTCCCAAAAGTAATGAACTTAAAATGAAGGAGCCTGAAACCCTTTGTCTTGCAGTTATTTAGCAAGTTGTTGTACCCAGTGCTCATACAGTGCTACTGGTTCTGTATTATTTGTGGACTGGAAGCCTGCACCCTATTGACATCAAATCCATCCAGTGCATGGTTGGCTATGTTAAAGACTGGGAAAGATAGGGGTTGATTGACCACAGTGGTCCACTGGCACATGCAGTATTTACTGAGGCAGATTAGTTGCCTCCAACATAGCAAGTGAGCCTTACATAAATGCACTCACTCTGAGGGTCACACTGTATTTTTTCCTGTGTTGATATGTCATTCATTGGTTGGTACTGCTGTCCTTTGTCATCGCATATGTCAAGTGCCCACATACCACCATCTCAAATATCACCCCCCCACTCTCAATAATGTTCATTATATCTTCCTCTTGCCCATCTATCATCCAAGCCGCATCCCATATTTTCCAACATTGTCAACATATTGTGACTCATATCATTGGAGCATGCATGCATACCTGGATGTGCTTTATCAGGACACATGTGCACACCTGGACATGCCTTGTTGGGACATATATGTGCCTCTGGATGTGCTTTATTATTGTCTGAGTTGCAGCAAGAGTGGTGGAACAGGCCCACAAGTTTGCAGTCAACAGGGGCACCAGGTTCTTTTCATTTTCTTTTCATTTTGGCTGTGCTGATGTTTATCAGGGCAGATGCAGTGTTTGCAATTGCCACAGACAAGTTTCTTGCCAGCATCATTGATCACAACTGCCCCCACATGCAAGACACATTGAGGCATATCCTGTTCATCTCAGGAGAGGCCCTGCTCTTCAACCTTGCCATCTGTTTTTTTTTTTTTTTTTTTTTTTTTTGCAATGCAAGGCTTTATTGCTGACAGAGCTGCCAGGAACCATAACTATGTATATCACAACATGGTACTACCGCAGCCTCTACCCTACCTACTAGACTACAATAGCATGGATGCCATCCTACTGTCCAAGCAATGGCTTCAATCTTGCCTATAATCTTCATGCTCTGCATCTCACCTCGAACGGCGGCATGTCAATGGGAAGGCCTGCTAGTGCAATTTTACAGACTTTTCAGCAGGGGAGGCTGCAGGGGTATTGCGGTGTGAGAGGGGATTGGGGAGGGGGGAAAAGAGGGGCCAATCATCCCAAAAGAAACTGGGGTTGTCGCCCTTTGTTATTAGAATCGCATCTGGAGCAGGAAGTGAGGTGGGGGAAGGGGGGATAAGTCCTATGGTGGGGAGTTAGGGGGGAAG
>Ga0307510_10006603_pt1 | contig 13840 bp, 11 predicted proteins | sample 12_EM_MG_FD_207224 | JGI IMG/M metagenome (GOLD analysis project Ga0307510, IMG submission 207224) | Populus trichocarpa ectomycorrhiza microbial communities from riparian zone in the Pacific Northwest, United States - 12_EM | ecosystem: Host-associated > Plants > Roots > Unclassified | place... | reverse complement strand
GTACCAGACTTGCCGACAATGGCCATAGTCGTTGGAATGCCAAGGCTGGAGTTGTAGATCTGCACGATCCAAGGTTCACACATTTCAATGCAGACGATAGCATCGTAGCCAATGCGGCTGCTGAATTCGGACGTATCCTCGATTGGGTCAGCGCTCCATACGGGGAAGCTCGCGTTGGGCACGTAGCGGTTGTTCAAACGAACGAGGACGGTCTCTATTTCAAACCACCCGTTCCCTGATTCACCCTGCATGGGCATGCGACTGTGGAGCGAATGAGGCGCTCCGTTATCCACGAACCAGGCTGAAGAAAGATCAGCACATAGAAATGCCGGCACACAAGATGAGCGCACCAGCGTAGACCACCTCTTCCTCACTGACACCGGAAGGTAACTTCTCATTGGGACCCAGAAGTGGGACTTCAGGGGTCTTGAATACATCGGGAAGAGGTAACGAAAAGGAAGAAAATAGGTTCTCCAGGAAGGCCCTCGTGACGATCACATATGTGAGCGTGTCATTCGAGCGGGGGACGCTACCAGTGGGTCAGTAGTGTTTACCCCATGGCCGGTGAACCTACTTACAGATACTTCTCAGGTTCCGGAAGTTTCTCGCAATGCATCCTGATCCCCCAACGTGGTGTTCTATCGTGCATAGGCCCGAGCATGAGTCTCAGGTTTCGCATTGTTCCCGGTCCACGTACTTCAGAAGCGACCCCTCCGACAGACCTCCCATCGGCGGAGTAGTCGGTTCGACCGCATCGAAAACCGTTCCGTTCGAGAGGAATGCGCCCAAACCTTTCCCATCAGACTTGAGCTGTGACCGTGTCAATTCTGCAAAGTACACGTTGTCTCCGTTGTATTCCAATCGTACGGCGGGTGGCAACGAAGGTCGATCCGTCAGGGTAGTTAACGTCAAAGTGGCTAACCCGTGCTGCACCCTACGAGGTAAGGTTATCCAGTTGACACCAAGAAAAAGTGGAAGACTCGCGTTAAAGGAGGAAATTTTGACAACTGCCGCTCGATTGTCGGACTCAGAGAGGTCACCCCAGATGGTTGTCTCGGTGTAGGTTCGCAATTGATGTTCCAGCCGGGTGTCGATGTTGATTACACGACCAAGGATGAACGGGAGTCCTGCGGCGGCAAGGATCAAGATTACGTAGGAAGCGATGAATAACGACCACGGTCGCGAACTGCAGGTGCTTTAGCACACGAATCTGGTCACTGGATGGAGGGACGGGAAAACCCACTCAACAGATCTCCTAGCACGTAAGACTGCGCTCCTGTTACTGAACCGAGTCCACAGTAACCTAACTCCACTTAACGCGTTCCCAGGTTGATGCACACTGTGTGCAAGATCCCTCAATTTGATCCCCGGACCATCATCACCGTGACTGAGATGGATCACAGTCGCCCATGCTTTGCAAAAGGCGATAAGCACGGACTCGGGCACCTGCGGGATGCGAAGAAGTGGGAAATGTGCGTACTTGCAGCTTCAGCGTACTTGGTCGCAAATGTCACCAAATTCCACCCGGTCACGAATCCAATTCCTGAACACCACACCCCGACAATCGTCCTGGCCCGAAATAACGATGTGTCCTTCACGATAACCGTCCCTACATAAATGATTGGATAGGCTGCGCAGCACCAAACCGCATGTGCGACAATCTGGAGGTAATTGGGTTGTTCGAAGCGTCCCGTCGATGTGCGAGCAGTTTGGGTAGACTTTTGGGGATCCGGATTGCCTGACACGTTGCTCAGAAGGGGTTCTTTTGGAGCATCTGGGTTCAGTTCCATGCCCCTGGAAAATTAGTTTCAGCTGATGGGTCACACGTCGGATAAAGAAGGAGTGGCGCACCTCTGAAGAGATCTTAGGGACGTTGGACCCTCGGAAGACGACATTGGTGGCGGGTGGTTGGGGATCCTCAGGGAGCGGGAAACGTCTGCCTTTATAGTGGGGGGGATGTGGTTGAAACGGGTCGCCGGTCACCTCTTGGTAAAAATGGTTAGGTGATGCGACGCGGCCTCTACGCTTGAGCCTAGAGGCTCGAATGTATTATCCCTCGACGATGTCTCGCAGATCGGGCCTCACGATTTCCTCTATTCGGCCAGATAACTACGACCACATTGCGGGATGGGGCTCCTGACTGTCTGGTGAACGCGTACCGGGGACGGGGTTCCCCGGTTTAGAAGGAGAGAGGAAGCTGGTTTGTGTTTGAAGATGTCAGAAAAGGCGCTCGCTTTTGATTCGGGTCTAAGGACCTTAGCGGTATTAGTATTACTAGGGACCAGGACCAGGTTGAGCTCGTTCATTCTCGACCGATGACGCACGGTGTACCGTCGAGGCATGCCAAAAAACAAAGCAGCTCGAGATCGATCCTCCACGAAGAACGAAGGAGTCGATGGCTGCAATGTTTCCTTGAACCAGCCCACGTAACCTGTCGGCCGCTCAAACCCTTACGGCACGCATCCATGAACCAGTGAATCTACCAGTTCAAAAAACCCAAATGAGCGAGTAAACAAGGTTCAACCTGGTGGGGATGAAAGACAGATGTTGCCGGCGCGTGAGCTGAAGTGGAATTCCGTCCAATGACTTGAGACTTGAAGATCTGGGGGCCGGCATTCCCTCCAAGGTTTCAAATCCTTCCTTGACAGAGGGGGGGGGGAGTCCGCACACCCCCAATACTGCTCGATAAACTTAAGCTCCGGGTGGAACCCGGGGAGGAACAGCTGTGGTATCGGAACCGAGAAGGTTGTGGATAAAGCGTTCGGAGGATACAGCAGCGCCGGGAGTTGGGCACTCGCGTCCAAGATCGCGGATCTGCTCGCCAAACTCGAGTGTGCAAGTATATCGCTGTTCGTGAAACGCCCGCCGCGTTGTGCACCAGGGAGGACAGCGACATGGAGGGTCTCCTTCCCGTCAGGCGACCGGAGAATCGGCCGACACGAAATCTGCAACTGTGAGTGAAGCACTTTCGCCCTTGGGCTTGAAAACTATGGTCTCGGTGTTTGGGACCCAATGGCGTTCGCGTGGATGACTGTCGTCGTAAATCAAATACACGCCGTGACGCTGGTGTCGGATCGGAAATGTACTACGGGTGCTGCGACGCTCCCGAGCGCGCCCGCTAACGTTTGTCCAGAAGTGAATCGTACTACAAGACAAGGCAGATCGCTTCTGAGCACCAAACGACCAAATCTCTGCTTCTTTCAATATCCCCTTCACGGCGTGGATAAGAAACACCAGTGCTTTAACATCCAGGGTAACGGGGTCTGACCTCGAGCAGAGCACCACGAGATCAACCCATAGATGCTACTTTACGAGAAAGTGTCGTTAATAAATATGTACAAGAGCTGTGTATGTTCCCCAATCCGCTGAAAAAAGACATGCAAAAGTTCGAGGATTAGTGATTAGATGGAGTGCACCCTCTCCTCGCCCAGAGTCTTCTCGAGCTGGTTGAGATCCATCTGTCGATCGACATTACCCTGCCCAAACTCCCCCCCCAGCTGAACAACCCAAACACTCTTCGTGGGATGTTGAATGGCAGAGCCGGAACGAAGAGGTCCGCGAGAGCTCCCAGGACCAGGGCGATACCCAACACTCCGCCAATAATGTATCGGTTAAATAGAGCAGGAGCAAAGACTACACCCTTGTACGCTCGCACGACGATAGGACGTGTACAGGAATGGCATGAGGCGTCAGCCTTTCCCCGCACGTCAGCATAGATTTGTGGTGATAACCCGGTGTAGCCATCCAGTCCGATGTTGCCTGTAAACGAGACCGTCGTGGGTGAGGGCGCATTGACTACAAAGAACGGGCCGGTAGCGTTCAAATGAAAAACCACCCACATACCTGGCGTAGTAGGCAGGGTATTTGCCTATGGAATTCAGGGCTCGTGTCTGAGTCGAGATCTGGGCCCCTGTTCCCGTCGTCCGTCTCGAAATCCGTGGTACCAGACTTGTCGACAATACTCATAGTCATTGGAATGCAAAGGCTGGAGTTGTAGATCTGCACGATCCAAGGTTCGCAAATTTCCACGCAGAAGACAACATCGTAGCCAATGCTCAATTCGGGCGGATTGATGGTCGGGTCCGCGCTCCATACAGGGGAAATTGCATTGGGCACGCAGTCGTTGGTCAAACAAACGAGGACGGTCTCTACCCAAACCCACCCGTTCCCTGATTCACCCGCAATGGGCATGTAAGAGTGGAACGAATGCGCCACTCCGTTATCCTCGAACCCGGCTGGAGAAAGATTAGCACATAGAAATGCCGGCACACAAGATGAGCGCACCAACGCAGGCCACCTCTTCCTCACTGACACCGGAGGTAACGCATCATTGGGACTCAGGAATGGGGCTCCAGGGGTCTTGAATACATCGGGAAGAGGTAACGAAAGCGTAGAAAATAGGTCCTCCAGGAAGGCCCTCGTGACGATCACATACGTGCGTGTTGTTCGAGCAAAGAACACTACCTGTGGGTCAGCGGTGTTTGCTTCGGGGCCGATGAACATACTTACAGGTACTTCTTGGGCTCCGGAAGTTTTTCGCAATGCATCCCGGTTCCCCAACGTGGTGTTCTATCGTGCATAAGTTCAAACATGAGTCTCATGTTCCGCATTAACCGCGGTCCACGTACTTCAGCACGACCCTTCCGAAAGACCCTACATCGACGGGGCAGCCGGCTCTTCGAAGTCTGCCTGATGAATGCCCCCGAACCCTTCCCATCGGATTTGAGCTGCGACTGCACCAATCACGTTGTCTCCGTTGTGCTCCAATCGTACGGCGGGTGGCAACGAAGACCGATTCATTAACGCAGCTAAGGTCCAAGTGCCTAACGCGGCCTGCGCCTTACGAGGTAGGGTTATCCAGGTTGACACCAAGAAAAAGTAGAAGGCTCACGGCATAGAAGGAATATTGGTCCCTTGTCGCTATATTGTCGGACTCAGAGGGGTCGCCATAGACGGCCGCCCCGGTGTAGACTCGTAATCCAGCAGGGTGGAGGTGATGATTACACGACCGAGGATGAAGGGGAGTGTTGCGGTGGCAAGGATCAGGATTACGTAGAAAGTGATGAATAACGACCACAGTCGCGAACCGCAGCCACACGGGTGCTTTAGCGCGCGAATCTGGTCACTGGATGGAGGGACGGGAAAACCTACTCAACAGATCTCCTAGCACGTTGGTTTGTGCTCCTGTTACTGAACGAGTCTATGGCAACCTATGTAAATCAATTCTGGCTCACTCTTCCGCGCCGCGGCCATGCTTTAAGATCGTGACCGATCGAATGCATTTGAAGGATCCGGGGTTCCCAATACGAGGTGTGAGAAAATGGAAAAGAAGGAGACGGCTAGGGACTGGGGCGCGCACGACCCTTGCCCCACCCCCTCTTTGACATTTTTTCTCCCCTGTGCTCGCAGTACGATGGACCCGCCCTTTCTCAACACAGCACGTGCGGTTTTCTCGTCGTTGCATCTCGTTTCCTTCGTCTCAACCGCACATCAATTCCCCAGGCTCGGCCAAGACCATTTGTAGCTCCCAGAGACGCTTCATTGGGTGCGGGGGCGGCGATGACGATGAAGATGAACACCGTACCTTAAAGGGACAAAGAAAGGAATCAGATCCGCGGGTGGTCCAAATGTTTTGAGACGTGCGTACCGTAACACAGGCCAGAAGCCAAAATCGACGGCCACACCCGCGACCAAACCGCAACCCGCACATCCATCCCCATCCTACCACTGCGCTCAATCGGACTCCGCGCCAGATGATTGATAACGGGGAACAAAGAGAAGCACGGAACGCAAGCGCTAATGCCCGTCACATACACCCATCTCACACCGAAATAATCCATTAACCGTGAGAAGAAGAGCATGGTAAAGACCCCATTCCAGATCACAGTCTCGATAGTTGGAGAATCGAGTCCGAGGCCGCCGATTGCGATAGGTGTGGACAGGAATAAGGGCTGCAGGGTGCGGAAAGACATCGACCAGCGCAAGGAGTGCGTAGTCCACGGAGGAAACGAGTACTTCTCGCGTGAGAAGGTCGCGCAGCGGTAAGAGTTTCTCGAGCTCATCCTGCGATTGAGGGGCTTCAGAGGTGAGAAGAGGATATTCCTCCAACACAACTCGCTTTCTCTCCCCGTAAAGGAGTTCCCGAATGGTCTTCAGGGATGTATGAGTCTATCGACGGATTCGATCATCAATACCGTTAGGTTACAATACAGTTGAGAGTCACATACCTCCTCGAGGAAGATACAGGCCACGAGCCAAGCAACGACGGTGAGAGTCGCAGGCACAGCACGGGGGAGGAAGTAAGGGTACTCTCTCAAGAACTTGCTGTTACCGAACAAATTGGGGAACCGTTCCGGTGGATTCGAAAGTGCGCCGCCAATGATGGGCTGATCCAAACATGCCAAGTTGCGTCAAACTCAGTGGTCTCGAATAAGCAAAGGGATCGAGGGGACTCACCCCAGAGCAGAGCCGGTCGACCAAGTGAGGGGCTGGTATGCATAGGCCAGGGACAAGCTCGTTGTGTCAGTGATGAGTCGTGAAAAAGAGACACGCTGTGGCGCTGGTGGTCGGAAATGTAGGTGCCGCGACACTCCCGAGCACATAACGTTTGTCCAGAAGCGAATCGTACTACACGATAAATCAGGTCGCTTCTGAGTACTGCTTCTTCCAACATCGTCTTCATGGCGTGGATAAGAAACACCAGAGCTTCAACATCCAGGGTAACGAGATAAATCCACAGATGGGCGTGTTTGACTACTCTACGAGAGGGTACTGATAATAAATATGTACATATAAGAGTTTTGTATGCTCTCCAATCCGCCGAAAAGAAAAGAAGGAATTTGAAAACCCAAGGATTAATTATGAGATGATGAAATGCACCCTCTCCTCGCCCAGAGCCTTCTCGAGCTCCTTAAGATCCATGTGACGATCGACTTTATTTTGCCAAAACTCCCCTCCTAGCTCTCGACCATGCAGAACAGCCACCCAGCTGAACAACCCAAACCCCCTTCGTGGGATGTTGAATGGGAGATCCGGAACGAAGAGCCCCGCGAGAACTCCCAGAACTAGCACGATACCCAACACTCCGCCAAGAATGTATGGGTTAAATGAAGCAGAAGCAAGGACTTCATCCTTGTACGCTCGCACGACGATGGGACCTGTACCGGAAAGGAATGGAAGGAGATTTGAGGCGTCAATCTTTCCCCGTGCGTCGGCATAAAATTGTGGTGATAACTCGGTGTAGTTTTTCAATCTGACGTTGCCTGTAAACGAGACCGTCGTGGGTGTAGGCGCATACCACGACCACACAATATTATCCTTCAGCATCCGGGTGATGGCGTTGTCGTGACTACAAAGAATGGTTCAGTAGCGTTCAAACGAAAAACTGCCCGCATACCTAACGGAGTAGGCAAGGTCTTTGTCCGTGGAATTCAATACTCGTGTGTATGAATCGAGACGTGGGCCCCTGTTCCCGTCGTCCGTCTCGAAATCCGTGGTAGCAGACTTGTTGACAATAGACATAGTCGTTGGAATGCCAAGGCTGGAGTTGTAGATCTGCACAATCCAAGGTTCACACATTTCCACGCAGACGACGGCATCGTAGCCAATGAGGATGGTGGGTCTCTCCTGGACCGTGCTCCATACGGGGAAAGTTGCGCCCGGTGCATAGGGGTCGCTCAAACGAACGAGGGCAGTCTCTAACCCAACCCACCCGTTCCCTGATCCAGATGTGGTGAGTGAGTAATCATGGAGCATATGCGTCCATCCGGTATCTCCGAACTGGACTGGAGAAAGGTCAGCGTTGAATATAGTAATGCCAGTACACAAGACGAACGCACCAACGTAGGCCACCTCTTCCTCGCTGATACCGGAAGGTAACATCGCACCAACGTAGGCCACCTCTTCCTCGCCGAAATTGAAAGGTAACGTATCATTTCTGCTCAGGAGTGGGCCTTTAGGGGTCTTGAATTCGTCGGGAAGAGGTAACGAAAACGAAGAATATAGGTTCTCCAGGAAGGCCCTCGTGATGATCACATGTGTGAACGTGCCGTTCGAAGGAGGAACACTACCCATGAGTCAGCAGCGTCTGCTTTATAGCCGGTGAACATACTTACAGATACTTCTCGGGCTCTGAAAGTTTCTCGCAATGTATCCTGATCCCCCAACGTGGTGTTCTATGTATAGGTCCGAGCATGAGTCTCAGGTTTCGCATTATTCATAGTACACGTACTTCAGCAGCGACCCTTCCGACAGACCCTCCATCTGTGGAGTAGTCGGCTCGGCCACACCGAAAACCGTTCCGTTTGAGAAGAATGCGCCCAGACCCTTCCCATCAGACTTGAGCTGTGACCGTGTCAATTCTGCAAAGTAGACGTTGTCTCCGTTGTATTCCAATCGTACGGCGGATGGCATCGAAGGTCGATCCGTCAGCGTAGTTAACGTCACAGGTTCTAATTCATCCTGCACCCTACGAGGTAAGGTTATCCAGGTCGACACCAAGAAAAAGTGGAAGACTCGCGGTGTGGGAGAAAAATTTGACAGATGCCGCTTCGAGGTCGGACTCAGAGAGGTCACCCCAGATAGTTGTCTCGGTGTAGGTTCGCAATTGATGTCCCAGCCGGGTGTCGATGTTGATTACACGACCAAGGATGAACGGGAGTCCTGCGGCGGCAAGGATCAAAGTTACGTAGAAGGTGATGAATAACGACCACGGTCGCTCACTGCAGTCACACGGGTGCTTTAGCGCGCGAATCTGGTCACTGGATGGAGGGACGGGAAAACCCACTCGACAGATCTCCTGGCACGTCGGACTGCGCTCCTGTTACTGAGCCGAGTCCACAGCAACCTAACTCCACTTAACGCGCTCTCAGGTTTGTGCGCGTTGTCTGCGAGATCCCCCAATTTGATTCCCGGACCATTACCACCGCGACTGAGATGGATCACAGTCGCCCATGCTTTGCAAGAAGCGATGAGCATGGAGTCGGGCACACGCAGGGTGCGAAGAGTGGGAAATGTGCGTACTGGCAGCTTCGGCGTACTGGGTTGCCAATGTCACCAAACTCCACCCGGTAACCAATCCAATTCCCGAACACAACACCCCGACAATGGCCCTGGCCCGGAATAACGAAATGTCCTTCACCACAACCGTCCCTGCATGAATGATCAGATAGGCGGCGCAGCACCAAACCGCGTGTGCAACGATATGGAGGCAATTGGGTCGTTCGAAACATCTCGTCGATGTGCGAGCAGATTGGGTAGGCCTTGGGGAATCCGGATCGTCTGACAACTTGCTCAGAAGGGGTTCTTTTGGAGCATCTGGATCCAGTTCCACGTCCCTGGGAAATCAGTTTCAGCTGATGGGTCACACGATAAGGAAGAAGTGGGACACTTCTGAAGAGGCTCTAAGGATGTTGGGCCCTCGGAAGACGACATCAGTGACGGGTGGTTGGGGATCCTCAGGGAACGGGAAACGTCCGTTCTTTACAGTAGGGGCTTTGTAACAGGTCACTGGTCACTTCAGTAAAAATGGTTAGGTAGAGTGACGCGGCCTCCATGCTTGAGCCTAGAGGCTCGAATATATTATCCCTCGACGGTGTCTCGCGGATCGTATCTCACCCTTTCTTCCATCTGGCCAGATCACTGCTATCACATTGCAGGATGGGTCTCCTGACGCGTCTGTAAATGCGCACCGAGGACGGGGTCGTCCCGGTTTGGAAGGAGGGAGCCTGGAGGAAGTTGGTTTGTCTTTGAAGATGTCAGAAAAGGCGCTCGATCACGGTTGGGCTCGTTCGTCCTCGACCGATGACATAGCCATGACCACTGTGACTGGGGTCCAACGTCGATTCGATGTCAGCTGAGGAAACACGTAGCACGACGTTAGTGGTTGGGTGGAACTGAGCGCCTGCTCAGTTGGACGCGGAGCGTGAAGGAGCCGCCGGGAGGGCGGGGCACGTCCGCAATTTTGTTATTTATCTGCTACGTGCTAGAAAGGACGAAACACAACGCGGAACAACTATAGTACACAAAACCCGAATGTCTGAGGGCGTGGCGGGGGGGGCGCGAAGATGGGGTGTTGTAAATATACGATACGAGAGGCGAATACACGAAAACAGAGGACTGAGAGATGCACTGAGGGGGCGAGATCATGTGTGGGAAAGAAGGAGGTGCGGCAAAATGACTAATCATCTTCCATCTCCTCCGTTGGACGGTTGTGCCGATCGCTAGCTCCCGGCACGTGTCCGATCCAACGTCGATTCGATGTCAGCTGAGGAAACACGTAGCACGACGTTAGTGGTTGGGTGGAACTGAGCGCCTGCTCAGTTGGACGCGGAGCGTGAAGGAGCCGCTCACCCGAAAACCTACTACCGCGGCGCCTTCAGCGACGCTCACCCAACCCTACTGCCGCTCCGAGAGGTGGAGTGAGACCACCTGCTCGAAGCTCCGGATGTAAGTTTCGTAAGCCAGCGACCGCCAGCGACCCGCCATGCGAACGACTTCCGGGTCGACTCCACTGGCCATGTAAAAGGAGGCACCTCCGATACGAAATGAATGTCCGTAAATCCTCGGGACGCCGTTAGCTGATAGGACGGCGTTGAAACGATCCAAAAACCTCGGCTTAGCCATGGGTCGAACAACCCCTCGGTTGTCGCGCCAGGAGAAGAGAGGATCGCCTTGCAGAGCGGGAACCACTCTGGCCATGTTATGAAGAGCCGCGATGGGGCAAAGATCACCTCGCGGCACCAGCCAGACGGATTGACGTTCCCCTGGTTTCGCTGTTTTTGCAGAGGGGAGATCCAAACGGAGGTAGGGTTTACCCCTGGCATCCACGGCTTCTGTGTGGTCTCCTCTCGTGAGGTACTTGGAAGGCGTGAAGTCGCTCTGGCTTCGTACTGTTGCTTCACCAGATCGCATCATGCCCCAAAAGGCACAAGTTGCGATCACCCACACGCAAGCGTCAAAGGAGGAGTTGAGATCCAGAGATTTGCGAGCCAGCTGGAGTGTTGCAGTTGTGACGGGGGGGCGGATGGGCTTTTTGTGGTGCTCAGCCTGTAATTTTGCGATGCCGCGGAGGGAGAAATTGATGCGATCACGGCCAAGGTCACTGAGAGGTGGATTCCAGCCTTGCACAATATGCCAAGCCCGGAGTGCAGCCAAGTAGTGTCGCGCTGTTGATTCTGAGATCGGGCTGGAGTGAAGTGCCGGGATGGAAGATGGGGATGAGATGGTTGTGTCTGCCGTAGCCCAGAGGACGAAGGAATGCAGGAGTTCAAAGGAGGCCGGGAGCCGATCTTCTTCAGGGATGGCAAAAAGATCGCAGAAGATGTGGAACTTTTTGATCCCAGCCCCGTAACTCGTTGGGTCGGAGATGGATGCCCTAAGGACCATGGACTCTCGATCATGTAGCCACCGGTCGAGAATTGTCGAGGGGGGAGGCGTGTTAATGCCCTTCCATTGGAATAGCCGGTCTTGTGCAGCACAATCGGGGCGCAGGGGAGATGGCTTGAGTGCGGGAGGAGGGAGAGTGGATGAAGAGGACGTGGGGTTCATAAACACCGTAATTTCGAGACCAGCGGAGGGGGGGGTTCTAGATGAATCTTCACCGATGCTCTTGGGAATGCACGCAAAAAGGAAGGGATGTCGCCGCGGGACAGAGCGTCTGAAACATTGTCGCGGCTCAGAATGTGTTCTGTTTTTACCGAAATCCCTGTCTCGGCCAGCAAACTGTAAACCCTTTTCAACACCTCGTTGGACTCTGCAGACCGGCAACGACCTTTCATAATCAACTCGACTACTCCCTGGTTGTCGGAACGAACCAAAAATCGACGATTTGACGGTTGATTGTGAAACCCGAGGTGCACTAATAGATGAAGACCGAGCTCCACCGCAACTGCTTCGGCCCAGCCAATATTGAAGCCTGAAGAAGGGCCGGGGCGAAAGTCTGGAGCCCAACGCCATCCTGCCCAGTGGTCCCCAATTACCACGCCAATCCCGAAGGAAGTACTGGCATCGCCCCACCAATCGAGATCGACAGGGTCGGGGAGTGACAGAGGTGCCGTGTTTGGCAGGACTCGAAGAAGGTACTGTACCCATGTGAGGTCTCGCCGAACGGATCGGGGAACGTGGAGTTTCGAACGTGGATCGCGGAACGAACGCGAGAAATCGATGATCGAAGGAAGGTATGGTCGGATTAGGTGAAAGATGGATGCGACGAACACCAACTTCCCATGGAGAGCCAAAGCGTCGGTCACCGTGAATTTTCCATCCACCGCTAGCCACTGATTGACCAAGTCCAATATCATGTTCTTCTTTTCTTCCGGCAAGGAGACGGAGTTCTGCGCGAGGTCCCAGTCGAACCCAATGTACCGTTGAACGTTGTTTAACGGGCGAAGCTTTTTGGCACTCCATGGTACACCAAACCGACCTGTGAAGTCCATGAAGTCCAATTCATTCCACAATTGATGAGGAAGGCGAATAGCAAAGAAATCATCTACCCACTTGACCAAAGGGCCAAACTTTTGACTATGGTTGTAGAGTGCGACTAACATGTCCGCTACAGAACCGAAGACGCCGGCACTCGAGGCCAAACCAAACGGGAGTGCCCGGTCTACGTAGAACTTCCCATCCCAATGAACGACTAGTGCCCACTGCTGGTCCGGACGGACGGGGGTTATGCGATAAGCCGAAGAGATGTCGAAGGTGGCAGCCTGACAACTGTCAGGTAACGATAACAAGAGACGAGAGGTGATGTCGAAGGTTCCCCAATCAGTGGGAAAGTCATCAGGATCGACCTGTGAATTGATTGAAGAAACTGAAGGGCTGTGACGAGGGAATGAGAGGTCTTGGATGAGGCGGAAAGAGGTCACATCCTTGCGGACGAGACCAAGGGGAGAAGTGCAGAAGGGGCCAATGAGGTTTTCGAGCTCGGGTTGAGAGTAACCACGGGAATAACGACCGGCGGATATCTCAGACTGGATGTAGGAAGATATGAAATTGGGGTCGAGGGTAGAGGACGTGTGATTAGGATGAACAATAGTGCATGGAACCTGGCTCTTCACGCCAACGTCAAAACCATTGCGGATGCCACTGACGATATGCGACCATTCCCCAAAAATACCCTGCCGCCGTAACTCCGCTTCTAAACTGTCTGCTTGCAACGGCGTGACGATCGCGCGCGGGTCTTCAACACCGGTGGCAAGCATTGGCGCCATGCTCCCGATCACCACAGATGGAACACTTGTGAAGGTTCTTGCAACGGTCGGAGAAGCGGCAGTCAGAAGACTGCTCCCAAGCAAGGCAGAAGAGTCGTCCGGAGGCGTCGTCACGGAGAGCTCCGGAGCGGGAACCGGGTCGCTTGGACCATGAAGGACAGGGGAGGCCGGCCGAGGTGAGTTTGGAGTCGCAGACTGCCGACATATGGCCAGTGGCTCCGCAGCGAAAGCACCGCTGGCTCAGCTTCACCGATTTGGGCTGGCGGCTGGACTGATCATATGGGTGAAATCTCTTGGCAGAGGATGGGGTCATCGTAGCCTGTGACAACGAGGAAGGGGGGTAGGGGGGGGGAAGGGCGCTCCGTCCAGCGCTGAGCTCTGACTGCGAACGGGAAGCGATGGTGGCCTCGGTGACTATATCATTATCGAGTACGGTGCAATCATGCCTGGGGTCCATCGCCATGAACTCCCTGACCTTCCTGTCATGGATCCGTGCTGACTCCCATGTCACTGGGGGCAAAATTGCATTTATCCAGAGGATACATGGTGATTAAATGGTGATTTTTTAAGCACTTTGCTCAGCATGAAACCACTGGATACATGCTGAGTTATTTTACAAAGAAAATCTCACT
>Ga0307510_10006602_pt1 | contig 13841 bp, 23 predicted proteins | sample 12_EM_MG_FD_207224 | JGI IMG/M metagenome (GOLD analysis project Ga0307510, IMG submission 207224) | Populus trichocarpa ectomycorrhiza microbial communities from riparian zone in the Pacific Northwest, United States - 12_EM | ecosystem: Host-associated > Plants > Roots > Unclassified | place... | reverse complement strand
GCCATTCACGACGGGATCTAGGGAGCGCATTAGACCCAACACGCCGTGTTTCGCCGCGGTGTACTGCTGTGCGGTGAATAGGCCGACCCAAGAGGCTGCAAGGCAGGTAAAACCTTCGGTGTACAGCGAATAACGGAAGTTTCCTACCCATGGATCCGATCATGACGAGCGATTTCAATGCGTCTGCAGGGTGGTTTTGCTTCATGTAGTACATCCCAAGGTGCGCGGCTAACATAACAAAATCAAGAGTCAGGAGGAGGGGCCTTTCTATCATTCACGAGGCGATTCCTCACTGTAAATGACGCCGGTCAAGTTCACCTCCAACGTCAGTAGCCTTGGCTTCGCAGGCTTGCCGTCGACCAACTTCATGTTGCCCCAGCAAACTTGTTCGTTTTCGACGATGCCTGCATTTGGGATCTGTGCGAAATATGAATATGTACCTTGAGCTGCAGCACTGTCGATACACGGAAAGGGGGCACCAAAAGTGCTACACTCACCACAATGTCTACGGAGCCAAACCGCTCAATGGCGAGCTCGAACAAGGCCACTTGCTCGTCCCATTTCGTGACGTCGCACTTGATGAAGGCCGCTTCCCTGTTGCGAAGGCGGTAAGCATGGTTCGCTCGCATCATATCGAGTTCCTCGTATTTTGACTAGAGACAAGAAGCAGGAAATCACACATACCCGCCTTCCTTACTGATGGCTTTGACGACAGCCTCCGCGCCGACCGCATCCACATCTCCAATCACAACTCTGGACCTGGGTGTCCGAGCAAAGTTAGCATTGATAACATCAAGGCGTGAAAACACTATGCGGATGGCTAGATCCTCCCAGCGCCGTGTTCGAGATGAAAGTGCCTTACCCATGCTTCGCAAACGTTAGTGCAGTTTCTCTCCCAATGCCACTTGCGGCGCCTGCAATAAACTCCTTGTGGGTTCTCTCATCCAAAGAACATGGATTTGGAACGCACCGGTGATAACGACTACTTTGCCCTTAGCGCGCTCAGCGTAGGCGAAGAGTTGCTCATCTGTTATAGGGGTAGGCATATTGGGAGGAGTCGAATACGAATATGAAAGTCTGGATGTCAAAGTCTCCAACACCACCCGTTTATGTATCATCCGGGCTGCTGGTAACGCCGTATGTCATATGATGAGAGGTCCGCGGCGAGAGCACCTAGGGAGGAAAGGGGGACATAGAAACGTGGGCCCCAGGTAAGGGCAAGAGTGTAGTTGGCTTAGGGTAAAAAGTCTTGGTTTGTTGCATGGTATCGATATAGATTCTTCTCTTGTTCATGTGGCTCAGAACGCCATGCGGAATGAGGCGGCGCAAGTGTTTGCGCGCTCCTATATATTTCCGGCGGCACTAGCAACCTTCACATTGCCGGTTGCTTGGGGATCCACTGCGCGTGTTGTGGACTCGTTTCTCCTTTGCTTTGTTGGAATGAACTCGTTTTCCGGTCCCGATGACGTGCGAGTGCGTAAGATGCTCTTTGCTGCGTCGTCTCCACTACGAAGTGCATCGCAAACCCACTCAACTCTTCATTCCCCTCCTGAGACTTACCTTGACACGTGGATCGAAGATAGAGTGATAGAGTTGGAAAATCACGGCATGCCTCTAATGAGCACATTCCCACCGTTTCGCCTTTACATCGCCTTGGCCCTCTCACACATCCCCTTCTATCGCCGCACCCGACTTTGGCAAACTCATACCACGCCGAATTTTCACCCGGAAAGTCAGTGTGACAATCGATCGGACCAGTCGGGTACCATAGCCCATCTTCACGTGTACATGTACTAAGACCAGATTTCCTGCCAACGATCAGTGAGATCAACGAAATACGAGTTACCAAGGAAAGCGCAGTAGGCTACAATTGGTATTCCTGCTGTCACTATTCCAAGTCCGCGTCCCTCCTATCAAGCTATCGAGTAACCAGCCCAAACACCGCAGCTCCGGTTCAATACTCTTTACCGACCGGTAGCCCAGCAGCCTGGATGCGCCCCATGATCTCACGCACCTCCGTCTCCGCGAAGACTGCAGCCTCCTTGGCGACGATGAGCTTTTCTTCGAGTTCATCGGCTGACATCGGACCCAGCTCGCCTGCCTCGGTCTGTACCATGCCCAGCGTGTCGAACTTTTCCAGCGTGCCGCCTGAACGTGGCGCGAAGCCGTGTAGGTCCCAGCCAGAGTCATTGAAGGCGAGCACAGCGCGAACCGCAGCAGTGTTGATATCACGGTGGAGCTCCTCGAGTTTGGAGAGCTGCACCTCCATCCAGCGTGCACGGCGCTCGAGTGCAAGTGTAAGAGCGGCGACTTCATCCTTGCCTGCACCAGCGTGCGATTTATCCTCGCTGCCGTCATCGAGGAAGTCGTCTCCCCTCAGCATGTCGCGCAAAACACCATCAAACGAGGAGCTGTCGTCCCACGTTGTACGGGGGAGTAGTCGGAGTAAGTCGGAAATCGTCTGTGTGAGTGTCTCGAGGAGCTGCTGGAATGATGAGACGGCATTGTCGACAGAGCCAGAAGGCATGTTATTCGCGAACGAGCCGCCGCCAACGGAAAGTGCGGAGAGCGCGTGCGCCAGGGGACCGTACTCGAGCGTCACTTTGGATGCTGGATTGAGCTTCTGTGGGTCGAAGAACGGGTGATGAGCGATGTCCATCGTCGGATACTGGCGTTCGATCTCCGCCAATAACTCCCCGATAGACGTCGTTTCATTTAGGGTCCTTTCTATGGATTGTCCACGAGAACTCGTCGAGCTGGTATCCCGTACGCTGCCGCTGGTTTTCTCAACGGGTAGCTGCGGCGCCTCCGAAGTAGCAGCAGACGGCAAGACTGATGGGGGCTCTGCCGGTAGTTCCTCCTCCTTTGGGATCCTGATAGGCTTGGCGACGGGACGATTTTTCTTGGGCAATTTCGACAAGAGGGGACCCTGACTAGGCAGGGAGACCGAAGGAATGGATGATGACACAGGAGCAGGAGTTGATGTGACTTTGGAGGCCTGTGCCGATTTGGCGTTCGATTTTCGTTTAGACACAGATGATGAGGCCGCTTCTGCTTTCTGAGCCTTGGTAGTCAGTGATGCCTTCTTCTGCGCCTCTGTCTTAGCCGTCGTCTCCAATTCTCTTGCCTTTTCGCGTTGCCGTTGCTCCGCTGCCTTTTCCTTTCCCAACCTCTCCTGATCTCGTTCCCTGTCCAACCTCTCCTTCTCCCTCTCCTTCCGTTCTCGCTCTAACCTTTCTTTCTCAGCTTTCCTCTCAGTCCTTTCACGTTCCTTCTCTGCACGCCGCTTGGCACGCTCGGCTGCACGCTCGGCAGCAGCAGCTTCCTTCTCTGCGCGCCGTGCCGCCTTTTCATCCAGCTCGGTGCCGCAGGCGTCCGCCGGGGTTTCAGCGGGGAGCTCGGACGAAGCGCTGGGAGGCTGTAGGGGCTGCGCCGTCAGCGCGGGAAAATCGGAGGACGAGAGTAGCGGCGAGGGTGAACGCGTGGGTGGCACTGTACATAGAAATACGGACATTTCGGGATGAAAAAAAGAACAAGGGAGTAATGTCAGCGTCCGGTTACTAGATAAGCATACCAGAACGAGTGAGGAAGGGTCAAGGAAGCCCTTGATATAAGGGCAGTGGGAAGAGGGGTAGGATAACCAGAAGAATGAGAGTGAGAAGAGGTTATTCACAGACGACCCAGGCGCCAAGCTTGGTGGACGAGATCGCGCCCGTGAAAGAGACGTCACTCAGTCCACCCCACGCAGGCTGCCGCCCTCTCAGGAACAAGAGGGAAGAGTGCTCACCATCGTTGACCACAGTATTTTGCAGGCCTGGTGGGAACGCAAGGCCAGGTGGCAGGCCGAATGTTTGTTGAGCATTTCCAAGCGCCTCTTGTGGTGACAGGAGTGGCACACCGAGGCTTGCCGACATGATCGCTGGGTCACTAAACTGAGATTGTTGCTGCTGGGCGAAACGGTACAGCGGCTGTTGATCGTGCTCGTGCTGCTGTTCTTGGTCTGCGACGGAAAATCGAAGGCAAGTCATGTTACATATGGCGACAGTATACATGGAGCGATGCAAAGCAAGTCCGATAGTCAACGACCGCTACAGTATTATGCAAAAAGTAGTCTCCTACCAACTAGTGTAGCATTCCGCGCTGCATTCGCACGCTGTTGCTGTTCCCGGCGGCTGTTCTGAATGAACTCACGAAGAGCGGCCTCGCTGACACCTGTATTCTGGTCGAATGGTTGAAACCGATTCGTCGACGGTAGGTGTTGGTAAACGGGGGCCTGGACCTGTGCTTGGGCTTGGGGAACCAAGGGAGAGCTCGTTGCAGAAACATTATGCGACTGGAGGGCATGAGGGGGATGTTGATAAGACGACCACTGTGAAGAGCTAAGCTCGCCCGAGCCCTGTCCAAAAAGCTGCTGCTGCCCATGGCCAATACTTTCACTCGGGCTCAACGGGGTCGATGAAATCAGAGGGCTTGAGGTTGCACTCAGGTTGCCGTTTTGCCGAGCAGTCCTCGCAAAGCCAAACCTGGACATCTTCCGTGAATCGTCGCCAATTGCTGACCGTCTCGCAGGTGCCGCAGAATCGGACTCGTTGCTCTCTGCAAACGGGTTAAATGAACCGGTATAAGAAAGCGCAGGAGAAGCCTGGGAAGGCACGGGTGAACCATGTGGATCATAGATAGGACGTTGGGAACCTGGAAAACCAAGTCCTGGCGGGTGGGACGATGTTCGTAATGCAGGAAATGCGTCCATAAATGAGCCGTGGAACGGCGAATTAGCCTCGGGGAACTCCGGTCCATCATCCACCATTTCCGCCTCAGCAAGTTTCGGGTCAAGGTTGAAACTGAAACTGCCAAACTTGCCATCCAATTCTGCCAGGTTCTGCAATGTACGATCAAAGTCTGGAAAGGGGCTCGTCCCGATGGAAGGAATAGTGGATTCGCGCCGCGCTTTGACATCGTTAAGAAGAGCCTGGACTTGACTTGACATTTGATAGGATGGGGCACCTGGAGGTCCGCGGCTACCAGGATGTGGAAGACCGGGAGGGGCGGCAAGACCTGGGGGAACAGCAGGCAGTCCTGGAGGGATCGCTGGTGTGGAAGGGGTAGGGGAAAGAGAGGGTGCATCTTGGGACCCAGAGCCTGGATCGGATTCGACGGTGATCGAAGAAGTCGGAGATCTTGGCGGGGGAATAGATGGGGATGCATGCTTCTGCCTTGTAGCCTTGTTGTTTGCTGGGGTAGATGGGCGAGAGGAGGATCCGATCGAAGAAGCCTTCGCAGTCGGACCCCTGGTATCTTTGGACTTATAGGATGTTGGCAGCGCCTCCGGAATCTCAGGGGTTGCAGGGGTAACGGGACGAGGGCGAGTGCCTTTCTCGCCTCGCCGTGTGGACCGGACAGCGGAGGCTCCAATCGATCCCGGTCCTGTGTTAGCCGAGGACGCTGCAATAGGAAGGCGATCATGGGACGACTTTGCCCACGCTGCAGAGCGCGGAAGCCGAGCTATGCGAATATGGATGAGATATTGCTCTACGTGCATAAGAAATCAACACACCTGACGACTCATCCGCCTTCTTGCCCAGAACGATGTTCTTTCTTGGCACCTCAGTATCCTTGATGGTATGTTGTCTGTCGTACTGCCGTCAGCTGGTAATTAAGTGAAGGCACCAAGACATGTACAAAGTGGCAAGGTCCTCCTTCGTGAAGCAATCCTTCTCGTCTCCCCACTCGTGGAGGTTCATGCAGTTGTGATCCGGGCAATTGACACCGCGCAAGAAAGACATGCAGTACTTGGTTGTACCGTAGCTCGCACGCATGATCTCGCTCCCACCGCCCGGGGATGCGGAACCATCAACAGCAGAAATACAGCGCGCGGCGTCTTCTCGACGGTGATACGTGATGTACAACCCTACGACTGGCGCTTGCGAGCCTGGTGGAGTTCGCTTGACCAATATGATCTTGGAAATGCGACCATACTGGCCAAAATAGTCGTTTGAGCGCAAGGTAGATATCAACTAAAGAGCGAGGTGAAAGTGAGATTGAGATGTGTATTGCACGTCGCATGGAAGGGCATACCTCTTCCTTGGCAAAGCGCGGGCCGATACCCACGACGTATACCACGTTGCGTTGTACTACCCTCACATTGGCCAGGTGGCGGCGGCCGAGTGCGTCAAGGTCCTTTCTTTCCCGTTCGCGCTGCTTTTTCTGTTGCGCCAAACGTCGTTGACTGAAGATAAGGAAACAGTAGTTGAGTTCGGTTTTATCAATAGATAAGACAGAAGCACACACTCTTCTTTATTGATAGGCTTGAACTGGCCAATCTCGTCGGAGTAATCCCTCCTGCACGCCGGGCACTTATTATTGAGGTTCCTCCTGATGTGATTCCAACAGAACCGGCAAATCTATTGAATGACACGTCATTCATATGGTCAGAGAAGATATTAATGAGGTAAAAGGGGAGCTGTGCATTGTGCAATCACCTGATACTCGCACTGGCAAGGCTTGAAGTTCAGATCCGAGATATCCATTTCCTCGAGACAAAGGGGACACTCCTTCGCTTCCTATTCAAATTACAAAAGACGTGGATGTACGATTAATAAAGAATGGACGGACATGGACATGGTATTTCAAGCAAAGAACGAACCTCTTCATCGCTCCAGTACGCGTCCTGTACGCCGGTGAGGACGGAAGACTTTACTTGGACTGGCCCGCCCGCGTGACCCCCGGACGTAGGAATAGAAGAATGATGTTTGACAGAAGACATTGGACAGGAAATTGGACGCGGTGGAGGAAGCGAGATGGGGAGGGAGGGAAAGATGTAGAGATTGCAAAGGAGACGAAAGAAAGGGAAGCGAGACCCGCGACAACGAGGCCAAGTGCAGTGCCCGTTTTCCCACGCCCTGATATCTCTCCTTACTCACTCTCAATCTCATATCTCTCTCTCCACTACACCAATGGCTGATCCCGAACTCGCTGCCCTTCGTGCCGCACGTCTAAACCAGTTGCAGCAATCCTCCGGCGTCAGCGGTGGCAATGGTCAAAACGGAGCTGGGAGCAGCGAAGAGGCCGAAAAGAGGCGAGCGGAGGAACAGATGAGACGTGACCTCCTCGCGACGGCTCTTGAGCCCGCTGCTCGTGAACGCCGTACGTGTCATTATCTTGCCCTTTCGCTTATCCTGCCGCAGAAAATGGATTGCGTGAGGTTTACAGTGTCTCGTATCGCTCTCGTGTCGCCTACGAGGTCGAATCAGATCGAGTCTATCCTCCTGCGGATGTTACAAGCCGGGCAGCTCCGGGGACGTGTCAGCGAGCAACAGCTCATCGACCTGCTTGAACAGGTGTGCAACTCTCTTGGCGGTAATTGAATGCGGCTCATAAATCATAAACACAGGCGGACGATGCACAAAAGAAGGCCTCGGGCCAGGGTACTATCGTGGTATGTGCCAGTGACTGATAATATCATCGGGGGTTGTCCAGACCGCTAACCGACCGTGCTCAGTTCCAACGGCGGGTTGACTTGGATGATGATGATTTTGATATCTGATGGTTACTCACATACATGTATCATAGTTTACCCTCTGTTTCTTTTCATCTCCCCCAAATTGCTCCATGTTGCGATACAATCAATGAAAATCTACTTATGCCTTTGTTTCCTTGCCCACCTCGTCTTCGCAGCTTTCACATCTCTCTCGAACCGGCCCTTCTTCCTCTGCTTTGGCCCCTCAGAAATATTGCCAGTGTCTTCCCGCGCCCTAACTCTTGACCGCGCAAGGGCACCTTCTTTGCGCCCCTTCATCCTCAGTTCGTCGTAACCATCGCCAGCGAGACCCCTGCCTCTGCGCCCTTCCTTTAAAACGTCCGCGAACTCATCCTCCAGTCCGCCACCTCTTCTCTTGCCTGTAATGCCCCCTGCACCACCCAGTGCAATGTCCTCTTCGTCTTTCCTCCGTCGCCGTTCGTCCTTCTTCTTGAAAACTAATCGCGTCATGTTCTCCTCTTCAAACTCTTCCATGCGCCGCAACTCTCGCGCACGGGCGCTCTGCATAGAGGGAACGATACCCAGCCCCGTGGCAGTCTCCACGAACGGCCGCTCGGGATCGAGGTAGGCAAGCGAAGCGAGCGCATGCGGGGCTGGCGGTGGACGCCGCGCACGAGCCTCCTTTGAGGTGGGCTCAACGTATGGCATCGGTGCCAACTTCGGGGGGCGGTAAATACCGTCCTGAGATGTCGCGTCTTCGTCTTGGTCCTTATCGGAGCCTCCGCCCATAAGGGCTTCCGGATTTGGCCGGAACGCAAGCGGATCTAATAAGTCATGGATCAGCGTCCACCACAAAGGATAGACCCGCGGTGACATGGCACGCGCGGATTCAAGGCTGACCATTAACGACGTTATCGTCGGCAGGCTCCTCCCCGGCGAGTTGGACGAGCTTTTCGATTTGGTATCGCATCTTGCTCTCCAATAATTTGATTTTTTCGAGCACAATGCGGCCCTCGATCATGGAGTCGACCAGGTCACCTGCATCCGCGCCTCTCCTGTCGCGCTCAGACGAATTGAATGGAATCGAGGGAGGCGAGCGGGCGTTGAGCGAATGTCCGAGCACGCGGTGTGCATGGAGGAGCACCAGGGATTGCATGTACGAAAGGAGCAGATGGTGCTTCAAGGAGAGGAGGGAGATGCCGTCCTCAAAATCGAGATCAGACGTCTTTTCTTTCCTGCGTCGATGGGTTGTAAAGGTTCATAAGTAGTACGATGAGAAGTGCATATAGGCCATACTTTTCGCGCAAGTCCTGGATCAGCTCGCGTACAGAGCCTATGCATTGAGTCATATCTTCCACGACATTGCAAAAGTTTTGATGACTTGTATCAATGACCTCCTCTGACATCGTAGTATCCGAGTTCTGCTAGAAGAAGAAAAATACTCAACGCACAATTCAGTGATGACCCATGTAGAACTAAGTGATCAGTTAACGGTTTTCTAGGCCGCCGCCTCTTTCAGGCGTAGTGCATGACAGCAAAGCACTTGCTCAGAGCCCAGTGCGTTTCATCTCTCTGCCGAGAAAGGGAGTACAAAGAAAATACGCACTGAATGCTTTCTGGTGCTGGCTGAGCCTAAGGCACGCGTGGGTTGCAACTTGTGTGACTGGATGACTCAACCAAAAATTTAACCGCTTCGCTTCGAACACGCACGGCTACTTGCTTGTGCTCGCTATGGCCACCTTCATTGTCGTGCTTGGACCCGGCGCCTCTTGCGATAATAGAAACTTTGCCACCCCATCAAGTCACGGCCGCCCCACATTTGCGGCAAAATGACTCGCGTGGTAATCGCCGCCTCGAGGCGATGGCGAAGCTGTGTTTCTCGCCGAGTGATGTCCGCAACAGGGCTGCATGCCCGCTGCACCCACCAGCGATTCGTCTGTCCCCTTTATTCCCCTTTTTTGTCCTCAGCGGGCGCTCCTTGTCGTCCCCTTGTGTCCTCTCCCTTGAAATAGATACGGTCCCCCACCGAAGAAGTTGCCCGCCATGTTCAGAGGCAGGAAGAACAAAGAAGACGAGAAGCGCAGCCGGAACTTTATAGAGTCGTTCAAGGCGCTGTCTCTCGCGGGCAAGGAGAGGTCGCGCCCAAACGCAGGCGTAGGTGCGGGCTCCAGCCCCAACCGCAATGACTTCGCGTCGTCCTCGCCTCATCTCCCGGTGGCCTCTGAACCATGCACTCCACCTCACAACAGTGCAGCATGGATGCCCCCACCCCCCATCTTATACCCGGCTTCGGGCAATGTAGTCCCCAAGCACACATCGCTGACGATGCTGCACGCCATCGCCGGATCCTTGCCCTCCGGCGCTCCTGCCACCCCGCCAAAGCGTGTCCCCGAGCAGCGCCCCGTCGCCGGTTCCTCGCTCACCCCTCCTGCGAGACTATATGCCGATACTCCTGTTCTGCGTCCGGGGTCTGACCCTTTGTCCCCGCCGCCACCACCACCACCATCATCCCGCGTGGGTCAAGCCAGGACACCCCAGCCTCCCAAAGTCCAGGCCCCACCGCTCCATCGGCGCGCACAATCGGAGCCACCTTCCCCCGTTACATCGAGTAGTGCCGTTTCCGTTGGGGGGACGAGACAGTGCAACGGGGTGACGGCGGCGGGGAAGCAGTGCCGCAATCAGGTGAAGGTGTCTGACGCACAAGCGCTGGCGGGTGGCGACGTGTTCTGCCGCGTGCACGGGAACAAGGTGGGCGAGGTCAGCGGGTTCTACGATCGCAAGACGGGACAGACGTTTGTCAAGTTTGAGGGTGAGTGCGATGCATCGTACACGTCTTTTTCTCTATTCTCCCTTCGCACGTTCGTACGTGCCTTGTATGCGGGTTCTCATGAAAGAGCATCATACGCAGACTGGATCCCCGAGTATTTACAGACGGCGACGCAAAACGCGCTCCGCGTGGAGATGCAGAAGGCTCGCACGCAGAGCGACGTCGAGGGTTATATATACGCCTTCGAGATCCTCGGTACGGCCCCCCATCCTTCGCCTCAACCCGCTTATTTCATCTAATCTGAGTGAACTTGTCGCGCGCAGATCCTACAGACAAGAAGACGATACATCTGAAGGTGGGACGCGCGACAAACCTTAATAGACGGATGGACCAATGGTCCAAACAGTGTGGCTCAAAGGAGCAGATCCTCCGGGGGTTCTGGCCTGGCGGCATGGACAAAGGCGGTGTACCAATGAAAGGGCTCGTGCAGGCTGGGCCGAAAGGCCCGTGGTGCCACCGCGTGGAGCGACTCGTGCATATCGAGCTGTCTGATTTAGTTGAACACACGCCGTATCTCGAAGACGGATACCCGAACGTTAGTGCAAGCAAAGAAGGAGGCAAGAAGGGGGGCAAGAAAGACGTTAAACGGTGCCCTGATTGTATGTGTTCTCCCCTCGCACTTTGACGCGGGGTGGCCATGCGAGCTCACAACGTGAACTTTGTAAGGTAACACGAAACACCAGGAGATTTTCTCGTTTGAGCGAGTGGTGGAAGGCCGGTATACAGGGAAAGAGTGGGAAGACATAGTGAAACCAGTGATTGAGAAATGGGGCGGATTCGTAGAAGCTTACCTGTAGTCATCCTGATCGATGGCTGTATCGCATTGTTCTGCTCTTCCTCGATTCTTACCCTTGTTCGAGTCATTCAGAGCGCACTTTTCCCGCAGACCGGCCAACGAACAATGGCAGACTGCTCGGTTTGAAACAGGAATGGACGTACTCTTTTGTCTCCTTTTTTTGTATCGCGTCTTTTCATTGTGTCTTGTCCTTTGTCCAATCTCTATTGTCCCAACTCCATTATCCCGCTTGCCTTAGGTATAAAGCGCGCGTGGCGGGGATGGTTCAATCAAATCTCCCTTCCTTTGACCTGGTTGTCATTTTCCCCGGCCGGACGCCCCCCATCTCTCGTACTCTTTCTTTGACACGCCAGCTGCGCTGTTGTACACGTTTACGATATACTAGTGATGTTCTCCAAACTCTCCGCGCTCTCTGCCTTGCTCTGCTTCATGGCCGTCCTGCCCGTGAAATCTGCCGATTTCCCAGTAACAGTCGGTGGCACCGGTGGCACTACCCAGTTCACCCCAAACACCGTGGTAGGTTGCATATACAATTTCCCGTCGTGATCTTCCAGACGAGCCATTTATTACTAGAATGCCAACGTCGGCGATACCGTCACCTTCTTCTTCCACCAGAAGAATCACACGGTGACACAGTCCACCTTCGATAGCCCTTGTAGTCCCGCTTCCGGTGGCTTCGACTCTGGCTTGTAAATATCTCTTCCCTTCTTGCGGTCCGCCTCGAGTTTGATTCCTTTTGTCAGCGTCCCAGTGCCCGATACCAACACCAACGGTCCTTTCCAGCAGGCACAGTTCACCGTGACCGACACCAACCCGGTCTGGATATACTGTCGCCAGACGGGCCACTGTCAAAAGGGCATGGTCTTCGCCATCAACCCTGGAACCCAGTTCGCAGCTTTCCAGGCAGCCGCGACGGGTAATTCTACTGCTACCTCCTCTGTCAGTGCCACCTCCACTTCTGAGACGGCGTCAAGCACCGCGGCCTCGGCCACATCCACCTCTTCTCAGGACCACAAGATCATCGTCGGCGGCAGTAGCTTGGCCTTCGAGCCCGCGAACATCACCGCGCAGCCGGGCGACACCATCACCTTTGAGTTCCATCAGAAGAACCATACCGCCACGCAATCCAGCTTTGCCGCCCCTTGCCAAAAGCTCGCCTCCACTTCGACAAGCGGCCAAGTCGGCTTTGACTCTGGGTTGTACGTCCCATCTTTCTATCCTGTGTCATTCATGCTCACGTGGCACAAATCCCGTTAGCATGCCTGCCTCTGCCGATGATACTACGTTCCCTACGTTCACTATTCAGGTGAACGACACGTCTGCGATCTGGGCGTACTGCCGCCAGACAGATCACTGTGGTGAGGGAATGGTCTTCGCTGTGAACACGGACGAGACCGGTGACAGTGGGAAGACCTTCGAGGCCTTCCAGGCGACCGCGATGGGCACCTCTTCAAACTCGACTTCCTCCTCTGAGTCGAACGGCGCAGGCGCCGTGCGTCTCGGTGGTACGGGCGTCGCACTCGGCATTGTGGCTGTCATTGTTGGGCTCACGTTCTGAGCCCTGAGTCTCTCTTTTTCTCTCTCTGACATCCACGATCATGATCACGACGGGGGTTTCGTTCCGGTTTGTACAACAATACGACCTATTGTAGCCTTAGTTGTCATGGGCGCGATGCGTCTTAATATGCCAGAAACAACGTATCACGTTCTCCAGGACAATAGAATATACCATTTAATGACTTGATTGAAAAATTCGAGTGCTCGTCGGGCCGATTTGTTCGCTTTAATTTGCCACAGATGGGTTGCTCATGTCAACCTAACCCTCGCTTGTTCTCGCATTGATGAACAATTCCGCCGTTTCGCACAGTGATCGTGCACAAGTCTCATTACAATATCTTGCCACGTCGGTGAGCTGAGACAAGATTTTCCATTCTATGCCTAATCTTAGAACGTCCCCAAAACCCTCCCAGTTTGCGGCGTTGCAGCAGAGCGTAGAGGAACTGTCGCAGAATATGCAGGCGTTGCTGCAGGCCGCGCAGGAAATGTTGCAGAACATACAAGCATTTTTGGAGACGTGTAGCGTAGATGGAATGTCCACGCTGTGAGTTTGGGGGTGGTCAGAGATGTGTCCGATGCGTGACCGCGATCCCGAAGAGGGAGCGGAGGCGCAAAGGGGGATAGAGCTCTGCATGAGCCCTGGTGCGAGAGAGAGAGAATGTGTGTGTGTGTGTGTGTGTGTAGTGTGTATGTCTTGAGATGTAACGGAATGGCTCCGCATGAGCAGCTTGAATGTTTGCTGAACGATGCTGAACGAGAGTAAACGGAAACAAGACGAAAGGGGGGGAATACGCGAACGCAACCCAGTGGCACTTGTGGCCCTGCCTGGTGAGACAATCGTAGCCTGTTGGTCACGGTGCTGCGCATGGGTATTTATATCGGGTCCGGTACGTACTTACAATATCTAAAGAGGGTGAGGCCTAGTGAGGGGTTGAATAACCCTATAAACAGTAAAGTGTCCGTCCGGAAAAGTGTCGCGCACGTCGTGTATGACATGACATGATAGCTATCGAGACGGCGTGCTCTTGAGGCGCCGGGCGTGTTGGGTGTCGGTCGGAATCTGTCGCAAATTTGGGGAGGGACCTTATAACGAATTATAATGATGTAAGGTGATATAATGACACATAGGCGTTATAATTATGATAAGCAAGACTGGATTTTTGGTAATTGGCTGATAAGATGGC
>Ga0307510_10006601_pt1 | contig 13842 bp, 8 predicted proteins | sample 12_EM_MG_FD_207224 | JGI IMG/M metagenome (GOLD analysis project Ga0307510, IMG submission 207224) | Populus trichocarpa ectomycorrhiza microbial communities from riparian zone in the Pacific Northwest, United States - 12_EM | ecosystem: Host-associated > Plants > Roots > Unclassified | place... | reverse complement strand
CAGCTTTCCGAGTGAGATGAGCAAAAATGCCATGAGAAAAACAAGAAATCTCTATAGTCAGACATAGTTAAGTTCATAAAGTTCAGACCATCAGCTACTGATGTTTGATTTTAAATTAACAACAGACTTAGGCACTAATATACAAATAATCCTATAGGAACCGTTAAGAATACTACCAGAAAGAAGGTACATGGAGTGAGGAACTCCAGTAGTCATTCCTGTTCCATCAACCTCCCATGTTGCCACCGCCTTCAGATCTAAACAGTCATGTTCAGCCAAATGACAAATAACACGTAGAATGTCACTTCACTATGGCAGATAACAAGGAACAAAATTTAATTTTTATTCAAGTAAACTCAAAAAAATACTGAGTTAAAGATAATTGGAATTATTAAATAACTGGCATACCATGGTTGCAAAAATCAATGCCAGGAACAAGGCCCTCCACCCAGACAGTCTCATCGAATTGGCCATCAACTCCGGGAACCTTGGATCCTGATATAAGAAGTGCCTTAGCTTAGTTTGATAGGAACAAGAACATGCACCAGCAATTCCTTGATTCAAGTAGCTAATCAGGAGAGATAATGATATCATGGAGAACTAAAAACTGAAAAAAATAACCATACTTTCTTCATCCTTCCTGTCAGTCAAGTCTCCAGCAGAAATATCACTATGGGAAACCCCAGAATCAATGTTAAGTGAAGACTGACTGTCCTGATCCTCTTGAACTTGTGGAAACACATAAGAACGTGGAAGGGGAATGTTCAAAGCACGTGTCCAAAATACTGAATTTGCCCTAGCATGATGGAAAGAGTGCAAAATTAGCCAGCAAAAGTGGTAGGAACAAGAGTGGGTTTATGTCAAGGAAATGCCAAGGCATAATACAAAATATCCAACAAAAAGAAGTAATTTGGAAGATGCTTACCAAAGGAAATCTTCAAAACACACCTCACTGGCAAAAGAAGCAATAACAAATATCAATTTTTTTGTAGAAGATGATGCCATTCTTAACTCACGTTGAGTGTAATAAGTTTAACATTTGTGTGTCTAAATGCCTATGATAGCCCAGTTATGCACTTGTGCTCAACCAGGAAAATACCTTTATATGTTGCTGAAGAGTTGAGTAATTGCCAATTTGGAACCAGAGCTCCTAGCTCTGGTGGTTGGGTGTTATATTTTCCATCACTCAACCAAGGTTCAAACTTCGGTACCAGTAACAACAAACAAAAAATAATTAGCCAATTTGGAAGCTGAGCTTACCTTTCTAAATCCCCATCTAGAATTAGAAGTTTCTGCACCAAGCCCTTCACTTTGTCTTCATACAAAGACAACAACCTTTTTCTCTGCAACATATAGACATGTCTTTCATCAAGTTCTATGGAGTCGAGGTCAAGGCACAATCATTCAAACCAGAATATACATGAAATATCAATCCCATGAATTATACAAAAGTCCAATATCAAACCACCTAGAATTAGAAAAGATGTTTTGTAATTTAGGTTAACAGTAAAGGTAAGATCAAGTGTTCAGATAAACCAATAATCACCACATAATTGGAAGCACCAGCATGCTTTAGGAATCATTATAATCATCATCTTGAAATAAGTTGAGGAGATCAGTAGCATCGAAGTGGCAGTAAATGCTTTGATATTGTAGGTGAAATTAAAAGTTGTGACAGCCTGACAGAACCTATCTTCTTGAACTGACACCATTATATACAGTGTCATACATAACCCAGCTATCCAATCAGTGTAACACAGGACATGCAAAAACATGTGTGACCTGTAATTCAGTTGCCCGATATAGTGTTGTCCCCTTCAACTCCAAAAGCTCATCATCAGTAAACCAGAGTGGATTTCCAAAGGTTTTGGGAAGCATGTCAAGGTACCTAATACAATGTAAACTGAATAAACCCAAACCACCCTGAAAAAAAAAATCTAACCCAAAAATAAGCAAGTGTAATCGATGCATACGGTTTCCAAGACGAATTATTTCGAAGGCGCTCTAACATTAGAAATAGAATCATCAAAAACCTGTCATCAACTTCTCCTTCTTCAAACATAGATCTACACTCAGGTCCAATAAGGGGATCTTGTAACACTCTCATGGGAGTTATTGCTAGATCTAGTGGAACAACAAGTAGAACCCCTGAATTTTTCCAAGAAAGTTTCCGAGTAAAATCATTCAATTCGAACATTTTCACAATGACAATAAAATATATATATATATATATATATATATATATATATAAAAGAAGAACCGAATCTTTATTCTTTATTTTACTAGTATTCTTTCCACATAGCAACCAAAAATTCATTTCCTTAACATGCCTGACAATAACGCCCAAAATTCCAGCCAAGTGCAAATATCAGCTAACTGCAACTTTGCTGAATACGGTAACATTTCAAGATATCATGATATCCAATAGCAATGCCAGCCTCACTCTATCAATTTACATTCTTGTATAAACCTATTGCTATTAACCCCCAGCCCCCCCGACAAAAAACAAATAAAAAAGAACCAATTCTTTCACTTCTGCATACTGAACTGTTCAGCGTTCCACTCCAGTACAAAAAACCAAAGTTACTTAATTTTAGTGATACTTTACTAGGAAAAAGGAATGAGTTTATTCACACAAAAAGCCACCTTTTTCAATCAACAACCAGTCCGTATAACGCACAAATATGAATGTAGAGATTGATGAAAGGGTTTTGATTACCATCAGAGACATCATTAGATGAAAAGACACCAAACCCTTTATTTTGACCACAGTATTTGATGTTGCACCCTCTTAGTTCAACCTTGTTAACCTGAATTCAAACAAACACATCCCACATAAAAAAAAAAAAAAAAGGCAAACACGAGGAGAAATGCCATGTTATATATATAAACCGGAAACAAAAAAGTAAGAAAGAGGGTTGCTTGAGTATTGAAGTGCCTGGAGCCATTGAAGGAATCTTTCAAGTTTTGCTGCTGCTGCTGCTTCTTCTTCACTGGCCATTGTTTGATTCGCTTAGGGGGGTTCTTGGTGGAAGTAGAAAACTCGAGGTTTAAGCGGTTTAAAACGATGGAATGGAATATAAGCAAACGAGCACGCCGTGCTGAACAGACGAGTGTCGTTATGACTACACATGTCGTTTTGGCCTTGGTAGGTTAGTCTTCATGACTAGTGAGCGACGCGTTGTTCGCATTGTGCATGGATGAGGATAATTTTTGTCAACAAAGATGCTAGTTATGTTGTGAATCAAATATAATTTTTGGCAAAGCAATTTTCACTCAAAACTCCAAGCGTGTTGTGTTTAAGGTATGAGCTGTATGTTCTGATTGTAAGAAGTTAAATAGGACTAGCTATTGTTTCGTTGGTCAATTACAGAAATTTTCTCCAATTCCAATGTATATTTATCTTTCAAATCAAGCTATACTACCTTTTTGTATAGGTAATTTTGCTTCTTTTTTCGAGTAGAATTTTTAACTTCACAAACAATAACGAAGACTCGGTAAAATTATTGTTTCGATATTGACGAGGTTGGCATTTATTGGATAATAGAATCTAAATTGGATCTCATCCCACAAGAAAAGAGGTTAGAATATAAAACACATATCTATAATTTATCAAAATAAAATATTCTTGATTTATCAAAGTTATTATGAAGCCTAAATTCTTCATGATTAAAAAGATCATGAGCTATGTAATTGACCTGAAGATGATGGGTATAGCATATCGTCAAACTCATAAATGTTTAAGTTTAGCGCTTGGTTGATTACATGATTACAGAGATGGTAGCTCTAACAACTTTTTAACTCTACATATATTTAAGCTTGGCATTTGGCTAAGCCCGAAGATACTAGATCATTATCATATCCTTAGTTACTTTTTTATAAAAAAGATTGCGGGTAAAAATACAAAAATATTGATCCATCATATTTATATAGTCCAAATGAATCATTTAGTGAGCATGAGATTTTTCTTAGATTAAGTCGATCAAGATGCGTCATTCAACAATTTTTTTTTCATTAATAAGTTGGGAGTTTTTATATGTTTTACTAAAATTTCAACCAGTCTTTTAACTATGAACCTTCAAAAGGTCTTGCAAGATTGATTGTTATGTGGACGATTGGTTTTTGATATCACCTTATTGTTAGTATTTGTGCATATTGTATATGTATACCTAAGTGGTGAGAAATACATTAACGTATATAGCGATTAATCCTCTCACATTAGTCACCTTCAGGTGCCATCTAATCTCTGACAAGTATTTCATTACCATATATTATTATGTTTAATATACGCACGCACGTGCGTGTGTATTTTTTATAGTCTTTATAATTATAAATATATAAAAAAATATATTAAATGTTATTCTCTTATTAAATTGGTTGAACTCGCCCTTTTATTTCTAATATTATTTTAGGTTCTTAGTCTTTGTTAACATATGAATTTTGTTGAGTGTTTCTGTTTCTTTAGTTTTGATCGATATGCCTTACTTGTTCGCGAGGCTTTCCTTTTATTTTTTATTTGATGTGCTAGACGCTTTACAATTAGGTTGGGTTTAGGCTGAACTTTGGGCTTGGGTCCGTTGGGCTAGAACATGGGTCTTACACACATGACTCAGCCATGAGTTTAATAGGCTAGCCCAAGTTGACTTAAGTTATTTTTCTGGATCATTTTTTCTAATTGATTTTTTTTATTTCATCCTTCAACTCTGGGTTAGTTGAAAATTGGGCTTCATATTATTATTTTTTTGCTTTCTATAGGTTATCTTGAATTTATAACCCGGATAATAAGTTTAGTAGGATGACTATGTTTGTTTTTGAGGTTATTTTTTAATTGAATTTTTTTTTAATCGGGCTTCGTAATTTTTTTTTTACTCTATATGGGGTTATCCTGATTTCATAATTTAGGTTACGAATTTGATAGGTTAACTCAATTTATTTTTTGGGTCTTTTTTTAACTAATTATTTTTTTTTAATTTTACCTTTCAACAACTTAATCTTTTTCTTTTTCTTTTTTAATTTCATCTTTAAATATCAGGTTGTTTGAGAATTGAGTTTTTTATTTTTTTTATTTGCTTTCTATAGGATTATCCAAATCTCATGACTCAAGTTATGAGTTTAACAAATTAACTCAAATTGACTCAAATAGTTTTTTTTTATCCTTTTTAATTTGCTTATTTTTTAATTTTATCATTCAACATTAAATTTATTAAGAATTGACCTTCATGTTTTTTTAAAATTTCCTTTCTATAAATATATCACAGTATCATAACTTATGTCATATAATTGATAGGTTAACCCAAGGTTGATTCAATATGTCACTTCTTCGTATTTGAAAAAAAAATATCATCTATTTTTTATATTTCATTTTTTTTGGATTTAGCTTTTTTTTTAAAAAAATTAAATTAAATTAATTGCTCTTTATTTATTTTTAAAAATATATTGTCCAGTATGTCATCATCTCCATTTATTTTAATATTTATTTAAGGATAAAAAAAATATCTAACCGTATCGTTGTCCAAAAAATAATCTTTTTTTATTTTTTTTAAGTCCATATTTTTTCAGTTTTATTTTTTAACATTTGATTAATTTAGAGATTAAATTTTTTTTTCTATATAATTTTTCACTTATTTTGAAATTAAAAAAAATTTATCTTAAAGTTTTTTTTAAAAAAATTATATTATTAAATTAATCTAGTTTAATAAAAATAATGAATTGTAGTCCAGATTTGTTTTTAAATGACCTGAAATTTTTTGGCTCATCAAGCTTCGGATCGGTAATTCTGATGGGCCTTTCACCCTGTTTTGTGCCGAGACCTGTTAACCCAATCATAAGCCCAGTATTAGTGTGATCCGTTGGGCTCGAAAGTGGAGGTGCAAGTCTAGACACATTAACAACCCCCAAGTCTTCGTATTTAAAACCAGTCACCTGGCCACTGGCTTTACTCTTACAAGTGCTAAAAACTAAAAGAAAAGGAGAAAAAAAAAAACACCATAGTAGTTCTTTCTTGCCGCCGATCCTTATAAAACCTTGAATCGCTCGATCTATCAACCTATCCAATTAAGAGAAGAAGAAGAACGTCAGCAAGAAGCTCTCTCTCACTATATCAGGTTTGTCCGCGTATCTCTCTGTCGCTACGATCGCTCGGTCAATCGCCTCGTTTACCGCCACGATGTCGACGACCGGTTTCAATTATCAATGTCCTTGCTCGGTTCTTAGGGTTTCATTTTTGGATTTCCTTTCGTTTTTATTATCTCTCGCTTCTGGATCTGCAATCAGATATCGTAATTGTGTTTTTAGGGTTAGAGATTTTATTTCAATTAGGGTTTCACGAGATCGGTGATATTATTTATTCTGTGATTGTCATGACCAAGGGTGAATCAAGTAATTGCAGTTCAAGATTTAGGGTTTTTTATTATCTTCATGGACTTTGCATTAGCTTTAGTTTTGTGGAGAAATCAGCCAATTCTGGACGGAATAACCCCGGAATCAGATTCAAAAGTTGGATTTTGGGATGATTTTGTTATGCTTTCTTCGGTTCTGGTTAGGTTTTTCAGTGATCGTGATCGTGATCGTGGTCGTGGTCGTGGTCGTGGTCTGACAATAGTGAAAGACTGGCTTTTTAATTCATGTGTAGATTCTGTTTCGATCGGTATTGTTTATTTGTGTTCTGTTTCTATTCTATAGCATGGAGATTAAGACCTTGACTGTTCGTAATCACACACGAGTTGGAGGACGAGGTGGAGGATCTGCAAAAAATAATGCTGTTTGTTATTTTTGGAAAGAAGGGAAGTGTAACCGAAATCCATGTAGGTTTCTGCACACAGATTCCCCAGCCCCGAATATTTACCATAGAAATTTTAAGCAGTCTCAAGCTTCAAAGGACCAACTGAAGAAGAGCCTAAAGTATGCGTTGGGTGAAAATACTAGAGGTGGTTCGCTAGAAGATAAAAGCAATAAGAGCAGACTCAGTTTTAATTACGAGGACTTGCCAAGGAAGTGCCCCCTATATATTTCTAAGAATTGGTCCATTTTGAAAACTGGAAGCCATGGATTGGAAGGTGTAAACAATCAGGAGAGCTCCTGTCCTGGTGCTGAGGATCTACTGAGGAAGTGCCCCGACCATAAAAATGCGTTGGTTTTATCTGCCGGAGGTGGTGGTTCTGAAGATAGAATTGCTCGGAATTGCAATGTTTCTGTCACTGAGGCAGAAGGTCTAAAGAGGATAAGAGTACAGAAGTTCATTGAAGATAGCCCAAAGGATACAGTGATTTCGACTACTGAAGGTTCTGTGCCCAAAGTTGAAATTCCTCAGAAGGACCAACAAAAGGCTTGTGAGCAGTGGATGTCAGACAGTTGTGTTGAAGGCAAGGGGTGCCAGTACTTGCACTCGTGGTTTCATGGGGTAGGGTTTTCGATGCTGGCAAAGCTCAGCGGGCACAGTGAGGTATTGTTGTGATAACTTGTTTACTCTCGGGATGTTTTTCTGTTTTATGTTTCATACTCACTAGTACTTGAGTGTGAAAAAGTTGTACTTGATGCCTTAATGCAAAGATGTTTCCATTGAAGCAGAGTTATTTTACTATCACAAATCCATTTACCTGAGATTTTGACTAAAACAATGTGTTTGTTGCTGTTAAATGTGAAAAGGAAGTTATATTGTAGCTTACGTTCGGGAATTTAGTTTGTTTCAGTCCTTTTGAATCTCATCGTTAAACTGATAGAGGCTATATTTTTTTGTTGGCTGATGTTTATATATGGCTTTATTTTGCATGTCAGGCTGTCTCGGGTATTGCGCTTCCTTTAGGATCTGATAAACTTTATTCAGGCAGCACTGATGGAACAGTACGTGTTTGGGATTGCTGTACTGGTCAATCTGTCAGGGTGATGAATCTCGGTGATGTTATTGGGTCTTTGATCAATGTGGGCTCATGGGTTTTTGTTGGCATGCCAAATGTTGTTAAGGTTAGCTTATACCTTAATTTGAGTACTTCATGCTAGTTGGTTATGGTTCTGAGCTGAAGGGGCCTTTGTATATGTTCTTGCAGGCATGGAACATTCAGACAGAAGCTGAATTTAGTCTTTATGAGCTGGTTGGGCAAATTTATGCAATGACAGCTGTTCGTGATATGCTCTTTGCTGGGGCACAGGTAATTAGCTAGGATTTTGTTAAAGTGATCTATGTTTTGTCACTCTCAGCACGCTGTTTCTCAAATTAATGTTTGATTGTCAGGGCATTGATTCATTTAAGCTGATTCTAGAGCAACCAGCTATCTGTTTGGTTGTTCTTGTTTTATGTTCTTCAATGTAAGCGGATAACACTCTATTATAGTCCAAGTTGTTTGGTCTGTGCTTTCATAATTAGTTACACACATGGGCTGTTAGTTTTTTTTTTTCTGTACAGCTTCCAGTGTAGAATCTTGTATGTAAAATAAATTCTATTTAATTTCTTGTTTTTCAGAACGGTGCTATTTTGGCTTGGAAAGGTAGTACTGAGAGCAAAAATCCTTTTCAATTGGCTACATCTTTGGAGGGCCATACAGGTGCTGTGACTTGTTTGGCTGTTGGAGCCAAGTGGCTATACTCTGGTTCTGCGGACAGCACGATAAGGGTAGGCATCATTATGATTTTTCTATCCTTTTATTTTACACCCAGTACTGATTTAGTGCAGAAGATAGCTTTTATTGCTATTCATTGACTATCCTTTACACACAAAAATGGTAATTGGATCATTTGAAAATTAAAATGACAGGGTGAATTATTCTGCTTTTTTGCAAGCAATCTCACCCTAAGTGGGTTAATGTTTGAGGGTCCATTATTTAGAGTAATCTTGATGCTAATAATTCTCTGGTTCCTTAGAAATTACACACATTTTAATTTCTGTTCATTTTTTCTCTTAATGTGCATGAAGATTATATGCTTGTTTGTTTGGTTTTTTTAGGTGTGGGACCTTGATACTTTACAGTGTATTTATACACTGAATGGGCATGCTGATGCGGTGATGTCCCTTATTTGCTGGAATCAGCATCTCTTGTCATGTTCATTGGATCAAACAGTAAAAGTCTGGTTTGCTACTGATGAGAGCCATTTCGAAGTGATCTATACACATGATGAGTATCATGTAAGTTAATCTTTCCAACAATTCTTTTAGTCTGTTGTCACTCTCTTGGTTTTTCTATTTACAAAAAAAAAACAAAATTCTCTGGTGGCTGCGTCCCAAAATTCAATTGGAAGCACTTGTGAAATATGTGAACATGTTTCTAATGTCACTGTTTTCATGCATGCTTGTGTGAGATGGTCCACCTTGTTCGTGTAACATCTTATTTTGAATACGTGTATTGAACTAAGTTGATTGAATAGATAATCTCAACGGTCCTTTCTACAAATCAATTTTAACTCATACGGACATGCAAATCGATTCAAACTAAGTGAACTTTATTTGAGGTGTGATTGGATTGTGACTCAATACCGGCATCCCCCTAAATCACCTACCCTGCAAAACATGATCCAAAGACACTATGATTAATCTGGCTCTGAAGGTAAGGTTAATGCGGCTTAAACAAACACATTTGTATGATTGATAACCTATGCTTATTTGCTGTGTTAGCTCGTAACATGTCCACATCTTTCTTGGTGGGGCTTGTTTCTATTTGTTTTTTTCATGTTAATAATTTTACTGAACTAGCATGGATTTTTTATGGCCTTATTACAGGGTGCTCTTGTCCTTTGCGGGGTAAATGATGCAGCAACCAAACCAGTTCTGTTATGCTCTTGCAATGACAAGTCTGTCCGCCTATATGAGCTACCATCGTAAGTGTGCTTCATTTGCCGCTTCCAGTCGATGAATATTCTATATCTTTGGCACCCTATATGATATCTGTATCTGTCCTTTCTTGATTCTAGGTTTAGTGAGAGGGGCAGGATATTTTCAAAACAAGTAGTCAGAACAATTCAAGTAGGTCCGGATGGCCTATTTTTCACCGGGGATGGAAGTGGTTTGCTGAGCGTGTGGAAATGGGCTGAACACAGAGTGGCTTCATAAGGAGCGTATATTTTTTCAATAGCTGCCTGACCTGTAAAATTTGGTCGCCCCAAATTTTGTTTTTGTATAGAGGTTGAAGGGATTGATTGATAGAAAAGCTTCTCTGTAGCTTTTCCAAAGCTACATAAGAATCCATCTCTGTATTCATATTGTGGGGTTCTGGAAGTAATTGTAGAACTCAAACAAAGTGTGGTTAATTATCTTGATTATCTCTCTATCAATGGAAATTCTCTTATTGCCACCCTTCTTTCTCTCTTTCTATATCATTGAACATTAAACCAGGTTAATATATCTTTTAATCGTATTAATTAAAACATTTTTGTCTTGTAGTTCAATTGTTTAACATGTGTTTCTAATTACCCGAAGGTTGTAGATTCGAGTTTTGGGGGATCAATATTTCTTTTTATGCGAGAGATAGTTTGTCGGTTTTTTTTTTCTCTTAAGGTCCATTTCTTATAAAAACATTTGTCCAAGCACGCGGATCTGCCTGCATTCCTGAGCTTTTTTTGCCCCTTTGATTTCTTTCAATTTTATTTTTTATGTCAGATTTTTATTGAATTTTATTACTTAATATTAATTTATTAATATTAAGTTTGTTGAAAATTAATTTTTATATTTTTTTATTGTATAATAAAATTAAAAAAATTAATTTAATCTAGTAGAGATGGATTGACTAGGGTGAATCTAGCTTTTTTTTTCTTTTGTTCCTTTAATTTTGTTTTCTTTGGATCTGCTTAATTTAATAGGTTATATTGATTAGATTATATTGGGGCAATTTTTATATAATTTAATTTAAAACTTGGGCTAAACAAAAATTTTGATTATGATTTTTAAAGTTTGAATTGTTATACTAAATTTAGTGACAATGCCAGAAAGTTTTTTACGATGTTAATATAACAATTTTACATTTCAAATTATTTTGTCTATGCCACAATGATAACATGAGAAATAACCTCGTACTATACTAAAAACATTGAGAGATTCTAGGTAAAATCATCTGCTTGTAGTCAAATATATAGTTCACATCGAGACAATTTATAAAATTTAATTTCAAACTCAGGCTAAATAAAAAGTTGAGTTAAAACTTTTCAAATTAAAACTGTTATACTGAATTTAATTATAGTAAAAAAAATTTCTATGCTTCAGATATTGTTTTTTTATGTTCCATTTTTTTTTGTCCAAGCCAATGTGATTGCGTGGAAAATAACCTAGCACTATACTAAAATCATAAAAAAAATAAAAAATTGAGGTGAAATCACCTGCTTGTATTGTTCATATGAACAATAAAATAAGTTTTTTTTTTATTTTATCAGTTAATATTTGATTGATTTTGAATTGAAATTCATAATTTATTTTAGTTTGTTTTCTTTAAAATTATTGTAGTTTCAAATAAACATCTTGGTATTTGATTGATGCTCGATTTTATGATTCTCTAATTTTGTTATTATATAATTAAGTACAAAATAATAAAAATAAAGTTATTAAACCTAGTTAAGTTCATGATCCGGGTTACGAGTTTGTGGGTTAAGTTGTGAAGCCCTTATCTATCCAATATACCACCGTCTTAATATTAAAAAAAAAAGATGCCATTTTGAAAAAAAACAAATTAAAGCCAAATTATGTTTTTTTTTATCACCCAGAGTTGTTTTTGGACTCGTCAAGTTGATTGGGTCATGTCAGAACAACTCTCACACGATTTAATCTAAAACTCAAATTAAGTAAAAGATCAAGTTGAGAAGTTTTAAGATTGACTTGTTAGGCCGAATTTAATAACAATGTTAAAATATTTCTTAATTATAATATAAATATTTTTTTTACATTCAACTTTTTATATATGTATAATCTACAGCGTAGAGCATGCCAATAGATTGGATTTGATTATAATTCTTGCTCTTTGTCCGAAGTTATCCTCGATTTTTTAACAGTTTGATTGGGAAAGAAGTGAATGGAGGGAATGGAAGGGAGAGAAATTGAGATTTATCTTGTTTAGGAAGTAAATTTCGAATGAAGGGAAAAGAGGAATATGCAGGTTGGTTTTTAACTTCAAATTCTCATCCTCATATCGAGGGGAAATTGCTTTATAGTTTTTTTTTTTATATATTATTATATTAACTTAATAATTTTTTTTTTTTTTGAATTTTTAAAAAATCCAACTCTATATTTTTAATTCTTTTCAATTTTATTTGTCACTTAATCCCTTGGCTTTCTAATTAACTACAAGTGTATAAAATTATTAACTTCCACTGATTTTTTTTTATCCAAATAAAGAATGTATTTCTCCTCCGTTAATCTCCTTATTTATCCAAACGAGAAAGAGGTAAAAAAACATTTTTGAAGGCTGATGGGATATGCTTAGGCCACACTGATACGATATTTCAAGTGGAGTTTTAGGGAGCGTTTGGCTCTGCTGTTCAACCTGTATTTCAGCGAATTTCAATTTTTTTTTTTTTTTGCTAAAATTGAATGTGGTTTGTACCTTTTAGATCGTTTTGATGTGCTGATATCAAAAATGATTTTTAAAAAATAAAAAAAATCATTGGCATGTATTTCGGCACGAAAAGCTATTTGAAAAGCAACCACTGCCACACTCCCAAACACCCTCTAAAGCTGAAAAGTTCCTGTCTTGCATGGAGCGGTTTGCAAGTAAATCCAACCCCGAAATTATACTATAATAATTATAATTTAACCCCTCAATAATCCACTTCGTCGTCAGGGGATGGTTAGGGTTTTGTTTTTTAGAAAACTCAACCAAATCAAACATCATGCAAGCATAAAAGTTGTTTTCTATAAAGAATTCTTTTTTGGGGCGAATCTTTGGCTCATCAAGAAGGTGAATCACGCAACACAATCGTGGCCATTTTGTCAAGTCCCCAGCAAAACCCACCTCCTCCATAAAAAACCGCCAAAACTGACTGACCCCTCTTCCTCACACCTCAATCGTTGCCCATCATCTCAACCTCCCATCTTTCTATAAAATCCCAAGGATTCCCATATCTTCTTCTCCATATACCTCTCTCTCTTTAATCCTCTCATGGCTTCCAAGGTCTCAAACAAGCCTATGTTTACATCAACGTCCATAGCTGATGCAGCTACGTGGTATTGTGCCCTAGTCCTTCTTGCCCTAATACTGTTTACTTCTTTAAGAGAAGCATCTCCCACATACGATGATGATCATCACCATGATTTTGTTGCTGTCAAAGGAAATCAAATATTGGACCGACCTTGCGATGAAATTTATGTTGTAAAGGAAGGAGAAACCCTTCACACCATCAGTGATAAGTGTGGCGACCCTTTTATCGTGGAGGAGAATCCTCATATTCACGATCCCGATGATGTTTACCCTGGTCTTGTTATCAAGATTACTCCTTCAAGGTCTAGGAAATTATTGCTCTAGTTTTTGTTGAATATCATCCTTTTACACTAATTAATATTTAGTCTTCTTAGCTTCTTTCTTAATCTTCTCAGCTATCGGAACCAGATATATACATCTATATATTGTCACGTGAAAAATAGCCATCATTTAATTTTTATTTCGAATATGTTTTTTTTTGTTGAGGCTTCATGTATAAATGTTTGTAGGTTTACATACACGTCAATCAAGAAGAGCCCCAATTAAGCTTATTGAAACAAGAAGAGATTTGAGAGTTTTTATCATTTAATTGAATTGCCAAGCTCAACACAGGGTTGTTATTGTTAGTTGCAATGGCGAGGAGTTAATCACGATTCTCTCTACTAAAGTGGTTCGGCGTTAAAGAAAGGAAACTCCATGGCCATTTGTCCACCAACAAGTAATTAGAAACAAAGAG
>Ga0307510_10006600_pt1 | contig 13842 bp, 8 predicted proteins | sample 12_EM_MG_FD_207224 | JGI IMG/M metagenome (GOLD analysis project Ga0307510, IMG submission 207224) | Populus trichocarpa ectomycorrhiza microbial communities from riparian zone in the Pacific Northwest, United States - 12_EM | ecosystem: Host-associated > Plants > Roots > Unclassified | place... | reverse complement strand
TAACATTTTGATTTTTTCAGTTTTCAGTTTTATTAAAAAAAAAAGATTTGGAGAAATTAATAAATAACGTGTTTCTAATAGAATAATTTTGATTTTCAATTAGTAAACATGTTTTCTTTTATTTCTCTCCTAAAAAATTTAACCTTTTTCTAACCACTTCTTTTCCATAGATATATATTACAAAATAATATTCTAATTTTTTGTACATTATAAAAAAATTTATTCATTTTGTTATTTTTTTTTCAGAAATAAAAAAGTTAATTATGTTCAAATAATCATAGAAATTCATAATATTTAATCATGTATAAGTATCCATTTTAAATTTAATTATAGCATATATATATATACAACAAAATATTAGTCCTTTCTTTTAATCAGTATATTTGAATTTCATCGTTGTGTTGATTATCATCTTCAAATTTTATTTTTTCAAAAGAAAATTTTCATCACAATATATCTTTTTCTTATTAAATATTTCCTATAGTATTTGTTATTACTATTCACATATTAGTTAAAAAAAATCTACTTAAAAAATATAATAGAGTAATGAAATATTTTTTAAAAAAACTCCTTATATATAACTTCTTTTTTATTTACAATAACTCTTTTCTTACTAGAATCACTCATGAAAGTATAATATGGAATTTTAATTAATTCAAAATAAAATATAAGTATTATTTATTAACAAGAGCAATGTGTTCCATTCAAAGATTCTTAAGAATCCTAAATTGTGAGAAAACAATTAGTTTGTACGTAGCTGTCCATGTTCTATGAGATTTTCTTGTTTCGATTAAAGGCTTCAAACTTCTGTTAAGGATCTAATTAAGAACATGTGGATATATATATATATATATATATATATAAAAGCTAATTGCCATCAAAGAGCAAAACTCATTGCATTGTGAATGACTATAATATAATAATGTTTTTTTATTTTTATAATACAAGCCAAGAAAGTATAAAATGGAGGGCAAAATAATCTTTTCACCGGGTTTAATTAGCATTATCAGATTGCAAAAGAGTAAATTTATCTCTTTACATTTTTGTTGTATAGTGAAATTACCAATTTACCCTTAAAAAAAATAACTAAGGGGCAAGTGAACTTTTTTACTTTTTTTGCACAATATAATTTCTTAACTACCCTTGAAATTTTATTTTATTGAACTTGTGTCAAATGGTGTTTTAGTCATTTTATTATGATTTTTTTTGTAATTATCAAATAGACTCAAGAACAATTGGGTATTTTAACATATATAAAATATATTTAAAAGGAAAAGTGATTGATGTCTACAATGCACGCACCACCGAGTAGGAAGAGCCCGCGCCTTTCAAGCACCGTATACAAGCTCCTTTTGTGGTCAAACAACACCTTCCATGGATACATTAGGAGGGACGCGTTTAGATCTTACCGGAGGCAAGGTGCGTGTTAGTGATAGATTAACGGTGTGGTTTTGGTGGATTTTTTTTTTCTCATCCCTCTTTTCTTAATCTTCTATTCGGTAAAATACAAAAGTTTCATTTCATTTTTTTTAATCTTTTATAGATTATTTTTTTCTTCAATTTATTCCATCATCATTTGATTTCATTTAATTTTTATATCAAATTTGGTCCTTAATTTTTTAATTGCTATTTATTTCTTTTTTATCCTTTTTCTAATTGAATTTTGTTTTTAATTTCATCGCTTAACATTTGATTTTGATTTATTTTTATATCAAATTTGGGTCTCTTTTTTTTTATTACTATCCGTTTTGTTTTTTTTTAATCTTTTTTATTTTTATTTTCTCTGATTTCAACCCTCATTATTTTGCGATTGAGAATTCTACTTTATTATTTTTTAGGATTTGCCTTCTATAGGGTTAGTCCCAGACTCATGACTAGGGTCACAGGTTTTGAATATTAACATGGGTTGACTTTGATCTTTTTTAAGTTCTTTATTAAATCTTAGTTTTTTATAATCTCACCCTTCAATATTTAATTTATTGGGAATTGATCTTCACACTTTTTTTTCACTTTTTTTTTTCTACGGGGTTATCTTAATCCTATGTCTATGGTCGCGAGGTCAACGAGTTAACTTTGGTTGAGTCGGATTTTTTCTCAATTGCTTTTTAAAAAAATGATTTTTTTTTTCAATTTCGCTCTTCAACTTTGGATTGTTTGGTAATTAAGCTTCATTGATTTATTCAATTTGCTTCCAACAGATTTACCTCGGTATCACAACTAAGTCGTAGAATCAGCATGCTAACTCAAATTAGCTCATGTTATTTTTTTTTCGTTACATTTTTTATTCATATTATTGAGATTATGTGAGCTTATTAAACATAGTTAAGTCAATGACCTGAAGTAAGTCAATTTATTTGTTTTTCTTTGAAAACGCTTGTGTCATCTTAGCGTTCTTTTCTTTACAATGGAAGAAGTTTGTGTTGGCCCGCGACGTAGCGTAGGCCACCTATCTAGTAAATCTAGAAGAACATGGCATTTTCTATAATAATATTTTTGATCTTTATACGAAATATGAAATGTGTTACGCAGGTGTAGATATATTCTCATAGAGAAGATAATTTTGTTGTCAATAATTCTTCATTGTCTTAATAATCGATAGTTTATTGAAATTTAACATGTAAAATTGGTTTCAGGGAAGATATATAGTTTATTAAACGATCTACTAAAAAGATTGTCCGCAAACATGAGAGTTTCAAATGTGTTGAAATTCCAAGAAACTTGCCTTTGTGATAGCTTAATCGATAGATTCCAAGTTTCTCGATGTTGGATAAATATGGACAACTCCTTTGATTAGGGTGTCTTGAATTACTGAAGAGAGACGAGAGATATATTCTGGGATGAGATTTTTTATCAGAAATATTCCTTTCCAGTTCCAAGAAGAAACACAGAGCATCAAATCTTTCCAGCAACCGCAATACCTAGTAAATTCATCACTGAATTCAAATCCCGAAGTGGTCTCCCTTCCCCGTAGCATATCTACATAATTCTACTAAAAATGGTATCAATAATTAGTACTCTGTCATTTCCTACATGTCCTATACATCCGGCCAGAAATCTCAATTATAATTTCCAAATTGCATACTATCTTCACAGAAGTGTCAAGAATATGGATGCAATCGTACATCCTAATTGTCCATGTAAATTATATGGATATGTGATTTGTGTGCGCGGTTACGGTCAATAACAAAATTCCTATAACCAATTGCTTTATTTGAATGCGGAGAAGAATATGGTAGATGGTAAGAATCAGAATCTTAAACGATATTATATTACCTTATTTTTACACTACAGAAAATTGTAAAATAACAATGGAGTTATTCACATAATATTTTTCATCAACGGCAATGTCTGATTATAATAGTGACCTGATATTTCTGTTGGCCATTTTTAATGAAATTACAGATGGAAAATATTTTGTCATTAATTAATGACGGAATTATTGACACAATATAATAATTAAAAAAATCAAATAATATTAAAAAAGGGTACCGTAAAATGAACAAAGAGTTCCTCGATATAATTACGGTATTGAGGACTTTATTAGATTCCACATCCGGGTTAGCTCCCCGGATCACTATATTTGGATAGGTCATTCTACGCGGCGGTTCACTATTAATTCAGCTTGGGAGGCATTTCAAGATATTAGGCCCAAGAATATTATGCATCATCTTCTCTGATTTCTAGGACATGTCCCACAACACTCCTTCATATTATGACTTGTCTCTTTAGGTCAACTGCACACGATGAACAGACTCTCTTTAGGTCAACTGCACACTATGAACAGACTACATACTTTTCAGATCATCACCTTCGCAATATATATGTAACTTATGTGGTTCACATATGGAGACCCATGATCATCTATTTTTTAGTGCTCCTTCCCCTCTTCAGTATAAAGAGAGATTTCAGACTAAACTTTATTATCATGCCCTTCCATGTCATTGCACCCCATTATTCTTCTTCTTCTTCTTCTTTAACTACAAATCTTAACAACAACTCCTCCCTTATTTTACCATAAGTCTAGGCCCTATCATCACAAATTTGGCCACCCAACACTCTTTAGTGTCAGTATCATTGTCTTGGTACTATTGTTTCTAAATATTTCATATATAAAGTAAGCAAACCTATCCATTTATGTTTTAAAATAATGTGTTAATTTGAGATGGAGTATTTGTAGTGTAGTTTGCTTGTATATTTAAGTATTTCACAACTTTTCATATAGAATTAAAGTTTGATTTATATGTTGGGGTTTGTTTATAATTGAAAAAATTTGAATTTGTTTGTTATTTGAAGAAATTTATTTTGAATTTGATTTCATAACTTAAGTGTGTGTTGTAATGAAAGAAATGGTGGGTTATTTAATGGGTAACAATCACATTTTATCAATTTTATTGTTATGTTGTAAATTTTAGGGAAATTGATTTTTTAATGGAATTGATAACAATTAAATGATATTAATTTAGATTGACTATGTTTGAATTGAACAAATAATAGATAATTAGTTGGGTACCGATTAAGTATTTTTAATTGGATTTATTTAGTTAGCATTTTAATGTAACTATCATTGCATTTTTGTAAAAAAAATAATAATTGATTATTAGATTGTGAATTCATTTTTAATAAAAAATTTGAATTTTGAATTGATTGTTACATTATTAAGAAATGTTATCATCATTATTCTTTATAGATTTCCTAAGTAATGGATGATCGTTCTTGGATGTATCGGGATTCACCCCAAGGGTTGTTTAAGAAAGGTTATTGTAAAGAGGTTGAGGGTTTTATTAATTTCACATTTTCAAATCCAAAAACATATTAGTGGAGATTCACCCCATGTATAAAGTGTAAAAAGCAAAAAGTTCCACCAATCATATGTTGTGATGATGCATCTCAATAATAAGATTGTTGGCTCAGCATACTTGTGTTGGTTTGCACATAAAGAACCCTATGTTCCTTATAAGACCATGTTAGAAAATATTGTTGGCTCAGCATCTAGTTATAGATGATAATAGTAATCGTTATAAGAGTATGGTGATGGATGCAATGGGATTGAATCATGGTTATTCAAGTGAAGGTTTATGTGTAGATGAAGAACCAAATGTAGATACAACTAGATTTGTTGAATTTCTAAAAGATTTTGATGAACCATTATGGGATGGGTGCACAGATCACAATAAATTATTGGCTATTGTACTAGTGTTTACCATCAAGTCTAATTATGATATGAGTGATGTTGGTTATGATAGCATAATCAAAAGGGAAAAAACATTTTACATGAAGGAAATAGGCTGAAAGAGAACTTTTATGATACAAAATCTATAATGAAACCCCCTGGCTTAGGATATCAAAAAATTGATATATGCCTAGCTTTTTGCATGTTATACTACAGTGAAGATGTAAATTTAACTTAGTGAAAACTTGTGGGCATGCTTGGTATAAACCCAATACGGGTAGAGGAAGAACACTTGTCGCATATGAAAAACTAAGATATTTCTCAATCACTCCCAGACTGCAAAGGTTATATATATCTGAAGATATTTAAGCACATAACATTACATCATTCATATGATGTAGAGGATGGACTTATGGTGCACCTTTCTAATGGTAAAGGTTGGAAACACTTTAATAGGGTGCATTCTTAGTTTTCAATGGAATCAAGGAATGTGCATCTTGGTTTACGTATAAATGGGTTCAATTTATTTGGGTCATTTGCTACATCGTATTCTTGTTGGTCTGTCATACTAACAGTTTACAACTTGCTCTCGATGATATGTATGAGGCTAAAATTCATGTTCTTATCTACATTCATACTTGGTCCTTACAGTCCAAGTAGGAATATAAATATTTGTCTTCAACTGTTGATTGTGAGTTGAAATAGTTATGGTCATTTATGGCTTTGATATATGATGTCGCAAGGAAACAAATTTTTTCAAATGAAGACAACTTTGACGTGGGCTATAAATTATTTTTGTACATGTAGGATGGTCTTAGGATAGAGTACACAAGGAAAATTATCTTGTCCTTATTGTATGGAAAACAATAAGGCCTTTACCTTAACAAATGATGGTAAAACTTCTTTCTTTGATTGTCATCGAAGGTTCTTAAAAAGTAGTTATCGATACAGAAAAAATAAAAAAGACTTCTTGAAAGGTAAATTTGAAAGGAATATTGCATCTTTGGCACTTTCGGGTGAAGAATGATATGATGTAGTATCGCAGTATGAGGATATTGTATTCGGTTTTCAATCCGGTAAGCAGAAGTTTCCTAGTTTTTGTGTGATCCATAATTAGGTAAAACAAAGTATTTTTTTGGAGCTTTCTTATTGGAAGACTAATGTCCTTCGCCATAATTTGGATATCATGCATATTGAGAAGAATGTGTTTGGAAAATATTTTAACACAATAATGAATGTTAAAAGGAAAACAAAAGATAACATAAAAGCTAGAATAAATATAATTTTGTTTTATGATCATTAAAATATAGAGTTGCTTAATGATGGGGTACATATGGCAAAGCCCAAAACTACATTTGCCTTAGACAAAAAAGCATAATATCATGTATATGAATCACTTAAGAGTTGGCAATCTCCTGATGGATATGTTTTGAGCATAGCTAGATCTCCTGATGGATATGTTTTGAACATAGCTAGATTTGTGCTTGGAGGAATGCAAATTATATGGATTGAAGAACCATGATTGTCATGTGTTTATGCAAATATTAATTCCAATTTCATATAAAAATTTATTGACAAAAGGGATATGAAATACACTTACAGAGATTAGACATTTTTTTAGAAATGTTTGCTCAAACAAGTTGTGTTCATAACACATGAAGCAGCTTGAAAACAACATCATTGAGACGATATGTAAACTAATAGGAAATTTGTTCTTTGAACAAATATAGAAAATAAAAAAAGGTTGGCACATCGAACTGTTTGAGTGGCGCGTGCGGCGCTTCCCAGTAATCAAAATCCCCTTTTCATCATGTCACTGGAAGTGTCATTATGTCCTCTTTCTTTGGAGGCGCTGCATATCTGTGGTGGCTGAGCGGTTTGTCACCGGTAGGGCTTTCTGTTTTTCTTCTTTTTTATCTCCTCCCTTGAAAATGCCAGTTTGAACCTTTTTTATTGTTGGTATTTCAACTTCAGTTCTTATTCTTTTGATTTCTAATTTTTATTCTTGGCCTTTTTATAAAAGTTTTATTCGTTTTCAATTTCATCTTTCAATCCAAATTTATTGTATATTATTTTTACCAATTTATTCCTCATTCTTTTGAATTTTTTTCCTTTAGTTAAAGTTATTTTTCTTTTCAATTTCACCCTCCATCAAAATTTTATTTATTTTATTTTTTATATCAATTTTAATCTTCTTTTGTTTGATCTTTTTTGTGTTCTTTTGCTAAGTTGATTTTTCTTTTCAATTTCACCCTTTAATCAACTATATAATTTATTTTGTATTTTAATTGTTGTTTTTTAATCCTTTTGTATAATTGAAAATTCTTTTTTCAATATTATCCTTCAGTATTTGATTGATTGAGAATTAAGTTTCATGGTTTTTCTAGATAAGAGTGCTTTGGATTTAATGATCCAAATCATGAGTTTGAAAGTTATTGTTGTTGACATTTTTTTTAAAAAAGGGCTTTGTGATTATTTTTTTTATCGGGTTATTTCAATCTCATAATCTAGCTCGCGAGTTTGGTGGGATATCCTGGTTAGCTCGGCCCTAATTATCGGGTTACAAGTTTGTCATGCTAACTTGGGATGACCAAGGCTGATTGTTTTAGGTCTTTTTTCACCTTTTCTCTTTCTTCTGTATTTAATGAGATGAGAATTGAGCTACATTATTTGTCCCCTTTTAAAAAAAAAATTTTCCAGGTTATTGTGATACCTTAAAAAAAACAATTAGTCCATATGATGTCGTTGTTTATCTTTGTTATCAACTAATTAAATAAAATCAACTTATTTGACCTAGTCGGGTTTATGATTTAAATCGTAGATTTTTCTTCCTTTCTTAAAACGTGTTTGCAGCTCCTCAACATTATTTTTTACACAAAGTATGAGTCCACACCCTTATTGAACTTTTAAAAGTAATTAATTTAAGAAAATATTTTTATATTAATAAAATGAATAAAGTAGATTATGTATAAATTAAAACATTATTTTTTAAAAGTATAAGGTTTTAATTTTTTTTTTCTTACACACTTGATAGCGAATTGGTAGATATGCTAAATTTTATGGATAAGTTATTCAACAAATCACGACCTTACATTTTTCAAGTACCAAATATTATATATTATATATTATAAATAATTACTAATATTTTAGTATTATATATTTAGATTTGTGGCCTACGTAACGCCATGATCTAGACCAAAAATTTTCTAACTTAAAAAAATGATTTTAAGTGATGGTAGAGATTTTAAAAAATTAAGAGAAATTTGAGAGTTAAGTCATTGAATTGACTAGATTTAATAAACTCGATCAATTTAATAATATGATAAAAATAAGTAATAATAGTAGACAAATCAAAAAACAATTGGCCCGAGTTAATCTGGGTTAGCTCGCCAAACCCATGACTCGGTACATGAGATTGAAATAACTATATATAAAAAAAAATAATGAAACCTAATCTCACATAAACTTAATATTGAATGATGAAATTGTAAAAACAATTAATTGTATAAAAGGACCTAAAAAACCTAAATCAACCTAGACTAACCTTTCAAACTCGTGCATTGGGTCCTAAGGTTGGAATTACTCCATAGAAAGCAAACCCAAAAAAAATCATAAAGCTAAATTCTCACACAACAAAATATTGAGGGATGAAATTAAAATGAAAGTTTCAATAAAAAAAGTATTTAAAATTATTGAAGTGGAAATAATTAACAAATGGTGGAGTGAGAATAACACCATCCTAAGATTAAAAAAAAAAAAATGGATGCTATTTTTATTGTCTAATGTATGTTTAATATATAAGTTGACATAAATTAATTTTAGTATAAAAGTCATTATCCTTCTGTGTGTTAACTCATAAACTTTCAACAGACCCATCATCGATCATCTTTGATGATCTAAGAAAAGAATGTTTGCAGTTATGCATATTGAGTGCAAAAAGAGATTCATGGACTCTAGTGAAGAAAGGTCTCGGTCCCGGATATAGAAATTTTTAATTTTGTTTTCTTCATCGCAATCAGTGACCACTTTCCTTAAATATCCCAAAAAAAATAAAATAAAATTATGAAGCTTTCAAAATGCAACAAAAACCCTCCACGGATTGCATGGCAGATTCATCACCCTAATATTCAAACCTACACTTTCTTCAGGGTCAAGCATTCCTCCACCATGAAAGCCTGAACAACATCTTTGAGAGAGGTGTAGCAAATTTCTGTTTAGAGCAATCCAGTAACATTCTCTGTTTCATGAAAGTTTAATCGGATGAATTTAGTTTTTTTTTTAAAAAAAAAACTAATCAATCAATCAATATACAATAATAAAACAAAGAAATCTATGATTATCTATGACACATAGATTAACTATGTGTTAATATATTTAAATTCTAATCAATAAAATTATGTATTATTTAAATCTTTATTATTTCTCAAGGAAGTCCTTTCATAATAAAATTATAATTAAAATCAAGTGATACAATATTATTTCTTTAAATAATTTAGAGTAATTAAGAATTTAAATATGATATACATTAAGAAAACACTATATATATTATATATATTTTAAATTTATTAGTTTTTTTTTATTTTAGTTTCAAGATAAAAAAAAATAAAAATTCAATTTCAATCAATAAATAAATTAAAATTAATAACATGTTGTGCGAAAAAAATGCTATTAAAAATTATACAAAATTTCAGTTAAACATTTTTCATGAGAATGAGATTTATTACCATTCTTGTCTAAATACAATAGGAAAAATACAAACAAATATAAATATGATTACTATAATTAACCACACAAATGAAATTGAAATAATATAGTAAAGTTACTAAATAATTGATTATATTGGAGGTTTATATACTATTACGGAATAACAGTTAGATTTATATATTGACTGAATGGTGGAGCAAGTACGTGAAAGAAATTTCAAAGAATCAATTCAACCCAATAGCTTAAGCTATTAGGTGAGATCCCAAGATATGATTTATATTATTCTCCAACACACCCCCTCAAGTAAAAGCTATTTGGACTTGAAACTCACACAAACTCACACTACCTTGTGCTTAATTTTTATCACATAAATAGAGATGGTGACATTCGAACTCGTGACCGTTTGGTCATCAAGGCTCTGATACCATTTTCAAGAACCAATTCAACCCAATAGCTTAAGCTGTTAGGTGAAATCTCAAGATATGATTTATATTATTCTCCAACAAGATAAACAACTCGACGAAGGTGAGAGCACAAAATAATTTTTTTAAAAAAAACAAAATTTAAAATGTTTTATTTTATTAGCTCATATTAAAAAAGTGTGTAATAAATAATTAACCAAAAACCTATATTGTTTTTTATAGATTAATAATTTTAGATGAATGTATGTTATTCTCAAAAACTATAATAACACTAAACATAGTAAGCTTATGTAGCATTTCTATATAAACTCCTATGCATTACTTTCCCTAACTAAAAAAAAAACATGTATTATTAAAGATGGAATATAACTAATAATTTTATTGACAATTATACTAATCTTATAATTTTGAATTAATTTTAAAAATGCTTGACTTACTAAAATGCAAATCTAATTATTTATCTGAAAAAAACAATGTCTAAATTTATACCAATATTTTTTTTAAATTCTTATAAATAATAGTTTTAGTGTTTTAGGCTCCACGTATTATTTGTAGCCCATAATCCAAATACTTATTGTCACACCTTGGTGAACGTCAGGGACTAAAAATATATCATGGATAATTAAGAGTCGCCACCTAGTAATTAGAGGAAACTATGGATTCTAAAATGTGCACTGGTTCCAGAGATTCAGGTATAGAGTTAGTTATGTTCAAGGAAAGAACATGTCATCTTTACAGCATCCTTTCTTACGAAAGGTTACCTTTATTATGTGTTTTCGTTTAAATTTATCTTTTTCATTGTTCTTGATTATTCTCATTGTTTTTAGTTTATTTTCAATTTATTTCTAAAAAAAAATGATGTTGGTCTTTACACACGTCAGAAAAGAACACTAGTCCCTAAAAATAGGAGACACGTCAAAGATGTTGACGTTAGGTCCTAAAATGAAAATTTCATTGAAATTGCTAAAAATAAGCGTAACTCGTATTTGAATTTCAAATCTGGGCATCGGTTCCTTTAAAAGGCAACATGTCAAAAGAATTGATGCTTATCCCTAAATATGGAGATTTCAACGAGGTTGTTAAAAGAATGGGTGTTGGACCCATACAGACGATAAGAATTGAGCTTTAGACCTCGAGAGTGGCAAAAATAGGCTTTGCCCCCTTTTTTATTTATTATATTTTTTATGAGAAATTTATTGCTAAAAATATTTACAACTTATACAAAACATAAATCAAGTGTACAAATACATGAAATTAAATACATAAATCACATAAGTATTTATTTGAGGTTTGAAATTGACCTTCATGGTTAAAAAAACACCAGAAATCACTGGAAAACACCACTAGGACACATGACGTGTTTACGACTCACATGTTGGTTAGTTGATCATTTAGAAGGAGTATGTACGATTCACTCGCCACTTATAACCTACATAATAAAGTGATTTGGCAAAAGACATAATTCATCCTTTTTTGTTTACCTTTTGGAGAGAAAGCTTGATTATTAATCCAGTAAACACAAATTGAAAAGAAAAAACTGAAATCCACAATTTCCCTTCTACTTCCTAGCTGTCAATTTGAGTATAAGAGGACGACCAAAGGTGGCTCTTATAGTGGTTAAGGGAAACCATATCGAGTCAATCAAGGGCTTGCTTTTGTGAGAATATGTCTATCAGTTTTTTTTTTTTTTTGTGATGTGTCTTCACGGGAGTCATTACTACCATGGGTCATTGGTGATGGCTATTATGGTGGGGAAGTGGAAAAGCTAGAGAAGTTGGTGGTCACTGTTGAGTTGTGGTTATATGGAAAAGAGGGGCTGCTGGTGATGAGGAGGAGGGCTGACCAATGGTAGTTGTTGATGAGTATTTAGTCACGGGTGTTGTTAAAATATAACTTATATATTAGATAGTTAAAGAGAATGTTATCCCACATTGAAAAAGTAAGAGGTTTTGTTGTAACTTATAATGTGATGGACACCAAATCAATAGATTTGGATGTTGGAGGGAAGACCAAAATTGAGATATATATGATGGAACTTACACATGGGCACTTGGCACTTGACATTATGTAACATAAATGATTTTTATTATTATTTTTGGAATTAATTAATTTAAGTTAATTAATTAAAATTTTGAAATTAATTAATCTAATAATTATGCATGACACCTCTTGCCAAATTGTTCAAATAATTTGAATGAAGAGTTGTATTTTAAACTCTACAGACATATTGGTTTGAAGAAGTGTGCCTCTAAACTTTATAAATACATTGGTCTGAAATGATGTTATTTTATTTATAAATGCCAGTTTGATATTGATAGAAATTAATTAGAAACAATCTTATTCTCTCTCTAATTTTTCTTTATAAACTCTCTATTTATATTTATCTGAAACAAAACAGAACTTCTTAATAAACTTATAAAATTTGTTGTCTATAAGTTTAAGGCTTTGCTGTATCCTGAAGGTATATTGCTTTAATCTTGCAACAAATATAGTGGGGGGTAATTAATACCTTAAAGATAGTGATCTTCATGCCTCAAAGACTATTTGTTATACCCACTGACATTATAATGGACTACTACTTTTGGTGTTTTGGAAGAGGTGGCGTTGCTGCTGGCCAAGAGGAAAAAAAGGTTGTGTTGATTCAACCTTCGTTGATGGATGGTGCAGGGTTGTTACGGGTGGAATCCGAGATAGTGGCTCTTGGATCAGATCATAAGGAGATTAAAAGGGTGGGATTGGAGTTTTTTTTTTATGGAAAAGATGTCTGGATTTTTATGGGAAATCTTGAATTGAGATGGAAAAGGCTAGGTTGTGGTTATGGTTTTTTTTAGACTCTCTATTCTTGGTTTCCTGTCCTAAGAGGCTCCATGTTTTTTGGAACCAAAGGCTGGTTTGTTGAATCCATACTAGTGACTAAGTTGCGTGAACAATAGAATATGAATTATAATTCATGTTCCACTATTCACATGTAGCATGAAAGTAGGAGAGAGGAAGAAGAAGAGAGGGGGAGGCTACTTGGCGTGGAAAGAGTGGCTGGTTGGTCTTGCTGTCGACTGGTGGTGGAGATGCTTGTCGCATGTCAAAAAATCCACGCGGCATCGGCTGACGATTCTTTTCGTTATTATGTGTTTGCTTGATTGGTTCGTTGGAGTTGCCACCTAGTATTTAATTGAAGGCTACTAGGAAACCCGGGTGCTGGTCTTGTCAGAGATTCACGGGTAAGGGACTGGTTGTGATTAGGGAAGGTATTAGCACCCCTAACGCACCCTACCTGAGGCAAGCTGCTTCGTGGACTTGATGTGTTAAAGAAGTTTTAAAAATTATGTTCTTTCATCGAATTTTAGAAATACAACTTACGTGTAAGTTCATAATTCTTTATCCGTGAGCAAATCAAAATATTAAATTCTTCTTTATTCTTGCAATTTTATCATATAAAAAAAAAACATTCATAAACAAAATACAAATCACACATTTCCTTTTCACTATACTTTTCTTTTCTTTTCTTTCTTTTCTTTTTTTTTTTTGTTACATCAACACTACAAATTA
>Ga0307510_10006599_pt1 | contig 13843 bp, 7 predicted proteins | sample 12_EM_MG_FD_207224 | JGI IMG/M metagenome (GOLD analysis project Ga0307510, IMG submission 207224) | Populus trichocarpa ectomycorrhiza microbial communities from riparian zone in the Pacific Northwest, United States - 12_EM | ecosystem: Host-associated > Plants > Roots > Unclassified | place... | reverse complement strand
ATGAAGCACTCCAACCAGGTGAGGGAGTTTGTTATTACCGATAAAGGCCTTGACCTGGTAGAGGTTTATCTTGGCCCTGACGGTATACTAACCGGTTCGGCCCGCGAAGCACAAATGATAAAAGAAGAAACAGGAGTTGCCTTACAAGATTATGCAATTACTGCAAAAGATAGGGAGATAAGCAGGAAACGCAAGGTACTGGAAGCAAAAATATCCAGTCTGCAAACCGAGTTTGAATCAGTAGAAGAAGAGTTGAATAAAATTTATTTACAGGAAGAATTAAAAAAAGAGGTAATGGAGAAAACAAGGCGGGAGATAACGCGTATTAGAAAGGGAGAGAATATTGTTCAATCCGGATCCGGTAAAAAATAGTTTATGGAAAAGGATAAGAAATGGGAGTTAAGGTTGTACGTTGCGGGGAAAACCGAAAAATCAGTGACAGCACTAACCAACCTCAAAAGGTATTGTGAAGAGCATCTAAAAGGACAATACAGAATTGAAGTAATAGATCTGTTAGAAAAGCCGCAATTGGCAGAAGGCGACCAGATATTGGCCATACCAACCCTGGTCAGGAAAGTGCCGGAGCCCATACGTAAAATAATTGGCGATCTCTCAAATGAAGAAAAAGTGCTTGTCGGCTTAAATATAAGGCCTGTTAATACATAGATATGATAAAAAAACAACCAGTGCCGAAGTTGGAAAAGGTTAATCAAAAAACGGGTACTCCTGTTTTTATTTTGCGATTGTTCGTCACTGGCGCTTCACCAAATTCAACGCGGGCCATATCGAACCTGAAAAATATTTGCGAAGAATATCTAAGGGACCGCTATGAGCTGGAAATTATTGATGTTTACCAGCAACCGCTGATTGCAGAGCGTGAGCAATTGATTGCTTTACCCCTATTGATCAAAAAAGCACCGGGGATGGAAAGAAGATTGATCGGTGATATGTCTAACAAACCCAAGGTTCTTAAAGGACTTGGAATAGAATCGTTATCAATATAGTGGAACTGACTAAATCATATGAACAGCTATTAAGCGAAATCCAGGAACTGCAATGGCAGCTGGACGAAGCTAAAGATACGATCGAGGCTATCCGCACAGGACAGGTGGATGCGCTTGTCGTAAAAAATGGGGGTAACCACCAGCTTTATACATTAAAAAGCGCCGACCATTCCTACCGGGTATTTATCGAAAAGATGAGCGAAGGTGCAGTAACTATTAATAAAGAGGGGCTTATATTATATTCCAATAGCTGTTTTGCCGCGATGGTAAATTCCCCCCTGGAGAAAGTAATAGGCGTGCCATTTGAGACCTTTTTAGCAGAGGAATCGAAAGAGAAATATCAGATAATAAGTAAACAGGCATGGGATACAGATATCAAGGAAGAGTTATTTACCTGGGATAAATACGATAATAAAACCTGTTGCATCTGTTCATTCGCAGTAATTGAAATGGATGGCGGCCACGCTTTATCAGTAATACTTACGGACCTTACCTTACAAAAAGCCGCTCAGAAGCAACTAATTGTACAAAATGAAAAGCTGGAGACCGCCCAGGACCAGGTTAACCGGCAAAAGGATGAACTTGAAGCCACAGTAAAGGAACGTACAAGGGATTTGACAGTTAGCCGCGAGCACTTTAAACTGCTGGCTGATCACATTACGCAATTGACATGGACAAACCTGCCTGGTGGTGATATGAATTTTTACAACGAACGATGGTATAACTACACCGGGCTTACTTTTGAGGAATCAAAGGGCTGGGGCTGGCGCGATGCCATACACCCGGATGATATAGAGCAATTTATGGCGAAATACATGGATTCGCTGCAATCCGGCAAAATATTTGAAGCGGAGAACCGGTACCGAAGGGGCAGGGATGGGTCGTACCGCTGGCATTTGAACAGGGCGATGCCTTTACGAAATGAAAGCGGCGACATTGTGCTTTGGGTAGGAACTGCAACGGATATAGAAGAACAGAAACGGGAGCTGGAGCGTAAGGATGAATTTATCGGTGTAGCCAGTCATGAGTTAAAAACCCCTTTAACCAGTTTGAAGGGCTATTTGCAACTTATCATGATGCATAGCAAGGAGGAATTGCCTGATATAGTGAAGCAATATGTCAGCAAGGCAAACAGCGCCATAGGTAAATTGCAGTTCCTGGTTGATGACCTGCTGGATGTAAGCAAAATAAAGGCAGGCCGCCTAAGCTATAATCTTGATGTTATTAACCTGAAAAATGTGGTAGCAAACTGTATTGATATTGCCACACATATGTACCCTGCATATACTATTGAAGTTGAAAATACGACCGATTTTATGATAAAGGGTAATACCGAACGCATTGAGCAGGTACTGATGAACCTGATCAATAATGCAGTAAAGTACTCAAACGGCAGTAAAAAGGTAATAGTAAAAACCGGGAAACATGGAAAATGTGTGCGGGTATCTATTACCGATTTTGGCATCGGTTTGTCTGAAGAGCAGAAATATAAAATATTTGAACGATTTTACAGGGTGGAGGACAAGAAGAACATGACCAGTGGATTGGGCATGGGGTTGTATATCTCGTCGGAGATCATCCACACGCACAACGGTAAAATTGGGGTGGACAGTAAGCTTGGCGAAGGATCCACTTTTTATTTTGATCTTCCTTTAGAGGGCGTGCCAGCCTGATCAATACATCTTATTCACTTTTATTTTATTGTTCCTTTAAGGCCAATAATTATATTGCATCCAAAATTATTTAGCCGTGATAACACTGAAGGAAATAAAGGACAAGATTGTTAAAGGTGACATCAAATCATTAATATACCCGGGAACCTCAACAGATATCCATCCCGCCGATGTGGCCCAGATAATGGATACGTTACCGGTAGATATTGCCTACAACTCTTTTGAAGCGTTTCCCGAAAAAAAGAAAGCTACTTTATTTGCCTACCTGGGACGTTATCTTCAGCGTAAAATAATTGCCAGGCTTGATAAGGAACAGGCTTCGAAAATATTGAACCGTCTGGAATCAACCGACAGGTATGCATTTTTTATCTCCCTGGGCGCGCTCGAACGCTCACAGTTTATTGAATACCTGGATGATAAAAATAAAAAGGATACCCAGGATATGCTGGGTTATCCCCGCCAAAGCGTGGCACGCCTGGTTAATACCGAATTTGCGACTATAACAACCGAGATGACTATTGCTGAGGCTAACAAGCATCTGTGCGATAATCATAAAGACTCGGATACGGCTAATGTAATTTACGTGGTGGACGATAAAGGTAAATTAATTGACGATATACCTGTAAGGCGCCTGGTGCTTAACGAAACCAGCAAAAAGATAAGCGATATTATGGATGGGGTAGTTGTCAAACTAAACATACAGGATAATACAGACGAGGCCATTGCCAAGTTTAAAGAGTATGACCGCACGGTATTGCCCGTTACAAATGACGATAACCTATTGCTTGGCGTAGTCACCATTGATGATGTAATGGATGCTGACGAACAGCGTAATACCCGCGAAATGCAGCGTTTTGGTGGTGTGGAATCACTGGAGTACCCTTATGTCAAAACCCCGATATTCTCTTTGATCCGGAAGCGGGCAGGCTGGCTCATTATCTTGTTTTTGAGCGAAATGCTCACGGCTACAGCGATGGGCTTTTTCCAGGATGAACTGGCGACAGCAGTGGTGTTGGCCTTGTTTATCCCGCTGGTGATATCAAGCGGTGGTAATAGCGGTTCGCAGGCAGCTACATTGATCATCAGGGCCTTGGCAGTAAAGGAACTGTCTTTGCGCGATTGGTGGTATGTGATGAAACGGGAACTGTTTTCGGGCCTGTGCCTGGGGACAGTTTTAGGGGCCATAGGGTTTCTGCGTATTGCCTTATGGCAGCAATTGCATTGGTACAATTACGGGCCGCATTGGCAGTTAATGGGCCTGACCATATTTTTCTCGCTGATAGGCATCATTATGTGGGGCACCTTAAGTGGATCAATGATACCGATGCTGTTAAAGAAATTGAAGCTCGATCCGGCTACTTCGTCCGCCCCGTTTGTGGCAACTTTAGTGGACGTTACCGGATTGGTGATCTATTTTAGCATTGCCGCTATAATATTACAGGATACCTTGCTGAAGCATCATTGAGTTGGTATTTATTTTTTGTAAATATGTGTAATCATATTTCTCTGCGATGAAAAGAACAACGTCTGCATGCTTCAGGTATTTAACTACTGCCTGCTTATTATTTTACTCAGCAATTTCATTCGCACAATCTTACAAACCTCCCGTCTTCACTGATCCCGACAGGTTAAAGAAGATCGAAGCGACTTATCCGGTTATCGATAAGATCTATAAGGAATATACTGAACAAAACCATTTCCCTGGATTGGTATACGGTATTGTAGTAGATGGTAAACTGGTATATACTGGTAGTATCGGTTATACCAATCTGAAGGATAAAACCGAAGCAAATTCCAAATCTGATTTTCGCATAGCTTCCATGAGCAAAAGCTTTACTGCTATGGCAATACTAAAGCTGCGTGATGAAGGCAAACTGAAACTGGATGATCCCGCATACCTCTATATCCCCGAAATGAAGGGTATAAAATATTTGACCAAAGACGCTTCGCCGATCACCATACGCAATTTGCTTACACACTCCGCTGGTTTCCCAGAGGATAATCCCTGGGGCGACAGGCAACTGGCGAATACTGATGAGCAACTGATCGATTTGTATAAGAAGGGCATATCATTTTCCAATGATCCGGGTCTGGCGTATGAATACAGCAATTTAGGTTTTGCTACACTGGGTTACATCATCAAAAAGGTATCCGGCAAAAGTTACCAGGAGTATATCACCGAAAATATATTAAAGCCGCTGGGTATGACACATACTTATTACGAGTATGATAAAGTCCCCAAAGAATTACTGGCACACGGTTACCGCTGGATAGATAACCATTGGGTGGAGCAGCCCATGCTGCATGACGGGTCTTACGGGGCGATGGGCGGAATGATCACTACCATTGAGGATTACAGCAAGTATGTGGCACTGCATCTTTCTGCCTGGCCGCCGAGGGATGATGCGGAGACGGGGCCAATTAAACGAAGCTCTATCCGCGAGATGCAATACCCCTGGGATGTAAATGGCTTTAATGCAAACTATAAGACAGCTACCGGTAGGCCTTACCCTTTTGTATCGGCGTATTGTTACGGGTTACGGGCGAGAAGGTATATCGATGGGATGACTGCCGTAGGCCATACCGGCGGTTTACCCGGTTTTGGCAGCGAATGGACCATTTATCCCGAATACGGTATCGGTGTGATCAGCTTTGCCAACCTGACCTATGCCAATGCGGGATCGGTTAACGTACAGGTGGCTGATACGCTGTTACGATTATCAGGTATCAAGGCAATGCAATTGCCGCCATCAGCTATTCTTACCCAGCGAAAAGATGAACTGGTTAAATTATTACCGGGCTGGAATAATGCGCAAGACAGCGGTATGTTTGCCATGAACTTTTTTATGGACTATTTCCCTGAAAAGTTGAAGGCCGAGGCAACTGCCATTTTTAATAAGGCAGGGAAGATAAATAGTGTAGGGGAGGTGGTCGCAGAAAACCAGTTAAGGGGATATTTTATCATGAATGGTGATCAGGCAAATGTCAAAGTGAGCTTTACTTTAACACCTGAAAATCCGGCACTCATTCAGGAATATCATATCAGCCTGGTTGTGAAGTGAAAATATTAAAAAAGAAGCTGCCCCATTACAGGACAGCTTCTTTATATTTTGCTTACAAAACTAATCTCTAATTCACTGTAAACTGGTATAGGCCTGAATCTGAATTGTTACCATCCATATCCCATGTAATCACCTTCCAGTAATAGGTGGTTTTTGATGTCACGGCTACGCCATTAATAAAACTATCTGTAGCTGAACTTTTTAGTATGGGCGGATTATTCGTTGTGCCAAAGTACACATCATAACTTGTTATGGTACCTGGATTAACAGCCCCCCCCTTCCATGTAAGATCGATAGTTCCCGAACTTGCAGTTACATTCTGGCCAAATGAGGGTGATGTTATCTCTGCCGGGAATGGAGCATAAGTAATAACACCCGGACCTGCATTATAAAATTTCCATGTATCACTTTGAGTAGTAGTCGTTGTTTGGGTTGATTTAGATACAACATACCACGAATAGGGCGTATTCCTTGCCAGGGTTAGCGTTAGCTGGTTAGATGTTGTACTTTGTGTGGTCGTAGCAGTTGTTAAAAGGTTTTTTAAAACAAGATCGTAGCTATTTGTATTAGCTGAGGCATCCCATGTAAATAAGACCGAACTTTCCGTGGCTGAAATGATTGTACCGGTGTTGCAAATAGCATCCTGGGACGGCGCGGTAAGTACTACTTTTGCCGGAGAAAGTGAGGGGGACGGATTATTTTTTTTGCTTCCTCCGCACCCTTGTAAAATTAAAATCAACGCGATAAATAATATCCTATTTTTCATTTTTTAAAATCTTAAATATTTTTTGAGAATTGTCCATCGAAAGCTGAAGAACATAAACTCCTGCTCTTAGATCAGAGAGATCCAATTTCAATACACCTGACTGGTTAACAAATTGCCGGGCATAAACTAGTTTGCCGTCTGCAAGATTCTGTATTTCAACTGCGACATTATTTATGACCTTATCGCCTAAATTAAGACTAAGACTATTTTGAAACGGGTTAGGGTAAGGTGCCATTATGCCCGAGATATTGATCAGTTTTTGTATTACTCCCTGGCATAGTTTGTCAGTAGTTACCGTCAAATCGTTGTTGCCCCGGGCTAATGGCAGGGTAATGGAGTTATCTGTAGTAGTATATTGTTTGCCGTTAAGTTCTATATTATATTGCGTGCCACCACTTAAAGCCAGGCTAATTGTATTATCAGCATTATTAATGGTGGAATAAACAGACAAATCTTTTGGTTCGGAGATAGTAACATCATAGCATTGCTGATAACTTGGCTGGCCTGCTACTGTTATACAAATGCTATAAGGGCCTGCAGCAAGGTTGTTGATATCAACAGAAGTTGTGAATGGATAAGATGTATTTACACCATTACCACTAATCTTAGCAATATAATTCAGGCTTTGAGCAGCTGTTATATTTACTGACCCATTGTTGCTTCCCCTGCAAGTTGCACTATTTATGGTTATTTTATAATTATCAGCAGGAAGAGTCACCATGCTGTAAACCATTGGTACATTAGTAGTTGCTGTTCCGGAGGTTAAAACTATATTACCTACATAGCTTCCAACGGGTGTTGACGCAGCTAACCTTATATAAACCGGCGTGGATGACAAGGTGCCGGCCGCACCAACGGTAATACTATTATTAAAAGTAACGTTGTCTGAACTTACTTCAAAACCTGCGGGCGCAGTAATGGTAACACCTGTGGTAAGGTTTGTTCCCGATACGCTAATGCTGGTTGATGGCGAAGGACTACCATAAACCGTACTCAGATCAGAAAGAGTTCCACTGGTTATTATGGCAGGAGGCGTAGAGGTGGATTGAACAGTGACCGTTGTGGCTATAGACGTATTGCTGACGCCGCTTAATGAAACGATGACAGTATATGCACCGCCTTGAGCCGCGGTAAAGGAACTATTAGTTGCTCCGGTTATATTTACACCATCCTTTGCCCACTGATATGAATAACCAGTGCCTGTGCTACTGGATAAAACCACAGTGCCACCGGGTGCAAAGGTTAATGGACCGCTGGCTGTGATAGTTGGAACGGGAACATTCACAACATTGACCACAGTTGCCGTAGACGTGTTGCTTTGGCCATTTAAAGAAACGGTAACTGTATAAGAGCCGCTTTGTGTTGCAGTGAATGAAGAACCGGTTGCGCCATTGATGTTTACTCCGTCTTTTGCCCATTGATAAGTATAACCAGAGCCCGTACTAGATGATAAAACCACACTTCCACCTGTGTTAAATGTTAGTGGACCACCCGCGGCAATAGTCGGGGCATCAATATTTACAATACTGACTACCGTCGCATTCGATACACTGCTTACGCCATTTAAGGTGATGCTAACCGTATATGAACCACCCTGGGTGGCCGTGAATGAAGCGCTGGTAGCACCATTCATGTTTACACCATCCTTTAGCCATTGATAGCTATATCCAGTGCCTGGGTTGGCAGTTAAAACCACACTGCCGCCCGCAGTGAAAGTTAGTGGGCCGTTAGCGGTAATGGTGGGTACCGGTACAAAGTTAAAACCGGCGAAAGTAGTTGTTCCTCCGGGAGTAGTTACCGCTATATTACCACTGGCGCCTGTACCCACAACTGCGGTTATGCTGGTTGGTGAAACAACCGTGAAAGATTGTGCTGCCACTCCTCCGAAAGTAACGCTGGTAGCGCCCGTAAAATTGGTACCCGTGATGGTAATTGTACCTCCTTTTGCCGCTGTTGAAGGACTGAAAGAGCTAATGCTGGGAACTGGATTTGACGCGTTGAAAAAAAACACATTGCCGCCATTACCGTTGCCGGACCCGCCAGCGATGAGTGTGCCGCCATCTGCGCTAATACCCATCGAACCCTGGATTTGCAGTGGCGCGGTTTGTGCACCGTTTACCCGTAATACTTTAGTTTGACTCCAGGTGCCGCTATTTTGTTTAAAAATCCAAATTCCTCCTGTATTAAGAAATTTACCGTCATCATGACCGTCATCCATTCCCAAAACAGCAGCAACGGTTCCATCTGCACTCAGGGCAACCACATACCCCTGCTCAGCTGTTTTAATTAATATGGTGCCTGTGCCGACTAGTTTATTGCCCTGTTGCACCCATGTTCCATTATTGCGTGTAAATACCCAGGCTGCCCCTACTTCAGTATTATCGTCATCTCCGCCAATTAGTGCTACATTGCCGTTCGCACTTAGGGCAACTGATATACCCTGTCTTGCTGCACCCACACTTCCTGTTCCGATTAATTTACCACCTTGTTGTGTCCATGTGTTGCCCGTTTTACTATAAATTAAAGCCGATCCCTGCCAATTGTTATCCTGAAAATTCCCGATAAGTATAGTGCTACCATCGGCGCTTATTGCCAGAGCTTGATTATTTGGCTCTGACGTCGGCATCGGGTCTGTCGCCGCAGGCAGTTTGGTGCCTTGTTGCGACCATGTAGTCCCGTTCCTGGTAAATACCCATAAAGCACCCTGGTTGTTATTATCTGCACTGCCGTAAATAACTGCGGTATTCCCGTCTGCACTCAACGCAACACCAGTCCCTTGCATGGCATAACCAACATTGCCGCTACCAGCTAGTTTGGGGCCTTGCTGCGACCATGTAGTCCCGTTCCTGACAAATACCCATGCAGCGCCAAGATTAGCTGAGTCCCCGCTACCGCCCGCTATTACCGTATTTCCGTCAGCACTTATTGCCACTGAAACGCCCATTTGAGAATTGTAAGAAGCGGTACTGCCAGTTAATTTTGAGCCCTGTTGAGCCCACACGCCATTGGTTCGCGTATATATCCATATTGCGCCGGTTTGGCCATTGTCAGTTGGCCCGCTAAATACTGCTGTATTTCCATCAGCACTTATTGCTACAGCACGACCCTGGTCAGAACCGCTGCTGGTGATAAGTGCGCCTGAGCCTACAAATTGTCCTCCTTGCTGAGTTGTAGGATAAGGCGTTTCCATTAGTGTAAAGTTACCGGTAGCTGTAGCAGTTCCTCCGGGTGTAGTAACAGCTATCTGCCCGGATGTTGACCCCGGCATGACCATGGCTACTAGCTGAGTGCCACTATTAGATATTGTAATACCGGCTGTGCCACCGATGGTTACACTACTTAAATTATCAAGGTTGGTGCCGACAATTGTAACCAATGTACCCGGCTGTCCATTGAGCGGGCTGAACGAGGTGATCGAAGGCGCGCCGGGCACTGTTTTAAAACTAAAGATGACGCCATGATTGACACCATTAACGCTGGTGCCATTTATCCTAAAGTAGTAGGTGGCACCTACAGTTAAATTATTTAGCACAGCGGTATAACCGGATTTACCCGTACCTGCTGGTAAAGGGCTTAAGCCGGTCGCTGATACCGCTACTGGGTTTGATAGGTCAGCAGCAGTGCTATATTCAAAATTAACAGTCGTGTTATTACTGTTATCACTGACATTGCCATTTAGTGTAGCGCCAGTTGCTTTAATAAGTGTTGCCGGCAACGTCTCAGTGATGGGGCATGCAGTGAATACCCACGCCGCGCCGACATTTGTATTATCTGAGTTACCTCCGGATATTAATGTATTGCCATCGGCACTCAAGGCAAGAGACTGACCTAGTTGAGCAGCCCCCGTGTTACCTGATCCGATCAATTTTGGACCTTGCTGTGCCCAAGTTGTTCCATTCTTTACAAATGACCATGCTGCACCTGCATTGTTATTAGCACCATACCCACCTACCATTATCAAATTACCGTCAGCGCTTATCCCAACCGAAGAACCTACGTACGAGCCAAAGCCAGCATCTGTGGCCGCCAGTTTATCGCCTTGCTGTGTAGTCCATGTACCATTGCTGCGCGTAAAAACCCACGCGGCCCCGCTATTATAATCATTAGCTTTTCCTCCGACGACAGCTATATTGCCATCAGCACTTAGGGCTGTAGACCAACCGAACATGGATTGGTCAAAACGGTCTGGGTTTGCTATCTTCCCGCCTTGTTGAGCCCATACTCCATTAGTCCTGGTAAACACCCATGCCGCACCTATCGAATTATTATCACCAAAGCCACCTATCAGAGCAGTATTACCGTCGGCGCTTAAGGCAACTGAACTGCCTTGAAATGCAGAACCGATACTGCCGGTACCAGTCAGTTTATTTCCTTGCTGCGTCCATATGCCATTATTTCTTGTAAACACCCACACGCAGTTACCTACGATTGCACCTACGAGGGCAGTATTTCCATCTGCGCTTATTGCAACAGAAGACCCTTCTTCCAATCCGCCTACGGCGCCCGCTCCCATTAATTTTGCTCCCTGCTGTGCCCATGTACCATTGGTTCTGGTAAATATCCATGCTGCACCGGCATAGTACCCATCTTCGTATGCGCCAACTATTAACGTGTTGCCATCGGCACTTAATGCTAATGAAGACCCTTGATTTGATTGGCCAACGTATCCTGATCCTACTAGTTTAGACCCTTGCTGAGCCCATGACCCCCCATTACGTACATAAATCCATACTGCGCCTACTTGATTGTTATCCTGCGTAGCACCTATGGCAGCTGTGTTACCATCGGCACTGATGGCGACAGAAAACCCCTGTTGTGCAGCACCTGTATAGTTGGCCCCAATTAATTTGTTGCCTTGTTGTGCGTTTGGAAGCGGCGTGTTAACCACAGTAAAATTACCTGTGCCAGACGCAGTACCGGTTGAAGTAGTGGCAGATAATGCCCCTGTTGTAGCACCCGGCATAACCATACCAACCAACTGAGTGCCAGTATTTGACACTACTACGGAAGATGTGCTCCCTATATTTAAAGATGTGAGGTTATCTAAATTACTGCCATTAATGGTAACAATTGTTCCCACCGGTCCTGAAGTCGGACTAAACGAACTAATTGTAGGTGCCTGGGCAAATAAGTTCCCGAGACAGGCAAGGCAGAAGAATAGTGTGATAAGGTAAAATTTTATCATGTAAGGTTTAAGTTTTGTTACTAATCGTTGCTGAATTTCAGCACCCTAAATTTAAAACGATTTTTTTAAAGAGGGAAATATGATTTGAAATTATGTGTTCAGGTAATCTGTTATTTTCAATAAAAAGGCCATTCTCTATACGAGAACGGCCTTATAATAGTTTTAGGTGCATTTAGAAAGTGAGCCCGATCTTAATGTAACCCCTGCGGCCATTTTCGCCCATTTGTACGGCATCAAACGGGCCGCCGCCTTCGTTGTTATATGAAGAATAACCAACCGCGCCTTTGCTAACACTTAAACTAGGGTGAACATTGAAAATATTGTCAACTCCCAAAGATAGTTTAGCGGTTTTACTCAGCTTTAGGCTAATATAACCATCGGTGATTACTTTTGCCGAGTAGATATACACGTTTGGTACGGTGCCCGTTCCCGCATCATTGGTTGATATAGGAGTCGCATTAGTATCGCTTCCGGTTGCAGTATCATTAAACCCTATAGCATCATCACCTAAACCATCTAAATCGATCTTTCCGAAATAAGTTAAGCGGGTACCGATAGAGAATTTATCATAACCATATTCGGCATTGAATGAGAATTTAGAATTAGGGGCTGAAGCCAACAGGAATTTTTGTTCCCGGTCGCTATAGAAAGTTTGACGATGCAAATAAGTATCACCCAACAAAGGCGGATAGTTTATTTTATCGATAGCCATGTGCTGTAAATTTCCTGTTAAGGTAAATCTCAAATGGTTTTTATCAAAAACATGATTATAATCAAATACGATATCTATACCTCTGTTGGTTGTATTTACGGCATTGGCAAAAAATTGTGCCTGCTGTATGCCATTGCTATTTAATAAATCGGTCAGTGCCGGATTTAAAGTGCTATCATCTGCGCTGAATTGTCCTGTAAGTACAATGCGGTCTTTAATTTTAACTATGTAACCATCAACAGTGATGCTTAATTCATTCATAGGTTTCCAGGCAAAACCAAGGCTATAGTTTTGAGATTTTTCTTGTTTTAAACTTGGGATACCTGCCGCGCGTGCAACCGGGCTGTAGTTAGGTACAATTTTCACCAATAAAGAGCCTGTTGGCGTAACGTTGGAGAATGTATTACTGAAGTTAATTTGCTGCAATGAAGGCGCCCGGAAACCAGTACTGAGAGATCCACGCAAATTAAAATCTTCAGTTAATTTTAACCGGCCGGCTAATTTGCCATTTAAACTGCTTCCAAAATCGCTGTAGTGCTCATAGCGTGCTGCCGCATCTAACAAAAAGGCCTTGGTGAAATCTGTTTCCAAATCGGCATAAACACCATAAACGGAGCGGTTAGGGTTAGGGATATCAGTATCGGCAGGCTGGAAACCAGGGAAACCCTGTGCCCCTGTTTTTTTGTTTACGTTATAGTTTAAGTAGGAAGCGGGTTCGCCGGCAAATATGCTATATCGCTCAAAACGGGCTTCCGAACCTAATCCCAGGTTCATCCCTTCAAAGGTAGAGGGGAAGTGCTTGCTTACGTTAAAGTTTATTGTATTCTGCATAAATTTCGACCCGCCATCATCAAAATAGGTTTGCATTATCCCCGCGGCATTGGGCTGCAGCCCCACATTAAAGGTTTTGTCACCATAAAAATGAAAAACATTGTTACCAAAGGTGTTACTGGCATCCCAATCCCAGTTGTTTTCCCATGAGCCTTTAAACCCTGCGGTTGCGGTTATATCAGTGTTATGGGTTTGGATGATAGGGTTATAATAGTAAACCCCCTCTGGTGTCAAATGAGTGATGCCCGGATAATTTACTAAAAGCGAACCATCGGTGTTGTCCGGAAATTTTTCGGGTGAATCGGATTGCCTTGACCATGCATAATCATCTGATCCTTTATAACTGTAGCCACCAAAAGCATAGAAAGTTGTTTTGCTGCCTGCTATCGGAGCCTCGGCATTAAAGAAAGTATTTAACATATTGGCTGTACCATCCCCATTTGCCCTGCGGTAAATGTTTAGCGGCAATGAATTAGGCATAGCGGCATTTGGGTCGATTTTGGCCTGGCGGAATGTTTTGTCGAGGATGCCATCATAGTCAACTGTAAAGTTGATAAAACCCTTTTTGCCTAATGCCAGGCCATAGTTTGCATCGATGGTTACTTCATTA
>Ga0307510_10006597_pt1 | contig 13844 bp, 9 predicted proteins | sample 12_EM_MG_FD_207224 | JGI IMG/M metagenome (GOLD analysis project Ga0307510, IMG submission 207224) | Populus trichocarpa ectomycorrhiza microbial communities from riparian zone in the Pacific Northwest, United States - 12_EM | ecosystem: Host-associated > Plants > Roots > Unclassified | place... | reverse complement strand
ACGGACTCGATGGGCGGCTCACGTCGGCGGTTCGGGCGGGAGATGCCGAGGCGGTTCGGGATCTGCTGAGCAGGGGCGCGGATCCGGATGCGGTGGACGCGAACGGGCTGCCGGTGCTGTGTGTGGCGGTGACGGCGTACGACGAGCAGGTCGCCGAGGTGTTGGTGAAGGGCGGGGCGGACCCTGACCGGGTGCTGCCGGACGGGACCACGCCGCTGGGGCGCGCCGTCGACGGCGGTTCCCCGGCGCTCTTCTCGGCGGTGCTGGGCAAGGAGCCCCGGCTGCGGCTTGCGGAGGCTGCCCGTGAAGGGTTGCTCGCGTTGGCCCGGAGCTGGTACGAGACGGGCGCGGCCGAGGAGTTGCGGCGCAGGACGGGCGCATCGGGTCCGGCCGCGACGGTCCGGGTTCAGGACGGCGAGTACCACTGGGTCGATCAGGTCACGCTCGGCGGCCTCGTCGTGCGGGCTGGGCACGGTGCCATCCTGACCTCGTTGGAGTGGGCCTTCCGTGTTCTGACCCCCGTCGACGAACTGATCGCCCGCGCTATGGAGCAGCCGGACGAGGAGCATGTGGGCTGGTCCACGGCCTGCTGGATTCTCACCGAGCGCCGCAGTTTCGAGACCTGGTCCGCCGTGGTGGCCCATCGTCACGACCCGGAGCGGGCGCGTCGCTGGTTCGTAGTGGATTACCTGCGGATGCGGGGGCTCCTCGGTACCAGCCCCTACTACGAGAAGAAGGAGGGCGAAGTCCTGGCCGCGTGGGCGGCCGAGGAAACGGACGGCGAGATGCTCGCGAAGGTGCTCGACGCCCTCACCAACCGCGATCATCCGGGCCTGGAGGCCATCGGCCTTCGCCACGCCGACCATCCCGACCCGCGCGTACGCCGCGAAGTGCCCTACGCCCTCTGCGCGGAGTACCTTCCCCGCACGCCCGCGGCCAGGGCCGCCCTGCTCCCCCTCCTACGCGACCCGGACGCCGAAGTGCGGCTCAGGGCATGCGAGGCGAGCATGCGGGACGGCGACCTTCTCCCGGAGATCACCCGGGCGCTGCTGTTGCTCGCCGAGGCGCCGGATGCCGATGTGCGGGGTGCGGCCGCAGCGGCGCTGGCCGGCTCCCCCGACCGTACGCTCGCCGTCGCCGACGCCCTGGCCGCATTGCTCGGCGAGGAGAACCAATTCGTGCGTCTGGAGGCCGCCTACGGTCTCGCCCTGCGGGACGACCCGCGCACCGCCGAGGCGATCGAACGGGTGGGGCCTCTCGGTGACGGCTTCGAACACGACCATCGGGCCGACGAGCTGTGGCGGTGGAGATGGCGCAAGGACAACCCGGCCCGCGAGTGACGATGCCCTGTCGAGGTGGAGTTGGCAGGCCGCGGTTCGCTGACCTGCAAAGAATCCGACAGCGCATTTGCTCAAACAGGCACCCGGTGCGGCGCGGCGGCCGGCCGAGGTTCGAAGCCTGGGAGTCGGCACCCTCCAAGCACTCCTCGCACTCCTCGCACTCCTCGCACTCCTCGACCGCCGACCCGACCCACACCGGATCCCCCGTGATCAGGCACTCAGCACCCCCACATATCCAGGTCTTGACCGGAAGAGCGAACCTCCGAGGAGTACTTCGTGGAGTCGCGGCCGTGCGCCGCGAAGGGCAGTTTGCAGGACCGGCCGCGCACGATCCGCTGAGTCCCGGAGGGGCGGCAGTGAGCCAAAGGAATCTGAGAATCGCGCAGATCAGGGCGATGCTGTGGGCGTAGGCAATGGATGTGGAGGTCAGCAGTACCCGTTCTGACCCGGGAGTTGTTCCTCACGTCCTCAACGGCCCGACTGGGTGATGCCGTCGGCGATCTGTCCCATGGTCTGAGCGACTCCCTGCCCGAACGTTGTCGGGGCGATGAGCACGCCGAAGGCCAGGACGATGAGCACGGTCAGCAGTTCGTCATTGCGGCTGCGCGCCTGAGTCCGGCGGCGCAGCCGGAAGAAGATGACGACCGCCAGCAGCACCGCCACATTGATCGTCAGCACGAACAGCACCCACTCCCCCACGCAAAGATGCCCTTCATTCAGGTGTAGCCAGCGATCGGCCAGGAAGTGACACAGTCGGTCAGGAATGGCAGCAAAGGGCGTACAGGTCGGCCGAATCTGCGTCGTCGACCTCCAGGCGTGTCCGATGCGAGGTCTCACGCCGATGCACTGGGCATTCGTCACCACCACGCGTCTGCCCGGCAGTCGGGCAACGGTCGCCATCCGGCACACGGGCACCGGACAGGCCCGGACGGCTGGGGAACAGGCGTTACGGACCGGCCGCCGCCGTGCCGGCCGATTCGACGCGTCCAGGGCCCACAGGGCACTGCCGTGGCCCCCCGTCACCCCCTCCTCACCCGCAACATCCGAGGTCAGGGCCTCGTACTGGTGTTCATCAGGGAGTTCGTCGGAAGTGCTGCGCCGGGTGCGGGAGGCGCATAGCGTGCGGTGACCGGGCCGTTTCCCCGCACTTTTGCGGTCCGTGCCTTGTGGGGCCCACGACCCTCTAGGAGATCTTGGGATGTCTTCCGACAGTTCTGAGTTACGTCCGCTGCCGCATCGGGCCGGACGGCATGCTTCCGCTGTTGCGCCGATGTGGGCGACGGGCCGGGTCCGTTCGTGGACCGGACCGCACCGGGATCTGCGGCTGTTGCGGCGGGCGTGCCGGTGGCAGCGGCGGGTGGCTGCTTTCGCCGCGCTCGGCTATTTCGCGGTCTTTCTGGCGCTGACTGTGGAGGTTCCCTCCCTGATGGCGCGTCCTGCTCCGGGCGGGCTGCCTTTCGGGTTGTTCCTGGCGCTGGTGCAGTTGCCGGTGACGTGGCTGGCGGTGGTCTTCTACGAGGTCACCGCGCGCCGGTTCGTGGATCCGCTCGCCCGTCGGGTGCGGCGTCAGGGCCGTGAGGGGCAGTGGCGGCCGTGACGGATTTCGAGGGCGCCGCGCAGTCCTGGTCGCTCGTGGCGTTCTGCAGTGTGGTGACGCTGACGCTGCTGCTGTGTGTGATCACCGGCCCCGACCGGGAGGATCTGGACGAGTTCTACACCGGTTACCGGTTCCTGTCGCCGCTGCGCAACGGGCTGGCCATCGCCGGTGACTACATCTCGGCGGCCACTGTCCTGACGGTGGGCGGGATCATCGCGCTGTGCGGTTACGACGGTGTGGTGCTGGCGCTGAGCACGCTGCTCTCGCTGCTGCTGCTGATGTTCCTGCTGGCGGAGCCGCTGCATCACACGGGCCGGTTCACGATGGGTGATGTGCTGGGTCGGCGTATGCCGGGCCGGGCGGTGCGGATCACGGCGTGTGTGGTCACGCTGGCGGCGCTGGTGCCGATGATGGTGGTGCAACTGGCCGGTGTGGGGCAGCTGTTGGCGTTCGTCCTCGGCTTCGACGACAGTTCGATGCGCACCGGCTGCGTCGTCGGGGCCGGTGCGCTGATGATCACGTACGCGGCGATCGGGGGGATGCGCGGGACGGCGCTGATCCAGATCCTGAAGACGGTGATCCTCCTCGGCTCCGGGCTCGTCGTCGCCGCGCTCATCCTGCACACCTTCGGCTGGAGCCCTCAGACCCTGTTCCAGAGCGCCGCGCAGAACAGCGGGGCCGGGCCGGGTTATCTGCGCTACGGCCTACAGTTCGCGGGTGGGGAGCATCCTGCCCTCGACATGGTGAGCACGCAGTGCGCGATCGTGCTGGGCGGTGCCTGTCTGCCGCACGTCACGATGCGGATGTACACGGCGGGCAGTACGCGTCAGGTGCGCCGGGCGATGTCCTGGGCCGTCTCGGCGGTCGCCCTGTTCATGGCGGTCATGACCGTCGTCGCCGTCGGCGCCACCGCCCTCATCGGCGGGAAGACCATCGCGGCGGCGGATGCGCGCGGCAACACCGCCTATCTGCTGGGGGCGCGTGCCGCGTTCGGGGCGGATCTCTCCCGTGCGGAGGGCCTGTTGTTCACGACGGTCACCACTGCCATCTTCCTGACGCTGTTGGCGTCGGTGGCCAGCATGACGCTGGCGTGCGCCAACTCCCTGGCCCACGACGTCCTCGCCCGCTCGGGCACAGCGCCGTTGCGGGAGATGGGGCTGGCGCGGCTGTCGGCGCTGGGCGTGGGGGTGCCGGTGATCGCGCTGGCGGTGCTCGCCCAGCACCGCAGTCTGCAGCCGCTGGCGATCGTCTCGTTCTGTCTGGGTGCCTCGGCCATCGCGCCCGCGCTGGTGTTCGGTCTGTTCTGGCGGCGCTTCACCCGTGCCGGTCTGCTGTGCACGCTCATCGGCGGCAGTCTCAGCGTCCTGGTCCTGATGACCGGCACCAACCTCGTCTCCGGTTCTCCTCAATCGGCGTTCCCCGAGGCCGACTTCAACTGGTTCCCCTTCACGACCACCGCTCTGGTGTCGGTGCCGGCGGGCTTCCTGTTCGGGGTCCTCGGCACCCTGTTGTCGGGCAGGAGGGCCGTCGCGCGCGAGCGCAACCGCTACGAGGCCGTCGAGCCCGTCCTGCTGGCCGGACCGCCGTATCCCCGCAGCGGCTGACCACGGCCGTGCGATGTCCCGGCCCGGTATGCGGTGGGTTGTGGGGGGTCAGTCCGTGGGGCGGCGGACCTGGTGGGCTGCGCGTTTGACTGCCCAGGCGTCGGCGACCGGGCCCATGTGGCCGAGTTTGTCGGGGTTGACCACCGAGTGGATCGCCTGGATCTGTCCGTCCAGGACGTCGAGTGTCAGGGCGGTGAGGACTCTGCCGTCGCGGTCGCGGAAGATCGCGCCGGGCTGGCCGTTGACCTCATGGCGTTCGAGGGCCACTCCGGTGCGCAGGACCACGGGGAAGGCGGTGGCGAGGAGGCGGGCCACCTTCTGGGCGCCGAAGACGCTGCGGGCCAGGGCGGGGGCCTTGCCGCCGCCGTCGCCGACCATCTGGACGTCGGCGGCGAGCAGTTCGCGCAGGCCCTCGATGTCGCCCTCGCTGAGCGCGCAGAAGAAGCGTGTGGCGAGTTCGTCGCGCTCGGCGCGGCCGGCCTCGAAACGGGGGCGCTCGGCGGCCATGTGCCGGCGGGCGCGCACCGCGAGCTGGCGGCAGGCGGCCTGGGAACGGCCCACCGCCGAGGCGACCTGGGGGAAGTCGAAGGCGAACACCTCACTCAGGACGAAGACCGCGCGCTCCAGGGGGCTGAGCCGCTCCAGGAGCAGCAGGGCCGCCATGGACACGGAGTCGGCCAGTTCCGCCGAGCGGGCCGGGTCCTGATAGGGATCGCTCAGCAGAGGCTCGGGCAGCCACGGCCCGACGTACTGCTCGCGCCGCACCCGGGCCGAGCGCAGCACGTCGATCGAGATGCGGGTCACCACGGCCGACAGGAAGGCCTTGGGCGATAGCGGGCGGTCCGGGTAGGCGTCGTAGCGCAGCCAGGTCTCCTGGACGGCGTCCTCGGCCTCGCTGACACTGCCGAGGACGCGGTAGGCGATCGAGAACAACAGGGACCGCAGTTCCTCGAACTCGTCGATCCGGCTCAACGCGACCTCCTTTCTGGAGCCGAGCATGGATCCGGGCCTGCGCCGGGGCGGTTCCCACCCTAGGGGCGGCATCCGTGCACGTCCCGAACGCTCCAGCGGCCTTCGAGCGCGGCTGTGGCGAACCTCGAGCGGCAACCGTGAAACGGCCGGCCGCACCCGGGTCGCCTCCCGGTGCGGCCGGCCGCTCGGGCGGGCTTGGCCGTGTGTGCCCCACCGTCAGGAGCGTGCCACCTCGGCCTGTTCGGACGGCTCGGGGGCGGGGGCGCCCGCCGGCCCGGGCAGGGGCCCGCCGCGCAGTAGCAGGGCGGAGACGACGGCGCCGAGGCCGAAGACGGCGGTGCACCACCAGAACACCCGCGTGTCACCGTGGATCGACGCCAGGTGCAGCTGGCGCAGCGTCGGTCGGCCCTGGACGTGGCCGGCGAGCCAGTCGGTGGCGGCGGTGGCGGCGATCGTGTTGAGCAGTGCGGTGCCGATGGCGCCGCCGAGCTGCTGGCCGGTGCTGATGACCGCCGAGGCGATGCCCGCGTCCTGGGGTGCCACACCGGAGGTGCCCGCGCTCAGCGCCGCGCCGTAGATGAGGCCCATGCCGATGCCGACCAGCAGCACGGGGCCCAGGATGTGGCCGGCGTAGGCGGAGTTCGCGTCGATCCGCGTCAGGCCGGCCATGCCGACGGCGCTGAGCAGCAGGCCGCCGGTGATCAGCGGCCGCGGGCCGGACTTCGGCAGCAGCTTGATCGCGCCCACGCCGGTCCCCACCGGGATGACCGCGATCATCGGGAGCAGCGCGCAGCCGGAGGTGATCGCCGAGTAGCCCAGGATGGTCTGCATGCAGTAGACGAGGAACATCAGGATGCCGAAGAAGCCGATGCCGACGAGGAGCACGGTGAAGTAGGCGGCACCGCGGGTGCGGTTCAGCACGATCCGGGGCGGCAGCAGCGGGTGCGCGGCACGCGTCTGCCAGACCGCGAAGGCGATCAGCAGTACGGCACCCAGGGCCAGGAAGCCCCAGGTCGAGGTCTCGCCCCAGCCCTTGTGCGCGTTGGAGAAGCCCAGCACCACGCCGAACATCCCGACCGACGCGAGCAGCACTCCCGGGATGTCCATCCGGGCGTCCGACTTGGGCTGGTCGCGCAGCAGGGCCGTGCCGCCGAAGAACGCGACGGCGGCGAGCAGCAGGTTGACGTACATGCACCAGCGCCAGCTCAGGCCGGAGGTCAGCGCACCGCCGATGATCAGGCCCACGCCCGAGCCGCTGGCCACGACACCGCTGAAGACGCCGAAGGCCTTGGCTCGTTCCTTGGAGTCGGTGAACGTGGTGGCCAGCAGGGCCAGGCAGGACGGCGACAGCAGCGCGGCGAACGCGCCCTGGCAGGCCCGCGCCGTCACCAGCATCTCGAAGTTCGTCGCGGCGCCGCCCACCGCGGAGGCGGCCGCGAAGCCCAGCAGACCGATCAGGAAGGCCCGCTTGCGGCCGATCAGGTCGGACAGCCGTCCGCAGAACAGCAGCAGGCCGCCGAAGGGCAGCGCGTACGCGGTCACGATCCACTGCCGGTCGGCGTTGTCGAAGTCCAGGGCCCGTTGCGCGGACGGAAGCGCGATGTTCATGACGGTCAGGTCGAGGCCGACCATCAGATAGGCGGTGCAGATGACGGCGCCGATCAGCCACCGCCGCCGTGCGTCCGCGGCCGCCCCCGTGCTCGGCCCAGCCGCGGCGGCTGCGCTCTGTGCTGCCATGATCATCTTCTCCTTGTTCCGTGGTCCGGCGATTTCGGCGAACGGGCTCGATGCCTCGCCCCTGGGACGAGACACGGGGTGACGGCTGTGACATGACCGCGGAGCGGGTGCGGCTACGGCCGGGAGCTGCCGCGAGCAGGACGGGAGCCCGGAGGGCGGGAGCCGGGGGCGGGCGGGGCGGGTGTGCGGCGAGAACACCTTCAGCAGCAGCGGCGAGATCTGGTGGTACACCGCGAGGTCGAGATGGTCCCCGCCGGGCGACCACTTGACCGCCGAGGCGTTGACCGGCTCACCGGCATACGTGTACGGGGAGGACCTGACGAAGTGCTCCATCCGCGGATCCAGCCAGGTCGGAAGCGCCGAGGGGTCCAGGCCGGGGACGGCACGGGGGGCGAAGGAGATCCGCCGGATGTCCGGGGAGTCCCAGCCGAGGGTCGCGTAGACCTGGTACGCCGTGCAGGCGTACGCCGGCATCCGCTCGTCGGGCTCGGGCAGTCCCGTCGCCCGCAGCAGCGACAGGGCCGTCCGCGGGTCCAGGTTCCCGGCCACCTCGGCGGGCGGCTGGAAGTACAGGTTCAGCGTCCTGCTGCGGTAGTTGATCGCGACCAGCGCCACCTCGTCCAGGCCGTGGCGGGCGAAGAGACCGGCGTTGTCGGCCACTGAGCGCGGCACCGACGGGATGCGGGCGAACTCCGACACCTTCTGCACATTGCGGGGGAACTGCGCGTAGATCTTCTTGCAGCCGTCGGCGACCCCGCAGCCGATGAAGTAGTCGTCGACGACGATCCGCTCCTCGATGTCCGAGAGCAGCGCCACGACGGGATGGTCCGGGGGGAAAGCGCGGGCCACAGCCCGGGGCTCAACTCGCCCGAACCGGCCCGTGATCCGGGCCGTGACCTGGTCGAACATCGCCCGCCAACGGGCAGGGTCTACGCCGTGGCCCGCGGCCACGGCACGATCTTCAGGAGTCCGCACAACCCCCGATGATCACGCGGTGGTCGTACTCGTTCCCGGCCGGCCCTGACACGGGATCATGAGGCTGGACCGCGGTGCTAGGTCAGAACCAACCAGCGCCGGCCGTCGATGAGCTCTCGTGCCGCATCGAGGTGGCCGGCGTGGCATGCGGTCTCGGTGATGACGTGCAACAGGACGTCGCGCAGGGTGTGCAGGTGTGGTTCGCCGAACAGGTCGTGCGGCCACCAGGCCAGGACGGCGTCAGCAGGGGTGGTGGCGATGACGGCGTCGGAGAGCTCTGCCTCCTTCCGGTATCCGTCGAGCACGTCGACGGCCCGCGTTTCCGGAGTCACGTTCCACGCTTCGGCGCCGCTCGTCAGGCCGCGGATGATCTCCTCGTCCCCGGCGACAACCGCACGGAACCAGAAACGCTCAACGTCGAGCGCGAGGTGCTGGACCAGCCCCAGGCAGTGCCATCCGGACGGCAGCACCGGCCGTCGCAGAACCTCGGCGTCGAGCCCGTCAAGGATGCCGAGAACGTGGCGGCGCTGCCCGGCCAAGACCCGAAGAAGCGCCCTGACCTCATTGTCCGGAGCCGTTTCGCTCATATTTTCGGTCACGGGCACCCAGGGTTCCCCAACTCCTGCGGTCGTGCGGGGAGTTCTCCGAAATCCGGGGCACACATTCAACGGCAGGCCAACGCAAGCGTGGATGCGAGCAGCACCCGACAACATCTGCCGCTCCAGGGACACGTCGCCGTGACGACTTGCCGCACACTCCAGTCATGAATCACGAACCCGTACTGGAGTACTAGGCGGGCGTGCCCACGGTTCCCGCCGTGTGCCCGGTTCCGGTCGCGGGCGTGGTGCTCGTCGCGGCGGCGGGGCGGCCGGACGGGCGGGACAGGTCGCCGTCCGCGGGGCGGCCGATGATCCACCTCAGCAGCGGGGCCGCCATCGCGGTCGTGACGATGGCCATGACGACCATCAGCGAGTACAGATCCCGGCCCAGGAAGCCCCGTTGCAGGCCCACGTTCAGGACGATGAGCTCGGTCAGGCCGCGGGTGTTCATCAGGGTCGCGAGCGCGGCGGACTGCCGCAGCGGCATCCGGTTGAGACGGGCGGCGGTGAACGCGCCGGTGAACTTGCCGCCGACCGCCACCAGCAGAATGAGCCCCAGCGTGATCAGCCCGGCCGCGTCCAGGTGGGACAGGTCTACCTGGAGACCGGCGGCCAGGAAGAACACCGGCAGCAGCAGGGTGCCGCTCAACTCGCCCAGCCGCTCGTGGACTTCGGCGCGCAGCCGCTCGCCGCCGGTGCGCGGCAGGATCACGCCGAAGAGGAACGCGCCGAAGATGTAGTGCAGACCCACCCACTCGGTGGCGGCCGCCGACAGCAGCAGGCCCACCAGAACGGCCGCGAAGACGGTCGGGCTCAGCGTGAGGGCGGGGCGGTGGGCCACGAAGCGGCGCAGCAGGGGCCGCAGGACGAAGAGCATGCCCAGCAAGTAGGGGACGGCGAGCAGGATGCGCCACTGGTCGGGGCCGGCCGAACCGCTGACGGCGACCACGCCGGCCAGCAGCGACCAGGCCAGGACGTCGTCGACGGACGCGCAGGCCAGCGCCACCACGCCGAGCGGGGAGCGGGTCATGCCCTGGTCGTTGAGGATGCGGGCCAGGACCGGGAACGCCGTGATGGACATGGCGATGCCCATGAACAGCATGAACGCCGTCCTGTCGCCGGTGCCGTAGTCGTCCATCAGATACACGGCGAGCAGCGTGCCCAGGCCGAACGGCAGCAGGATGGAGCTGAAGGACACGGTCGCGGCGAGGCTTCCGCTGCCGCGGATCATCGCGGCGTCCCACTCCAGGCCGACCAGGAACATGAAGGCCGCGACGCCGACGGCGGCCAGAGCACCGAGCAGCGGCCGGATGCCGACCGGGAAAAGGGCAGCTGAGAGCGCGCCGTGGAAAAGGGTCGGGCCCAGCGCGATGCCGGCGAGGACCTCGCCGATCACCGCGGGCTGGTCCAGGCGCCGGGCCAGCGCGCCCAGCAGCCGTGACAGCAGCACGATGGCGGCCAGGCCCAGGAGAAGGGAGGAGGTCTGATGGGTGGTCATGGCGATGGGTCTCCGTAGGTGGGGTCCGGCCCGGGAGCAGAGCAAGGGTGGCGCCGTGGCGCGCCGGCGGCGGGCGGGCGGCAGCACGGGGACGGGAAAGACGGAGAACCCGGCGTCCACTGCGTGTGGTCACCGGGCCTTTCCGGGGGAAACGCGCGAGTGGGTGTCGGGAGACGGCCTCGGTCCCGGCCGCGGGGGCCGGGGGGGGCCGCCGCGGCGCCGCTCACCGCCGGGGCCTGCCGGGGCCTGCCGGGGAGGGATACGCGGCGAACCGACAACAGCAGCCCAACACCCTGTCCCGGGACGGGCGTTACACCCTCCCCTGCCGCGTCTCGGACTCGTCCGGCGCCGGAGTGAACGCCTCCAGGTGGTCCTGGGCCCACCGCCTGAAGGAACGGGCCGGGCGGCCCGTCACCCTGCGGACGGTGTCCTCCGCCTGGGCCTTGGCGCCGGTCCTCTGCCGTTCCGCGCTCGCCAGAAGTGCCTCCACGACCGGGGGCGGCCAGCGTTCGCTCAGCGCGGCGCGGGCCTGACCCGGGGTCAGTTCCTCGAAGCGCAGGGGGACGCCGAGCAGCCGGCCCAGCTCGCGGGTCTGGGCGGCGGCGGTGATGGCCCGCGGTCCGGTCAGGGTGTAGGCGCGTCCGGCATGACTCTCCTCGGTCAGGGCCCGTACCGCGACCTCGGCGATGTCGCGGGGGTCCACGCAGGCGTTGGGCGACGTCCCGTACAGCGCTCGGACGGTCCGCTCGCGGCGGACGGGTCCGGCCCAGGACAGCGAGTTGGACATGAACGCGCGCGGCCGCAGCAGCGTCCACTCCAGACCACAGCCGCGCAGCAGGTCCTCATTGGCCCGCTGCCACCGGGTGGCGAGGTCGTCGGCCCCGGGGTCCAGGACGGCCGCCGCGGAGAGTTTCACCACCCGCCGCACCCCGGCGGTGCGGGCGGCCGAGACGAAGGCCGCGTCGTCGTCGCGGTCGAGGCGGGTGGTGACGAGGAATGCCGTACGCACCCCCCTCAGGGCCCGAGCCAGCGAGGGCGGGTCCCTGAAGTCCCCGGCGACTGCCTCCACCCCCGCCTCCGGGAACACCCCCGCGGCCTTCGCCGGGTTCCTGGTCATCACCCGCACACGCAGACCGGCGGGCAGGCCCCGGACCACTTCCCGCCCCACCGTCCCCGTCGCGCCCGTCACCAGGATCACCGGGCCCTCCACGCCTCCACCTCTCCACTCCTTTTCCTCTTTACGGCATTTTCCCCTTTATTGACGCTTTCCTGAAGATTCTCACGTTTCTCGGATTTCCGGCTCGCCAGGCCTGCCGGAACGTGGCCGATCCGGACACGGCAAGATCCAGGCTGGAGGGTTTCCATCGGGTCTCCAGGCGCGCAGAAGACCAAGGGCGGCGATGCAGGACCGGGTCGAGACCGGAGTCCCACCGCATGAGGGCGGGCCGGGCCGCGTGCTGTCAACAACCCGCTGCGCGGACGGGCTGCGTTCCTGGTCCCAGGTGTCCAGCAGATCGTGACTTCGGATGACCCGAGGCCACCCCTCACGCACCTCGGCACTCCCCCGTCCAGCCCATCCGGCCAGCCGTCGGGCGAACCCGCCCCCTTTGGCCGAGCCCGCAGCCAAGCAGCAGGACGAGCGGGATCGGGGATTCCCGAGGAACCCCCGACAGGGGCATCAGGGGGCAGTACGGGAACGGTCGCGGTATGCCGTGATCCGCCCCCTCCCTACGAAGCAGTGGACCGGATCATTCCGGCAACTCGCCTGCGAGGACGGCCGGCCAGGGCGTGCCGGTGTCGTGGTACGGGGCCGGCCGACGGCGCCGTCGCGGGAGACGGACGCACCGAGGGCATCAACGTCATGAGGCGCGGGTGCCGTGCCCGAGCCGACGCCCGCGGCCCGCTACGCCGGGGAGGAACCCGGCCCGGAGGAGGCGGGCCGATGCACAACAGGCACCGGCCGTGCCAGGGAAGCCGCAGGCGTACAGCAGGCCGGGAACGGCGCACACACCGGGGATGCCTCCGGGAATCCGGGACAAGTACGGCCGAGGCCAGGTCAGGCCGGCCGGGCGGTGAGCTGTGAGGTCGCGGCGGAGACAGTCGCGGGGGCGCTGTCGGGGCGGGCCGCCAGAATGGAGCGCTGTAGGCGGCCCAACGGCGCCGAGGGCTCCAGGCCCAGTTCCGCGATGAGGGTGGTGCGCAGCCGCCGGTAGACGTCCAGGGCCTCGCCGCGCCGGCCCGCGCGGTGCAGCGCCACCATGAACTGGCCGTGCAGGCTCTCGTGCATCCGGTGTTGGTTGACCAGCACCGTCAGCTCCGGCAGCAGCTCCCGATGGCGGCCCAGACACAGGTCGGCGTCGATGCGCTGGGCCAGCGCGCACAGCCGGGCCTCCTCCAGCCGCCTGGCCTCCATGCCGATCTGGCTGCCGGTCTGTAGACCGGTCAGCGCCGGCCCGCTCCACAGATCCAGCGCGCCGGCCAGACGGCGGGCCGCCCCCGCGTAGTCCCCGGTGTCCATCGCCCGGTACCCGGTACCCGCACGGCGCTCGAACTCCCGGTGGTCGACCACGCCGCCACGCGTCCGCAGCCGGTAACCGCCCGGCACCGTGGCCAGAACATCCTTGGCCCCCGGCCGCCCACTCCCGGCCTCGCTCTCCCCCTCGCCTTCCCCGGCCTCCCGCTCCCGCTGCCGTCCGGGGGTGGCCAGCGCCGCGCCGATCAGCTCGCGCAGTTGCAGGACGTAGGTCTGCAAGGTGGTGCGCGCACTGCGCGGTGGCAGCGCCCCCCACAGTTCCTCGACCAGCGCGGCCACCGGCACTACCTGGTCCGCGTGCAGGGCCAGCAGGCTCAGCACCCGCCGCGGCTTCGGGGCCGTCGGCACGACCGACACGCCGTTCTCACGCACCGCCAGCGCGCCCAGCACTTCGATGTCCACACCCAACTCCCCCACCAGGCCGCCGCGACAGCAGGCACACGGCCCCGCACTCCGGAACCGCCCAAGCCCGGGCCGTCACGGCACCGGACCCCTCGATAAAAAAACAGCACGGACGGTTTGTCAATACCCAGCAGACGCCCCACCCCGAGAGCGCGCAGACCCAGCCAACCCCGCCCCCGCCGCAAGGACACGGCCTGGACACGGGCAGGACACGGCGCACCGGCCGCCCGGGGGCCGATGCGGGACACGGAGCGCCGGGCGGGAGGCCGCACGGGCGAGAGCGCGGTGCGCGTGTACGCGTACACGATGAGGGTGCGGGGTGCGGGCGCCGCCTACTTCGGCCACCCCACCCTCCCCCACACCACCCCGGACCAGGAAGACCGTGACCTACAGAGCCGCCGCTCCTGGCGACGGCGGCCCGGGCAACACACGACACAACCCGGCACCACCCGGACACGACACTCAGCCTCACACCCCACCGCGCCGCGAACCGCACGAGAAGACCCGGCACCCGACCGACACGAAACGCACCCCACCCGCACCCGTGGCACCGGGCAGTCCGCCATTCCCGGACACCCGGCGGGCAT
>Ga0307510_10006596_pt1 | contig 13844 bp, 15 predicted proteins | sample 12_EM_MG_FD_207224 | JGI IMG/M metagenome (GOLD analysis project Ga0307510, IMG submission 207224) | Populus trichocarpa ectomycorrhiza microbial communities from riparian zone in the Pacific Northwest, United States - 12_EM | ecosystem: Host-associated > Plants > Roots > Unclassified | place... | reverse complement strand
GCCGAATGCGTTCGGCACCGGCGTGCTCGACGTCGAGGCCGTGCTGAACGCGCCGCTGCCCGCCGCCGCGACGCTGGTTCAACAGCCGGGCGCCTGAGGCACGGATGAAGGTGTCCGAAAGCGGCCAGCGCAGCGCCGCCGGCGCTCGCATGATGCGGTCCTGTTCAAACGGAGACACGTCATGGCCTCGATCCGCAAGGAAGTCCTCATCGATGCGCAGCCCGAAGACGTGTGGGACGCAGTGCGCGACGTGGGCGCGGTGCACACGCGGGTCGCGCCCGGCTTCCTGACCGACTGCCACATGGAAGACGCGCCGCTCGCGCGCGTCGTGAGCTTCGCCAACGGCATGCAGGCGCGCGAGCTGATCGTCGACATCGACGATGCGGCGCGGCGGCTGGTGTGGTCTGTCGTCGGCGGCCGGCCCTCGCACCACAACGCATCGATGCAGGTCTTCGCGGAAGGCGCGGCGCGAACGCGCGTGGTCTGGATCGCCGACCTGCTGCCGAACGAACTCGCACCGGCGATCGCCGGCATGATCGACCAGGGTCTGGCCGCGATGCAGAAAACGCTGGGAACCGCGCACACGGGATGACACATCTGCGGGCAGAATCCGTGCGACCGCGTTCGTGACGGAGCCCGCCCATGACCGATGCCATCGCCGCGTTCAGCCACTTCTCGGCGCTGACGCAGTTCCTGTTGTGGATCATGCTGTTCCTGATCGTGCCGGGCGTGTGCGAGCGGCTCAACGTGCCCGGCGTGCTGGGCTTCATCCTGCTCGGCTGGGTGCTCGGGCCCAACGGCGTCGGGCTGCTCGACCCGGAGGCACTGGTGAGCCGCATGGGCTCCGAACTCGGCGTCGGCCTGCTGCTGTTCTTCGTCGGCTTCGAGATCGATTTCTCGCTGCTCAAGAAGGCGCGCGCGCAGGTCGCGATCTTCGGCTTGCTGACCTTCGGGCTGCCGCTGGCGATCGGCGCGCTCGTCGCGCACTGGGCCGGCTTCAACCTCAACGCCTCGCTGCTGATCGGCTCGCTGCTGGCCTCGCACACGCTGCTCGCCTACCCGGTCGTCGAACGCGCCGGCATGGTCGGGCGGCTCAGCGTGGTCGCGACCGCGGGCGCGACGGTGTTCACCGATGTCGCGGCGATGGTCGTGCTCGCGGTGTGCCTGCTGGTGCATCAGACCGGCTTCTCGGAGGCGATCATCCTGAAGCAGCTCGCGCAGATCGCGGTCTTCGTGCCGCTGATGATCTTCGGCGCGAGCTGGCTGATCAAGCAGCTGGTGCACCGCGTGAAGCTGCGCTTCGAATCGCAGCTGCTGCTGTTCTTCGTGCTCGTGGCCGGCGGCTCCGAGGCCGCGACGCTGTTCGGGCTCGACGGCATCGTCGGCGCCTTCATGGCCGGCATCGCGGCGCGCCGCGCGATCCAGCGCGAGGAGCCGACGCATGTGCTGAAGGTCGTCGCCAACACCTTCCTCATCCCGGCCTTCTTCATGGCCACGGGCATGCTGATCCAGCCTTCGGTGCTGCTGGACACACTGCGCCAGCAGCCGCTGTTCGCGCTCGGCCTCACCGGCGCGCTGCTGGCCGGCAAGTTCATCGCCGCGTGGGCGACCGGCAGGCTGTACGGCTACAAGCGCGCCGAGATCGGCCTGTGCTTCAGCCTGACCTTGCCGCAGGTGGCGGCCACGCTCGCGGCGACCACCGTGGCCTACCGCACCGTGAACGCCGCCAAGCTGCCGCTGATCTCGCACGAGGTGCTGAACGCGGTGCTGCTGCTGGTCGTGCTCACGTCGATCGGCGGGCCGCTGCTGACCCAGTACTTCGTCAGGCGCCTCGCGGCCGACGACGATACGGCCGTGCCAGCGGACGACGCCGTGGCACCGGCGATGGTGGCCGCGCCGCCGTGAACCGACGCGCGCTGCGCGTCGTCAGCACCCGCGTTCAGTGCGCGCCCACGACCACCGGCACCTCGGTCGCCGGCGGCGTGTTGCGGCTGCGGCCGCAACGCACGATGCCGTCGATCATCACCATGCCCACGCCGGGAATGTCGCCGAGCTGCACGCTCTCGAGCAGCGTCTTGCCGGCGGTGTGCTGAGCGCGGTCCATGAAGACGAAGTCGGCCGCGCGGCCGGGTTCGATCAGCCCGCAGTTCAGCCCGCGGATGCGCGCGGTGTTGCCGGTCGCGAAGCAGAACACCAACTCGGCCGGGATGTTGGCCAGGCTGCTCAGCAGCGCGATCATGCGCAGGATGCCGAGCGGCTGAACGCCGGAGCCGGCCGGGCCGTCGGTGCCGAGGATCACGCGGTGCGGGCACTTCAGCTGCAGCGCCATCTGCGCCGCCGCGATCGCGACCTTCTCGTTGCCGTTGTGCACGATCTCGATCGCGCGGCTGCTCTTCTCGCACAGCTCGCACACATGCGCTTCGGGCAGCGCGGTGTGGCCGCCGTTGATGTGGCCGATGATGTCGGCGTCGGCCTCGAGCACCACGTCCTTGTCGATCAGGCCCGAGCCGGGGATCGACGGCCCGCCGGTGTGGATCGTGCTCTGGATGCCGTGCGCGCGTGCCCACGCCACCATCTGCTTGGCCTCGTAGCCGGCCTTCACCGAGCCCAGGCCGACCTCGCCGAGCAGGCTCACGCCGGCCTCGGCGAGTTCCTTGAAGTCGCTCTCGACCATGCCCTTCTCGATCACCGGCGCACCGGCCAGCACCTTCACGCCGCCGGGGCGGAAGTTGTCGAACGCGCGCTGCGCGGTGATCGCGAGCGCCTTCAGGCCGACGATGTCCTTCGGCCGGCCGGGCAAGTGCACCTCGCCGGCCGAGACCATCGTGGTCACGCCGCCGTTCATCGTCGACTCGATCCACCCGAGCTGGTTCTGGCGCGGCGTCCAGTCGCCGAACACCGGGTGCACGTGGCTGTCGATCAGGCCGGGGCAGACGCAGGTCTTGCGCGCGTCGATCACGGTGTCGGCCTGGTCGGTGTCGGCATCGCCTTCCTTGCCGACGAAGGAGATCACGCCGTCGTGGACCACGATGGTGTCGGCGTCGAGCAGCGGCTTGTCGATGTCGCCCGACAGCAGCAGGCCGATGTTGCGGATCACGACCTTGCCGGATTTGCCTGCGGCTGCTGCGTCTGCCATGTGAGAGCTCCGAATTTGATTAAGTAAATACTACACGAATCGACAGTGCGGGATGAGCGTGCGGAGACGCTCCGCGCGGCGCATCGCGACGAGCACGCCACGCAACTATCATGCGCGCATGTCCACGTTGCACCGTCTGCAGGAAGGTCTGGGCGACATCGGCCGCAGCGGCCTGAAGTCGTCGATCGGCTGGTCGACGAGCTGGTGGCACGTGGTGCACGCGGGCGCGCTCGTGCTGGTGCTCGCGCTGTCGCCGTCCACCTACACGCGCAGCAGCCGCGCGGCGCTGGCGCGGCACGTGTACCTCGGCACCGCGCCGATGCTGCCGTGGTTCGCGCTGCTGTCGGCGCTGGTCAGCATCGTGCTGATCCGCATCGTCGTCGTCACCGCGGTGAGCTACGGCCTGTCGCAGTACGCGCTCGAGATGGTGGTGCGCGTGCTGGTGCTCGAGCTCGTGCCGCTCACCGCGGCGCTGTTCGTCGCGCTGCGCGCCACGGTGCCGGCCGGCGCGCAGTTGTCGGCGATGCATGCGCGCGGCGCGCTGCACGAGCAGGAGAAGGCCGGTGCCGATCCGCTGCGCCACGAGCTGCTGCCGCGCGTCGTCGCCGGCATGTTCGCGGTGCTGCTGCTGGCCGCGGTGAGCTGCCTGATCGCGATGCTGCTGGCCTACTTCTCGGTCTACGGTTTTTCGTTCGGCGCCTTCAGCGGCTTCACGCGCACGATGGGGCAGATCTTCAATCCCGGCGTCTCGATGATCTTTGCGCTGAAGACGCTGTTCTTCAGCTTCGCCGTGGCGCTGATCCCGGTGGCGGCCTTCCTGCGCGGGCCGCAATCGGCGGTGGCGCCGGGTGCGCGGGCCAGCTCCGAGCTCGACAGCCTGGTGCGGCTGTTCACCGCGATCCTGCTGATAGAGATCGCCTCGCTGATGGGCAACTACTATTGACGCACATGAGCAGCGAACTTCCTGACGATCCCCCGCCGCGCGCCGAACACCTCGAGTTCAAGGCGACGCTGCTGCTGTTCGTGCTGGTGCTGCTGGTCGGCGGCGCCACGCTCTACCTCAGCTACGCGCGCGGCGCCTTCGAGAGCACGCAGCAGTTGGTGCTGGTGGCCGAAGACTCCGAAGGCGTCGGCGTCGGCATGGACATGACCTTCGCCGGCTTCCCGATAGGCCGCGTCAACCACATCGAGCTCGCGCCCGACGGCAACGCGCGCATCCTCGTCGACGTGCCGCTGAAGGACGCGCACTGGCTGCGCACGACCAGCGTGTTCACGCTGCAGCGCGGCGTCGTCGGCAACACCAACATCCGCGCGTTCACCGGCATCCTGACCGATCCGCCTTTGCCCGACGGCGCGGTGCGCACCGTGCTGCGCGGCGACGCCGCCGCCGAGATCCCGCGCCTGATGGCCGATGTGCGGCAGCTCCTCGCCAACCTCAACGCGATGAGCGCGAGCGACTCGGCGCTGAACACCAGCCTGGCCAATGTGCAGGGCTTCACCGACAAGCTCAAGGGCCCGAACGGCGCGATGGGCGCGCTGTTCGGCGGCGATGCCGAGGCGAAGAGGCTGCTCGCGGCGCTCGACCGCACCAACAGCCTGCTCACGCGCCTGGACGGCCTGGCCGCGAAGGCCGACACGCAGGTCTTCGGCAACGACGGCCTGGTGCGCGACGCACGCACGACCGTGACCCAGCTCAACGCGATGCTGGTCGATGCCCGCACGAGCCTGAAGCAGGTCGACGCGGTCCTCGCCGAAGCCAAGGCGGTGGGCGCGAACGTGAACGCCGCCACCACCGACCTCGGTGCGTTGCGCGCCGACGTGGAGACCAGCCTGCGCAATGTCGATGGCCTCATCAACGAGCTGAACCGCAAATGGCCGTTCAAGCGCGACACCGAGTTGAAGCTGCCGTGATGGGGCCCCCGACCGCGGCGTACCGCAGTCACCCCCCGGGGGGGTGCTCGGGCCGCTTGGGAGCGGCCCGGCGCTGGCCCGAGCGGCTCCGCCACGGGATGCTGATGATCATCTCGCTGCTCGCGGCGTGCGGCTCCAACCCGCCTGCGCCCGATTGGCAGATGAACGCGAAGGCCGCGAGCGAGCGCGCGGTCGCCGCCTACCTCACCGGCAACGCGCGCATTGACGCTGCGGAACAAACGCGCGCACGCGCCGAGGTCGCGCGCACCGGCCGCGCCGACCTGCTGGCGCGCGTCGAACTCGCGCACTGTGCGGCGCAGGTCGCGAGCCTCGCGTTCGGCCCGTGCGCGGCGTTCGAGCCGCTGCGTGCCGACGCGCCGGCCGCCGAGCGGGCCTATGCCGACTACCTCGCCGGGCAGCTCGCGCCGGCAGACGCGGCGCTGCTGCCCGAAGCGCACCGCGCGGTCGCCGCGCAGGGCAACGCACTCGCCGGCATCGCCGACCCGTTGTCGCGTCTGGTGGCCGCGGGCGTGCTGTTCGAGACCCACCGCGCCGAGCCGGCGACGATACAGACCGCGATCGACACCGCGTCGGCGCAAGGCTGGCGCCGGCCGCTGCTCGCATGGCTGCAGGTGCAGCTCAAGCGCGCCGAAGCGGCCGGCGTCGAAGCCGATGCGCAACAGCTGCGCCGGCGCATCGCGCTGGTCGAACGCGGCGGTGCGCCGTAGAGCGTGAATACTTAACGACCGACAGGCAGCACACAAACCGTTGCCTCCGTTGACACGATTCAACGGCCGTTCGCCCCTAGGATGAAGTTCGTCGAAGGGGTGCTGCGCACGCCTTCCTCGCGCGGCCCGTATTGCCGCGCTGAACCTGCACCCGAGGGGGCAAGATGTCGTTTGTGATGATTGCCACCGGCCCGGCCAGCAGTGGTGCACCTGTCAGAACCTTGTCGATCCGGTCGCTGCTGTTCGGCGGCGGCGTCGTGGCCTTTCTGCTGCTCGCAGCGGGCGTGGGCCTGGGCTGGTGGATCTCGATCGTCGCGGCGCCGCATGCCGACGAACCGCGCCGCGCAGCATCGCCGGCGATGCCGTTCACGCTGGAGCAGCTCGGTGCGTTGTCCGGCCGCCTCTTCAAGCTCGAGAGCCAGGCCAGCCAGCTGAGCGAACGCCTGGGCACGCCCGCGAAAACGCCCGCAGCCGCGGCCGGCAAGAAGCCCGGCACCGGCGGCCCGATGCTGCCGCCGCGCGCAACCGACGACATCCCCGACGCGCTCGACGACCTGGGCGCGCTGGAGGCCCGCTTCGCGAGCATCGAACAGCAGATGGCGCTGGTCGCCGATGCCTCGGCCACGCGCAACCTCGAACTGATGCGCCTGCCCACGCGCCTGCCGATCGAGGATGCCGAGCTCACCTCGACCTTCGGCAACCGCGAAGACCCGATCACCGGCCGGCGCGCCTTCCACGCCGGCATCGACTTCGCGGCCGAGCCGGGCACCGAGATTCACGCTGCGGCCGGCGGCACCGTGTCGTTCGCAGGCTTCCGCTCGGACTTCGGCTGGATGGTCGAGATCGACCATGGCAACGGGTTCTCCACGCGCTATGCGCACGCCTCGAAGTTGCTCGTCAAGCCGAACGCGCTGGTGACGCCGGGCGAGGTCGTCGCGATGTCCGGCTCCACCGGCCGCTCGACCGGCCCGCACCTGCATTTCGAAGTGCTGCAGCATGGCGAGCCGGCCGACCCGCGCCGCTTCCTGGCCGGCCTCTGAGGCCGGGCGATGCATGCCGAATCCGCTTGGGCGTGGCGCGACCAAGAAGCTGACGCGCATCGGCTTGGTGCTGTCGCACCAGCGTGCACGCGGTGACTGGCTGGCGCGCAGCACGCTGGCCGCCGTGTGCCTGTGCGTCGGCGCGGCGGGCGGCTCCTTCTATGCGGGCCAGCGCATGATCGATGCGCAGCAGGTCAGTTCGACGTCGCTGGCGCAGGAACGGCAAGCGCTCGCGCAACAGCTGGAACAAAGCCGGATGACGCAGCGCGTGTCCGAGTCGCGCAGCCAGGAGCTGGAGCGCCAGATCGCAGCGCTGGTCCAGCAATTGCGCGAGAGCCAGGAAGAGCTGACCTTCTTCCGCAAGGCCCGCGACGGCAAACACTAGGAGTCTGGACACCATGTTCACGAAGCGAGAGAAGGCGCCGTCCATCCAGGTGACCAAGCTGTCCAGCCTGATCGCGGAGGATGTCGTGATCACCGGCGATGTGTCGTTCGCCAGCGGCCTGCGGGTCGACGGGCGCATCGTCGGCAACGTCAGCGCGCACCCCAGCGACGCGCCGGCCGGCGGCCTGCTGGTGCTGTCGGACAAGGGCCGCATCGAAGGCAGCGTGCGCTGCGGCGATGCGGTGATCAATGGCGCGGTCACCGGCGACCTCGATGTGGAGCACTTCCTCGAACTGCAGTCGAACGCGCGCGTCAGCGGCACGATCCGCTACCAGCACCTGAAGATGGACGTGGGTGCCTCGGTGCATGGCCAGCTGACGCGGGCCGATGCGCGGCCGGTGGCCGAGCTGGTGCTCACGCACAACAGCACCAGCTGAGGGCGCGTCGGTCTTCAGTGGCCGACGATCGCGTTGCGCATCTGCTCCAGGATGGCCATCAGCTCGCGCTTCTCGCGCGGCGGGACCTTGAACTTGTCCAGCGATTTCGCGAGGTCTTCCAGCAGCGCATCGAACTCGTCATCGCGGATCTGCATGCCTTCGTGCGAGTCGGACATGTCGCGGCCGGCGTAGGCGCACGGCCCGCCGCTGCGCGCGCAGATCAGCTGCACGAGGTTGTTCGTGAGGCCCGGGCCGGCATTGGCGAAACGCCGGTTGATGCGCGGGTCGGTCGAGACATTGCCGATCGCGTCATCGACCACCGCGGTGAGCGCGGGGTGGCCGCCCAGGCGCTGGTACAGCGTGGCGTCGGCGTGCGGCGCCGCACATGCGGCGAGCATCAGCGTGAGCGCAGCGGCAGCGCCCACGAAAGCAGCGAGGTTCTTCATCGGCATGCGGGCCTCATCGTTCGACGGCCTGCATGCTACGCGCGGCGCGTCACGCCGTCTCGAGCGCCTTCAGCAAGGTGGCCGACGGCGTGTGCCAGCCGATGATCGCGCCCTGCGCCACCAGCATCGCGAGCGCCGCGGCCTTGAACTCGGGGAAGTAGCTCTCGGTCCCGTCCTCGATCAGCAGGCAGTCGTAGCCGCGGTCGTTGGCCTCGCGCATCGAGGTCTGCACGCAGACCTCGGTCGTGACGCCGGTGAACACCAGGTGCGTCACGCCTTGCGCATGCAGCATCTCGTGCAGGCCGGTCGACCAGAACATGCCCTTGCCGGGCTTGTCGATCACGAGCTCGCCGGCATGCGGCGCGAGCGCGTCGATGATGGACGTGCCGGGCTCGCCGCGGATCAGCAGGCGGCCCATCGGTCCGGCATCGCCGATGCGCAGCGTCGGTTCGCCGCGCAGTCGTTTCGCGGGCGGGCAGTCGGACAGATCGGCCTTGTGCGACTCGCGCGTGTGCACCACGGGCCAGCCCTTCGCGCGCCACTTGGCGAGCAGCGCGGCGATCGGCGGTATGGCGGTGTGCAGCAGCGAGACATCGTTGCCCAGCGAGGCACCGAAGCCGCCGGGTTCGACGAAGTCGCGCTGCATGTCGATGATCACGAGCGCGGCCTTGCCGGGCGCGAACGGGTAGGGGAACGGTGTGGCGGCGATCTCGATCATGCGGCTTCCTTCACAGCGGCTTCAGGCGCCGCGGCATGCCCGTGATCGCCGCCGCCCATGTGCGCGCCGATCGTCTGCCGATCGGCGGTGGCGGCCGGCGTCTCGAACACGATGCGGCCTTCGCTCATCACCGCGATGCGGTCGGAGAGTTCGAGCAGCTCGTCGAGGTCTTCGCTGATCAGCAGCACCGCGCCGCCCTTGGCGCGCACCTGCAGGATGCGCGCATGAATTTCGGCCACCGCCGCGAAGTCGAGGCCGAACACCGGGTTCGCGGCGATCAGCACGTTGATGTCGCCGGCGAGTTCGCGCGCCAGCACCGCGCGCTGCACGTTGCCGCCCGACAGGCTCGCGATCGGCGCGTTCTCGCCGCGGGTCTTCACGCCGTATTCGCTGATCCAGTCGCGCGCGCGTTCGCGCCACGCGCCGAAGCGCAGCCAGCCGCCGCGCTTGAGCGGTGCGACATCGAAGTCGCGCAGCGCCATGTTCTGCGCCACCGACAGATCGCCGACGCACGCATTGCGCAGCGGCTCCTCGGGCAGCGCGCGCAACTGCAACACGCGGTTCTCGGCACGCCGGCCTGCATACGGTTGGCCGACCACGCGCACATTGCCCGCAGTGCGCGGCCGCTGGCCCACGAGCGCTTCGACCAGCTCGCGCTGGCCGTTGCCCGAGACGCCGGCGATGCCGAGGATCTCGCCGCGCTTGACCTGCAGGTTCAGCCCCTGCACCGCGAGCGTGCCGCGGTCGCCCATCGCGCTCAGGCCTTCGACGAGCAGCGCCACCGGCGCGTCCGACGCGGTCGCGGTGCGGGGTGCCGCGCTGCCTTCGGCGACCAGCGCGGAGCTGTCCGCGGCCGACTCGCCGATCATCGCCTGCGCGAGCGTCTGCGGCGTGGCGTCGGCCACGCGCGCACCGGCCACGCGCTTGCCGCGGCGCAGCACCGTGACCTCGTCGGCATACGCCATCACCTCGCGGAACTTGTGCGTGATCATCAGCACCGTGCACTCGCCGCGCTTGGCCACCGCGCGCACATAGGCCAGCACCTCGTCGGCCTCCTGCGGCGTGAGCACCGAGGTGGGTTCGTCGAGGATGAGCAGGCGCGGTTTGAGGTAGAGCTGCTTCAGCAGTTCGAGCTTCTGCTTCTCGCCGGCGGCCAGGCCGGCGGGCGTGGCATCGAGGTCGAGCTTGAACGGTGTCGTCTTCAGAAACTCGCCGAGCGCGGCGCGTTCCTTCTTCCAGTCGATCAGCGCCGGCGTGCGGCCGCCGGCCAGCAGCAGGTTCTCGGCCACGTTCATGCCGGGCGCGAGCGTGAAGTGCTGGTAGACCATGCCGATGCCGAGCGCACGCGCGACCACCGGGGTGGCGATGTCGTGCTCGCGGCCGTCGATCAGGATGCTGCCGCCTTCGGGCCGCTGCGAACCGGCCACGCACTTCACCAGCGTGCTCTTGCCGGCACCGTTCTCGCCGAGCAGCGCGTGCACCGAGCCGGCGTGCACCGTCATGCTGACGCGGTCCATCGCGGTGAAGCTGCCGAAGCGCTTCGTGAGGTCCAGCGTCTCGAGCGTGAGCGCGCCGGTGCTGGCGGGTTTGGGATCGAGCGGCGCGGTCATGTGAAGTCTCCCGTCATGAAAGCGCCTCCAGCACCGCGGCGCTCGACGCCACCGCGCCGAACACGCCGCCCTGCATCGTCACCATCTTCAGCGCCGCGGCGTGGTTGCCGGGGTCGGTGGCGGCGGTGCAGTCGGACAGCAGCAGGCATTCGAAGCCGCGGTCGTTGGCTTCGCGCATCGTCGTGTGCACGCAGACGTCGGTCGTGATGCCGGCGAGCAGCAGGTTCTCGATGCCGCGTGTCTTCAGGATCAGCTCCAGGTCGGTGGCGCAGAACGAGCCCTTGCCGGGCTTGTCGATGACGGGCTCGCCGGGCCGCGGCGCGAGTTCGTCGATGATGTTCCAGCCCGGCTCGCCGCGCACCAGGATGCGGCCGCACGGGCCGACGTCGCCGATGCCCACGCCGCCGGCGCCGATCTGGCGCGAGCGCCAGCGCTTGTTCGCGGGCAGGTCGGCGAGATCGGGCCGGTGCCCTTCGCGCGTGTGGATGATGTGAAAGCCCAGCGTGCGCAGCCGCGCCATCAGCGTCTTGATCGGCTGGATGGGGGCGCGCGTGAGCGAGAGGTCGTAGCCCATCTTGTCGACATAGCCGCCGACGCCGCAGAAGTCGGTCTGCATGTCGATCACGATCAGCGCGGTGTTGTCGGGCTGCAGATCGCCGTTGTACGGCCAGGCGTAGGGGTCGGCGTTGATGAAGGTCATGGTCATCGGGTCACCTCGCGCGTCACCTTGTCGATGACAGTTCGCCGGGGCTGCCCGCGGCCACGCTGCCGGGGCGGCAGCTGATCACGAGTATCACCAGCGTCAACACATACGGCACGGCGCCGAACAGGTAGTAGCCCTGGCTGATGCCTATCGATTGCAGCGCCGGCCCGATCGCGCCCGCGCCGCCGAACAGCAGCGCCGCGCCCACACACCGCAGCGGGCTCCAGCGCGCGAAGATCACCAGCGCGACCGCGATCAGGCCTTGGCCGCTGGACACGCCTTCGTTCCAGCTGCCGGGGTAGAACAGCGTCAGCGACGCGCCGCCCAGCCCGGCGATCGCGCCGCCCGCCGCGGTGGCCGCGATGCGGATGCCGCCCACCGAGTAGCCCAGGGCCTTGGTCGCGCTGGCCGAGTCGCCGGCCAGGCGCACCAGCAGGCCCCAGCGCGTGCGGCCGAAGGCCCAGTACATCGCGATCGCCAGCAGCACGCCCAGCGGCAGCAGCGGGTTGACCTGCAGCGCCGCCTGCAGCACCGGCGAATCGCTCCAGCCACCGAGCGCGATCGGCGGCAACTGGGTGGCCTGCGGCTGGATCAGCGGCTTGCCGAGGTAGAACGCAAGGCCGGTGCCGAGCAGCATCAACGCGATGCCGGTGGCCACATCGTTCACGCGCGGCAGCGTGCACAGCAGGCCGTGCAGCAGCGCGAGCGCGGCGCCCGCGAACGCGGCGATCAGCACGCCCAGCCACGGCGAGCCGGTGAGGTAGGAGCCGCCGAAGCCAGCCATCGCCGACAGCACCAGCACGCCTTCGAGGCCGAGGTTGATGCGGCCGGATTTCTCCGTCAGGCACTCGCCGAGACTGACGAACAGAAACGGTACGCCGACGCGCAACGCGCCGCCGAGGATGGCGGCGAACAGCGAGAGCATCAGTTCCGAGGTCATGGGCGGGCCTTCATCAAGGGGGCGTGACGACAGGCGCGAGCGGTGCGGCGTCGTCGCCCGGCACCGAGCGCCGGAAGCGCGCGCCGGCCGCTTGCCAGTCGACGCCGCGCAGCGCTTCGCTCGCGAGGATCAGCACGAACGCGATGCCTTGCAGCACCTGCACCGAGGCGTCCGGCAGACCGAGCCGGCGCTGCAGCAGACTGCCCGCCGCGCCGAAGCCGCCGAACAGGATCGCGACCGGGATCACCGCGAACGGGTTCTGCCGTGCGATGAACGCGACCAGGATGCCGGCGTAGCCGTAACCGGCGATCAGCGACGCGTTGGCATTCGTGTGCACCGCGGCGACCTCGATCGCACCGGCCAGCCCCGCGCAGCCACCACCGAGCGCGCACGCGAGCAGGATCAATCGGCTCGCCGGCAAGCCGACGAGTTGCGCGGTGCGCGGGTTGCCGCCGACCACGCGGACCGAGAAGCCGCGCGCGGTGAGTGCCAGCCACACGCCGAGCGCGAGACATGCGACGACGCCGATCACGAAGCCCCAGTGCACGTCGGAGCCGGCGATGCCGCCGATCTGCAGCGCCTCGGCCAGCGTGCGGGTCGAGGGCTTGTTCAGCGTCGCCGGGTCGCGCATCACGCCCTCAACCAACTGCTTGAAGATCGCGATCGCGGTGTAGGCCAGCAGCAGGCTGCTGATGGTCTCGTTGACGCCGCGGTACTGCCGCAGCGCGCCGGCGAGTGCGATCCACGCCCCGCCGATCGCGAAACCGGCCACGCACAGGATCGTGGTGCCGATCAGGTTGCCCGGCAGCGGCATCAGGTAGGGGACGCCCGCGGCGGCCAAGCCGCCCAGCACCAGCGCGCCCTCGCCGCCGATGATGACGAGCCCGGCGCGCGCCGGCAGCGCCACGCACATCGCGGTGAGCATCAGCGGCGCGGCGCGTGTCAGCGTGTTCTGCCACGAGTACCAGTCGCCGAACGCGCCCTTGAACAGCAGCACCCAGGTGTCGATCGGGCTCGCGCCGCCCAGCCACACGAACAGCCCGAACAACAGCAGCGCGGCCAGCATCGCCGCGATCGGCAGAAGGACGTCGTCTAGGGTTTGACGCATCGCGAGCCTCGCGTCGGGCTAGACGGAACCGATCACGCCTTCGACCAGGTAGTTCATGCCTTCGAGGGTGGGGTCGGTCTGCTTCAGCGTCTTGGGCACGACGACCGCGCCCTTGTTGCTCTTCAGCCCGGCGGCGAAGATGTCGAAGTTGCCGGCGATCATCTTGGCCTTGATGTCGTCGGCCATCTTCTTCGCGGCGTCCGGAACCATCGAGCCGTACGGCGACATCTTCACGTAGCCTTCCTTGAGGCCGCCGCGCAGGAAGTTCGGGTGCGGCTTGCCGGCCTGTGCGGCGTCGATGATGGTCTTGTACGCGGTGTTCCAGTTCCACTCGGCGCCGGTCAGGTAGGCGGCCGGTGCGAGCTTGGCCTGGCTGACGTGGTAGCCGCAGACCATCTTGCCGCGCTTCGCGGCGGTCTCGACGATCACCTTCGGGCTGTCGACGTGCATCGTGAACACGTCGATGCCCTGGTCGGCCAGGCTGTTGGTGGCCTCGGCTTCCTTGACCGGCATCGACCACTCGCCGGTGAAGATCACCGTGGTCGTGATCTTCGGATCGACCGAGCGCGCGCCCATCGTGAACGCGTTGATGTTGCGCAGCACCTGCGGGATCGGCTTGGCCGCGACGAAGCCGATCTTCTTGCTCTTGCTCATGTGACCGGCGATCACGCCGTTCAGGTACT
>Ga0307510_10006595_pt1 | contig 13844 bp, 11 predicted proteins | sample 12_EM_MG_FD_207224 | JGI IMG/M metagenome (GOLD analysis project Ga0307510, IMG submission 207224) | Populus trichocarpa ectomycorrhiza microbial communities from riparian zone in the Pacific Northwest, United States - 12_EM | ecosystem: Host-associated > Plants > Roots > Unclassified | place... | reverse complement strand
GGCTGACGTTCTTGACGTACCTGATCTCGATACCGCTCGGCATCCGCAAGGCGGTCAAGGACGGAACGCGCTTCGACACCTGGACGTCCAGCGTGCTCGTGCTCGGCTACGCGATCCCCGGCTTCCTGTTCGCAATCCTCCTGATCATCCTGTTTGCCGGCGGCTCGTTCTTCAACTGGTTCCCGCTGCGCGGGTTGACGTCGGACGGCTGGTCGCAATTTCCCTGGTACTGGAAGATCATCGATTACTTCTGGCATTTGACGCTGCCGCTGATCGCCATGGGGCTCGGCGCGTTCACCACCATGACGTTCCTGACCAAGAACTCGTTTCTGGACGAGATCCGCAAGCAATACGTGATGACCGCGCGCGCGAAGGGCTGCAGCGAGAACCGGGTGCTCTATGGCCACGTCTTCCGCAACGCGATGCTCATTGTCATCGCGGGCTTTCCCAGCACCTTCATCCACGCCTTCTTCTCGGGCTCGCTTCTGATCGAGACCATCTTCTCGCTGGACGGGCTGGGACTGCTCAGTTTCGAGAGCGTTCTGAACCGCGACTATCCCGTGGTGTTCGGCACGCTCTTCATCTTTTCGCTCGTCGGCCTCGTGGTCAATCTGATCTCGGATCTAACGTATATGTGGATCGATCCGCGGATCGATTTCGAGGCGCGGGAGGTCTGATGACGCTGACCGCCCCCACCCCGATCGAGACCACCGCGAAGTCGCCGCTCGGCGACGCCGTGCCGATCACGCGCAAGCCGTTCGCGCCATCGCCGCTCAACAAGCGGCGCTGGGATAATTTCAAGGCGAACCGGCGCGGCTACTGGTCGTTCTGGATCTTCATGATCCTGTTCGTGCTGTCGCTATTCGCCGAGCTGATCGCCAACGACCGACCGTTCCTGATCAAATATGACGGCCATCTGTATTGGCCGGCCTTCGTCACCTATTCCGAGACGACCTTCGGCGGCGACTTCGAAACGGCGGCCGATTACCGCGACCCCTATTTGCAGAAGCTGATCAAGGACAAGGGCGGCAGCGTCGTGTGGCCGCTGATCCGTTACTCCTACGACACCCACAATCTCGATCTGCCGACGCCGGCGCCGTCACCGCCGACCTGGATGCTGACGGAAGCGCAGTGCAAGCCTGTCGTCGAGAAGAAGGGCCTGAAGAGCTGCCGTGATCTCGAATACAACTGGCTCGGCACCGACGATCAGGGCCGCGACGTGGTGGCGCGGCTGATCTATGGCTTCCGCATCTCGGTACTGTTCGGTCTCTGCCTGACCATCGTCTCCTCCGTCATCGGCATCGCGGCCGGCGCGGTGCAGGGCTATTTCGGCGGCTGGATCGACCTGTTGTTCCAGCGCTTCATCGAGATATGGACTGCGATTCCGTCGCTCTATCTGCTGCTGATCCTGTCGTCGGTGCTCGTGCCCGGCTTCTTCGTGCTGCTCGGCATTCTGCTGTTGTTTTCCTGGGTGTCGCTGGTCGGACTCGTGCGCGCGGAATTCTTGCGCGGGCGCAATTTCGAGTACATCCAGGCGGCGCGAGCGCTCGGCGTGTCGAGCTCCGTGATCATGTTCAAGCATTTGCTGCCGAACGCGATGGTCGCGACGATGACGTTCCTGCCGTTCATCGTTTCCTCGTCGGTCATGACGCTGACGGCTCTCGACTTCCTGGGCTTCGGACTGCCGCCCGGCTCGCCGTCGCTCGGCGAACTGCTGTCGCAGGGCAAGTCCAACGTGCAGGCGCCCTGGCTCGGTTTTTCCGGCTTCTTCTCGGTCGCGATCATGCTGTCGCTGCTGATCTTCGTCGGCGAGGCCGTGCGCGACGCCTTCGATCCGCGCAAGACGTTCAAGTGAGGGCGTGATGGACGCGATCAACCAGCCCCTGCTTGCCGTCCGCGACCTCTCGGTGGCTTTCCACCAGGGCGGCGCGACGACGCTCGCGGTCGACAAGGTCTCGTTCCAGATCAAGCGCGGCGAATGCGTCGCGCTGGTCGGCGAATCCGGATCCGGCAAGTCGGTCAGCGCGCTCTCGATCCTGAAGCTGCTGCCTTATCCGAACGCCTCGCATCCCTCGGGCAGCATCCGCTTCAAGGGGCAGGAACTGATCGACCGGTCCGAGCGGCAGATGCGGGAGATTCGCGGCAGCGATATTTCCATCATCTTCCAGGAACCGATGACCTCGCTCAACCCGCTGCACACGATCGAGGCGCAGATCGGCGAGATCATCCAGCTGCACAATCCGACCAGCAATGCGCAGGCGCGCAAGCGGACGCTGGAACTGCTGACGCAGGTCGGCATCCCCGAACCCGAAACGCGGTTGAACAGCTATCCGCACCAGCTCTCCGGCGGCCAGCGCCAGCGCGTGATGATCGCGATGGCGCTCGCCAACGAGCCGGATCTGTTGATCGCGGACGAGCCGACCACGGCGCTCGACGTGACCGTGCAGGCGCAGATCCTGACGCTGCTCGCCGAGATTCGTTCGCGGCTCGGCATGAGCCTGCTCTTCATCACCCACGATCTCGGCATCGTGCGCCGCATCGCCGACCATGTCTGTGTCATGAAGGGCGGCTTGATCGTCGAGCAGGGACCGGTCGAGCAGGTCTTCAAGACCCCGAAACATCCCTATACGCGCGACCTGCTCGCGGCCGAGCCGAAGCCCGATCCGGCACCGCCGCAGCCCGATGCGCCGGTGGTGATGTCGGCGGATGATCTGAAGGTCTGGTTTCCGATCAAGCGTGGGCTGATGCGCAAGACCGTCGGTCATATCAAGGCGGTCGACGGCGTCAGTGTTGCCGTGCGCAAGGGCGAGACGCTCGGCGTGGTCGGCGAATCCGGCTCGGGCAAGACCACGCTCGGGCTCGCGCTGCTGCGGCTGATCTCCTCGAACGGGCGCATCGTGTTCCTGGGCAAGGACATCCAGGGCCTGCGCTTCAAGGAGATGCGCCCCTTCCGGCGCGACATGCAGATCGTGTTCCAGGATCCGTTCGGCTCACTCAGCCCGCGCATGTCGGTTGCCGACATCATCGCCGAGGGCCTCACCGTGCATCAGCCAAAGCTGTCGCGCGAGGAACGTGAGGCGCGCGTCGTCAAGGCGCTCGAGGACGTCGGGCTGAAGGCAGATACCCGCTATCGCTATCCGCATGAATTCTCCGGCGGCCAGCGCCAGCGCATCAGCATCGCGCGCGCGGTGGTGCTGGAGCCGGATTTCGTCGTGCTGGACGAGCCGACCAGCGCGCTCGACATGCTCATCCAGGCGCAGATGGTCGACCTGCTGCGTGAATTGCAGCGCAGGCGCGACCTGACCTACATGTTCATCTCGCACGATTTGCGCGTCGTCGCCTCGCTCGCCAGCCACCTCATCGTGATGCGCGGCGGCAAGGTGGTCGAGGAAGGCCAGGCGGCCGAGCTATTCAAGAACCCGAAGACCGATTACACGCGCGCGCTGTTCGCGGCTGCGTTCCGGCTTGAAACGGCAGGCGACGGCGCAGCGGCGACGTAGCTTCGGCTACAGCCGCTTGATCGCGACGACGCTGCTGCCCGCCTGCCTGATCCGCTCCAGCGCCGGCTCGATCGGTTCGATCACCGTTGCCATATGATGCGCGTTGGCGTGGACCATGGTGCCGGCGTCGCGGACGATGGCGACATGGCCCTTCCAGAAGATCACATCGCCGCGCAGCAAGCTGCTCCGCTCATGCGCCTCGAGCGCGCGGCCGAGGCCCGCCTGCTGCATGTCACTGTCGCGCGGGCAGCCGATGCCTGCTGCCGTCAGCGAGACCTGCACGAGGCCCGAGCAATCGATGCCAAAACTGCTCTTGCCGCCCCAGAGATAGGGCGTGCCGACGAAGCGTTCGGCCACCGCGACGAAATCCGGCTCGCGATGATCGAGCGGGGCGAGATGTGCCTTCGGCAAAAACGTCCCGTCGCGCGTCACGGCGAAGCTGCCATCCTCGCGCGTGATCATGAGCTTCGATCCCAATACGAGCGCCTCGGCCGGCGGCAGCTTGATCGAGGGACCGGGGAAGGCAAATGTTCGCAGCGCGCTGACCTTGTGCGTCGGCGCGGCGGCCGGCTTCGTCAGCGCTGCATCGGGAAGCCAGCCGACATAGCCGTCGCCATTGAGCTGGCCCCAGGCCCAGCCCTCGCCGTTGCGGTCGTAGACCGTGACGCGCTCGCCGCGGAGCGCTTCCGTCATCAGCATCGCGTTCGACGACGGCTGCTCGCGCACCGCCGCGATCGCCTCGATCACCTCGAATTCCTCGCCGGTGACGAAGCGATCCGCCTCGATCTCGCCTTCGAGATATTTGGCGGCGAGGTCGCCCCGCGCCGGTGTCAGCCTTGGATCGTGTCTCGGATCATGCATAGCGCTCGCTCAGCAATGCGTAGATGGCGCGGGCGGCCTGGCACTCGCCGCCTTCGGGACGCGCCGGCTTCGCCGATGGGGTCCAGCCGTAGATGTCGACATGCAGCCAGCTCTTCGCCTGCTCGACGAAGCGCTGCAGGAACAGCGCGCAAATGATCGAGCCGGCAAAGCCGCCGGACGGCGCGTTGGTGATGGTGGCGGTCTTGGAATCCAGCCACGCATCGTAAGGCGGCCACAGCGGCATGCGCCACAACGGATCGTTCTCCTTCGCCGCGCAGCGCGCGATGTCGGCGGCCAGCCTCTCATCATTGGTGTAAAAGGGCGGTAAATCCGGCCCCAGCGCGACGCGCGCGGCACCGGTCAGCGTGCCCAGATCAATCAGCAGATCGGGCTTCTCCTCATCGGCCAGCGCCAGCGCGTCGGCGAGCACGAGCCGGCCTTCCGCGTCGGTGTTGCCGATCTCGACCGTGATGCCCTTGCGCGACGTAAAGATGTCGAGCGGGCGGAAGGCATTGCCGGCGACTGCGTTTTCCACCGCCGGAATCAGCACGCGCAGCCGCACCTTCAGCTTGGCGTCCATCACCATGCGCGCGAGCGCCAGCACGTTGGCGGCGCCGCCCATGTCCTTCTTCATGATCAGCATGCCGCTCGACGGCTTGAGGTCGAGCCCGCCGGTGTCGAAGCAGACGCCCTTGCCGACCAGCGTCACCTTGGGATGATCAGGATCGCCCCAGGCGATATCGATCAGCCGTGGCGCGCGGTCCGAGGCCATGCCGACGGCGTGGATCAGCGGAAAATTCGTCTTCAGATCCTCGCCGATGATGCAGGCGAAGCTCGCGCCGAATTCGGCGGCGAGCGCTTGCGCGGCGGCAGCGAGCTCCTCCGGTCCCATGTCGTTGGACGGCGTGTTGATGAGGTCGCGCGCCAGCATCGCTGCATCCGCCATGCGATCGATCTCGGCGGCGTCGACGCCATCGGGCGGCACCAGGCGGACATCGGGCCGGTCAGCCTTGCGGTAGCGGGCGAAGCGGTAGCTGCCGAGCGCGAAGGCGAGTGCGGCGAGCCGTGCATCGTGCGGTGCATTGGCGAAGCGATAAATGCCCAGCGGCAGCAGGCCGGGCAGGACGCCCGGCCGGAACAGGTCGCGCGATCTTGCACCCTCGTCCTCGAGGCCGAACAGCACCTGTGCGATCGCACCGTCGGGTGCAGGCAGCGCCAGATAGCCACCGGACTTGGCCGTGAAGCCGTTCGCGGTGGCGAACTGGCGTTGCGCCGGCGGCAGCGCCTCACGCACGGCATCCCAGCTCGACTTGGTGACGAAGGTGATCGGGATGGCGGTCGGCGAGGTCTCGAAGACAGAAGGCATTGGCGGGTCCGGGTCGTCAGATCAAGCAGGTTGAGCGAATGGAGCAGACTTCGCAGAGTTTTGCCGCGGCCGCAATCGGCTTTGCTGTCACCGTTCAGCGAGCCGCTACTCGCAACAAGGGGGCCATGCTAGGTTCCGAAAAACGGCCGCCAGACGTGGAGATCGCGGCGGCCGAAGACAAAGCCTGCCGGGAGGAATTGCGATGGAATTTGTGTGGAGCGTGGTCACATTCATCGGCCAGGCCGTCGAGGCGATTTTCGGCTATGTCGAGCATCACCATTGGATTTTCGCGTTCCTGGCCGGCGGCTACCTCTTCTATCTCCATGACCGCTCCGTGCACGCACGCTTCGATGCGCTCGACAGGCGTATCGACGAAATCCGCAAGCGACTCGCCATCGAATATTGATTGGGCGGGACGAAACTGCGGATCGGCAGATCTCGTATCTATCTAGGTCGAGAACTGCCGTTCATGAGAGCGTGGCCACAGGGCTTTACTAGCGCTGCGGTTGTGGCATTATTGACGGATATTTTAGATTGTGCCGCTCGGCTCCGCACGCGCGAGTGCAACAACGCAGCGGCACGCGGTTGATACTTGCCCGGGTCGATATTTGCCCAGGTTGATCCTGACCCGGGCCGAGACCGGCCTTAACCTGTTCGTCGAAGCCATTTCTCTCATCGTTTGGGCGGCGCAGCATTCGCAATGAGCGGCGCAAAATGCATAGATCGTTCGTTATTGCGCAGATCTCCGATCTGCATCTGGACGGGTCAGGCCGGCTGCTTGCGACGATCGAGGCCCTCAGCGCCGCGTTGCGCGAGAGCATGGCGGACTTCACCGATGTTCCCGATCGCATCCTGCTGATCACAGGCGATCTCGTCGACGACCCGACGCCGCACGCCCTCGACGAAGCGCTCGCCGTCCTTGCGTCCTTCCGGCAGACCGGGCTGTTCACCGACATCCAGGCGGTCGCCGGCAATCACGACGTCAAGCGGCCGAGCCAGCGCGCGGGCCGTCACGACGTCTATGACTACCTGCATCTGCCGCGGACCTCGAAGAGCGTCTACTACCGCCAGGCCGGCCTCGACCTGGTGCTGCTGGATTCCAACCGCGCGAGCCTCACGACGCTTGCGAGCGGCAATATCGACGAGAACGCCTACAATGCGCTGGTCGCGGATTCCGCCCGGCTGAGCGTCGAGCTTGCGGGCAGCATGGGATCTTCAGGCCGCGCCGATCATGCCGAGCCGGCGGACAATCTGGTGCGGGTGCTGGCGTTGCACCATCATCCGTTGCCGCAGGCGACTGGCGAAGGAAAGCGGTTTCTCGGCGCGCCGGATGAACCGCTGATGTATCTGGCCGCGCCCGCGACCTTCCTTGAAGCTGCGACCTCGCTCAGCGTCGATCTGGTCCTGCACGGTCACCGGCATGTCGAGGGACTGACCCGCTATTCGATTCCCGATCCGCGCGCGACGCGGTGCAAGGGCGACGAGGCATTCTGGCGCACGATCTATGTGCTGTCCTGTCCGTCCTCGACCGGGCAGGCCGGCGACGATGCCGGCTTCAACATCATCCATTTCGGGCCGATGTCACAGGCCGGCAATTCCGAGTATGGGTTTGCGATCGCGCGCTATTCGCGGCCGCGCAACGATGACGGCTTCCGCCTGCACGATTCCAATCTGTCGGACGGCATCATCCGCCTGCCGGCAGGACGGGATTATTCCCGCGACCCGGCCATCCAGTCGGTAATCGAGATCGCTTCGCTCGCGACCCTGACGCGGGAGCAGGTCGTGGCGATGGCTGGCCGGCTCCTGATGCGCGGCGCCTTCTATGCTGACGGCGAGCCGGACTGGGCGAATGCGCTCTACACCTATCTCGTCACCTCCCATGCCTGGGCCGATCTCGACGGCAAGTTCACGAGGTCCGGGCGCAAGCATGATGCCGAGGCGCTCGCCGCGGTGTCAGTGCTGCTGTTGCAGTTGATCGAGCACTCCGCCGGCGTGCTCGGCATCGATCCGCTTCAGCTCGACGAGCTCGTCGCGGAGCGCCTGGTCAATCGCGACGACCTTCGCCGCGAATGGCCCGGGGTGCCGCATGCGGGCATCGATGTCGCGGCACAGGCGCGGCAAAGGCTGAAATTGCTGCGGGACCTGAACGAGCAGGTGAAACTGCTCGGCCTCGATCTGGACCTCGGCGGGGAGACGCGGCCGCAGACACCGCCATGAGGGGTATCCCGACGTTAACCGGCCATTAGGGTTAACAGTCTATTGCTGGCGCGTTCGGCTCGATCCATCCGCTCGAGAGTCAAAGCGTCATGCGTCAACGGTTCAGTCCTGCCCGGCTTCTTGCGTCTGTCTCGCTCATCGCGGTGGCGGCGACGAACCTCGGCGGCTGTACGGCAATGCCGAAGCTCTCCGACGTCACCGGCTCGATCGGGTCGCGCGCGGAGGCCACTCCTGCCGCCTCCACCGATCCCGTGCGCGCCGTCGAAGTCTATGGCGAGCGCTACCGCGCCAATCCCAAGGACGCCGAGGCCGCACTCGGTTATGGCCAGGCCCTGCGCGCCAACGGTCAGCGCGCCCAGGCCGCCGCCGTGCTCGAGCAGGCGACCATCGCCAATCCCGGCAACAAGGCGCTGCTCGCCCAGTATGGCCGCGCGCTCGCCGACAACGGCAATTTCCAGCAGGCCTTCGACGTGCTGTCGAAGGCGCACTCGCCCGATAATCCGGACTGGCGCCTGCTCTCGGTGCAGGGCACGGCGCTCGATCAGATGGGCCGTCACGACGAGGCGCGCGCCTATTATGCGAGCGCGCTGAAGATCGCGCCGGGTGACCCCGGCGTGCTCTCCAATCTCGGCCTGTCCTACATGCTGTCGAAAAACCTGCCCAAGGCCGAAGAGACGCTGCGGCAGGCCTACGCCTCGCCGCGTGCAAGCGCGCGGGTGCGGCAGAATCTCGGTCTCGTCGTCGGTCTCCAGGGCCGCTTCGCGGAAGCCGAGACCATCGTGAAGGCGGACCTGCCGCCGGATCAGGCCGCGGCCAATGTCGCGTACCTGAAAGAGATGCTGACCCGCAACGACGCGCCGCGCGGCGGCGCATCGAAGCGGACGCCGGTCGCCTCGCTCAGCCAGCCCGACTGATCAGACTTGGTTCCCGAAGCCGCCTGCGGACCGCTTGCGGTCCGCGTTTCGCGTCACTGCAGCTCGGTGATCTTGATGCCGGTCGGCCCGAGAATGACGACGAACAGCACCGGCAGGAAGAACAGGATCATCGGCACCGTCAGCTTCGGCGGTAGCGCGGCGGCTTTCTTCTCGGCTTCGTTCATGCGCATGTCGCGGTTTTCCTGCGCCATGACGCGCAGGGAATGCCCGAGCGGCGTGCCGTAACGTTCCGCCTGCTGCAGCGCGAGACACACCGACTTGACGCCCTCGAGCCCGGTGCGCCGGGCCAAATTCTCATAGGCGACCTTGCGGTCCTGCAAATAGGACAGCTCGGCCGTGGTCAACGTGAACTCCTCCGACAGTGCGATCGACTGGCCCACGATCTCGGTGGCGACCTTGCGGAACGCCATTTCGACCGACATGCCGGATTCGATGCAGATCAGCAGCAGGTCGAGCGCGTCGGGAAACGCACGCTTGATCGAGAGCTGGCGCTTGGAGATCGCGTTCCTGAGGAACAGCATCGGCGCCTGGAGGCCGAGATAGGCGGCGCCGACGCAAATGCCGATCTTGATCGGCATCGGCTTTTCCATGTGCGCGATCAGGAACACGTAGACGACCGAGCCGACGAACAGCACGATCGGAGCCACCATGCGGGCGAACAGGAAGGTGATGTAGGGCGCCTGGCCGCGGTAGCCGGCCATGACGAGCTTTTCCCGCGCGGCTTCCTGTGCGAGCCATTTCGTAAGGTTGAAGTCGTCGACGACCCTGGAGACGACCTGCTTCGGCGTCTGGCGCAGCGAGACCTTCTCGCTCTTGCTGAGGCGGTCACGCTCGCGCTGCCGGATGCGTTCACGCTCGCTCGCCACCGCCTTCATGCGCTTGGAGAGGCCCTCGCCGGCGAACAGCGGCATCACCAGCGTATAGACGGTGGCGCTGGCGGCAATCGCCGCCAGAAACATCGTCATGAACCGGACGTCATGTAACTTCGAAACGAGAAACTCGACCATACAGCACCGTCAGAAATCGAAGTTGATCATCTTCTTCATCACCATGATGCCGATCGACATCCAGACGACGCAGCCGACCAGCATGAGCTGGCCGGTAGGATGGGTCCAAAGCAGCGAGATGTAGTGCGGCGTCGTGAGATAGACGAGGAACATCACGATCGGCGGCAGTGAGCCGATGATGCCGGCCGAGGCCTTGGCTTCCATCGACATCGCCTGGATCTTTTCCTTCATCTTCTTGCGGTCGCGTAGCACCTTGGAGAGGTTGCCCAGCGCTTCGGAGAGGTTGCCGCCCGACTTCTGCTGGATCGAGATGACGATGCCGAAGAAGTTGGCTTCCGGCAGCGGCATGCGGTCGTAGAGGCGCGAGCAGGCTTCACCGAGCGGCATGCCGATCGCCTGGGTCTCGATGATCTGGAGGAACTCGCTGCGCAGCGGTTCGGGCGCGTCGGCCGCGACGACCTTGATCGATTCGAACAGCGGCAGGCCCGCCTTGATGCCGCGGACGATGACGTCGACGGCATCGGGCAGAGCGGCCAGGAATTTGGTTTCGCGGCGCTTCTTCAGGAAGCCGAGTGCCCAGCGCGGCAGGCCGAAGCCGCCGGCAAAGGCGAGGCCGGCGGCGCCGAGGAGGCCGCCACCGACGAACATCGCGCCCGCGAACAGCGCGCCGCCCACGATGGCGGACACGATCCAGAATTTCTGCGTCGTCCAGTCGAGCCCCGCCTGCGACAGGCGGACGTTGAGCGGAACGCTCTTCTCCTGCTGACGCCGTGCCTCGAGATCCTTGAGCGACGTCTCGACCTGCTCGCGGCGCGATCGCTGGCTCTTCTCGGTCTGCTTGGCCGCAGGCGCATCGGCGCGCGCGATCGAGGCGCGGCGGTTCTCCGCCTTCCGCTCGCCGGACAGCAGCGGATAAAGGAAGACCCAGGCAATGCCGCCGACGGCGGCGGTGGCGAGGAAGGCGAGGGCGAGGACCTGCATGTTCATGGCGTCGCTGACCTGCTCACGTCGTTGGCGCCACTTCCGCGGCGTCGAGCGCGGCGGCAAGGCGTTTCTCGTCGCCGTAATAGCGGGCGCGTTCCCAGAACCTCGGACGGCCGATGCCGGTCGAACGGTGCCGGCCGATGATCTTGCCGTTGGCGTCCTCGCCGACCATGTCGTAGAGGAAGATGTCCTGGGTGATGATGGTGTCGCCTTCCATGCCCATCACCTCGGTGATGTGGGTGATGCGGCGCGAACCGTCGCGCAGGCGCGCGGCCTGCACGATGACGTCGATCGAGGCGCAGATCATCTCGCGGATGGTGCGTGAGGGCAGTGAGAAGCCGCCCATCGTGATCATGGATTCGCAGCGCGACAGGGCTTCGCGCGGATTGTTGGCGTGCAGCGTGCCCATCGAGCCGTCGTGGCCGGTGTTCATGGCCTGGAGCAGGTCGAACGCCTCGGGTCCGCGGACTTCGCCCACGATGATGCGTTCGGGGCGCATACGCAGGCAGTTGCGCACCAGCTCGCGCATGGTGACCTGACCCTCGCCCTCGATGTTGGGCGGGCGGGTTTCCAGCCGGACCACGTGCGGCTGCTGGAGCTGGAGCTCGGCGGCGTCCTCGCAGGTGATGACGCGTTCGTCGTGCTCGATGTAGTTGGTGAGGCAGTTGAGCAGCGTGGTCTTGCCCGAGCCGGTACCGCCGGAGATCAGCACGTTGCAGCGGACACGGCCGATGATCTGGAGGATCTCGGCACCCTCGGGCGAGATTGCGCCGAACTTGACGAGCTGATCCAGCGTCAGCTTGTCTTTCTTGAACTTGCGGATGGTGAGCGTGGGGCCGTCGATCGACAGCGGCTGCACGATGGCATTGACGCGGGAGCCGTCGGCGAGGCGCGCGTCGCAGATCGGCGAGGATTCGTCGACACGCCGGCCGACCTGGCTGACGATGCGCTGGCAGATGTTGAGGAGCTGCTGGTTGTCGCGGAAGCGAATTCCCGTGCGCTGGATCTTGCCGTTGACTTCGATAAAGACCGTGTTGGCGCCGTTGACCATGATGTCGGCGATGTCGTCGCGCGACAGCAGCGGCTCCAGCGGACCGTAGCCGAGCACGTCGTTGCAGATGTCGTCGAGCAGTTCCTCCTGCTCGGCGATCGACATCACGATGTTCTTGATCGCGATGATCTCGTTGACGATATCGCGGATTTCCTCGCGGGCCGATTCCGAATCGAGCTTGGCAAGCTGGGCGAGGTCGATGGCCTCGATCAGCGCGCCGAAGATCGTCGCCTTGACCTCGTAATAATTGTCGGAGCGGCGGGCCTCCATGGTCGGCGCAGGCTTCGCCGGGGCGAGCGGCGGCGAGGCGACGGCCGGCGGGGCCGGCGCGCGCGACACCGTCGGCGCCGGAGCCGGGGCAGGCTCTGGCGACACGGCGCCGGGCTTGGGAGCCCGAGTATCGGTGTCTGTTCCGCTACGCTTACCGAACACTTAACGACTCCATGCGGCGGCTTATTTTCCGCGCAACTTATCAATCAGGGGTGAAAGCAAGGACGACTTTTGTTTCTTCGTCTCGCTGCGGCCGGTCAGGCGCTGGGCGATCTGGAGGAACATCTCGATCGATTTGTGGTTGGCGGAGATCTCCGCGATCATCTGGCCGTTGTTGGCGGCCGAGCCGAAGATCTGCGGTTCGAACGGGATCGAGACGACCGGCTGGCTCTCGATCGCCTTGGCGAACTCCGCGGCGGCGATTTCGGGCCTTTTCGGGACGCCGACCTGGTTCAGGCAGTAGAGCGGCGGCCGGTCGTTCGGACGCGAGGCCTTCAGAAGGTCGAACAGGTTCTTGGTATTGCGCAGATTGGCGAGGTCGGGCGCCGCCACGATCAGGATGTCGTCGGCTCCGATCAGGGCGCGCCTGGTCCAGCCCGACCATTGGTGCGGGACGTCGAGCACGATGCAGGGCATGGTCGAGCGCAGCGTGTCGAACACCGCGTCGAACGCGTCGGTGCCGAAATCATACACCCGGTCGAGCGTCGCCGGCGCCGCCAGCAGGCTGAGGTGGTCGGTGCATTTCGACAGCAGGCGGTCGATGAAGGCGGTATCGACGCGATCGGGCGAGAACACGGCGTCGGCGATGCCTTGCGGCGGATCCTGGTTGTAGTCGAGGCCGGCGGTGCCGAAGGCGAGGTCGAGATCGGCGACGACCGCGTCCATCGCAAGATCGCGGGCGATCGCCCAGGCGACGTTGTGGGAGATGGTGGACGCGCCGACGCCGCCCTTGGCGCCGACTACGGCGATGATGCGGCCGACCGCCTTCGCTTCCGGCGCCGAGAACAGGTTGCAGATCGAGCGCACGACGTCGATCGGGCCAACCGGCGAGAGCACGTAGTCGCTGACGCCGCGCCGCACCAGCTCGCGATAGAGCATGACGTCGTTGATGCGGCCGATCACGACCACGCGGGTGCCGGCGTCGCAGACCGTGGCGAGATGGTCGAGCCCGCCCAGAAGGTCGTTGCGGCCGTCGCTCTCGAGCACGATCACGTTCGGCGTGGGGGCCGAGCGGTAGGCTTCGATCGCGGCTGCCATGCCGCCCATCTGGATCTTCAGATGGGCCTTGCCGAGACGGCGGTCCTCGCCGGCCGCCTGCACCGCGGCAGCGGTCTCCACGGTTTCGCAGAAGGCCTGGACCGACACGCGCGGCGCGGGCGCAATATGCTCCTCGGCCGGCGGGAGCGATGCGTCCGGCTGCTCTTCTTGTGTCTGGCGAGCGTAACTGATCATTTGCCGGTGTCGCTGAGTTTGGCCTTTTCGGCCTCAGGATAGGTAACCGCGGTCGGATTTCCCTTGCGATATTTCTCGAAGGCTGCGGTGCGGCGCGTCGTGTAGGACGGCGTTTCGGGGCGCGGCTGCTCGAGGTCCGACGGATTGTCGACCATGGCCGCCATGTTGCGCTGATAAGCGCAGCCGTAGTTGTAATAGTCC
>Ga0307510_10006593_pt1 | contig 13847 bp, 14 predicted proteins | sample 12_EM_MG_FD_207224 | JGI IMG/M metagenome (GOLD analysis project Ga0307510, IMG submission 207224) | Populus trichocarpa ectomycorrhiza microbial communities from riparian zone in the Pacific Northwest, United States - 12_EM | ecosystem: Host-associated > Plants > Roots > Unclassified | place... | reverse complement strand
TCTATAATCAGCTTAACACAGTGGGGTACACAAAGACATTGATTTGTTTTAAATAAGGTTCGACATAAACAGGGTCTACATAGTTGGCCACATATTTTAAATAAGCTTAGTCTGCATAATTTGTTGGCGATAATCAGCTGATGGAGATCAATCGGCCCGATAAGGAGATAGGCATGAGTCAATGCGAAGCCAGTTCAGTCCGGAGCTAGTTTACCCTCTGCCTCACACCATGAGGAATCCTTAGTGTGGGATGCGTATGCCACAAGGAGGATAGCGTCGTCACCAGAGAAGGTGGCATGAGTTTGGCTGTATCCCTGTCGATGGTGAGCTTGTTTGTGGTGAGAGTGCCAGTCTTGTCAGAACACAGGATAGTGACACCTGCAAGCTCCTCGATGATGGTGATATGAGTGACGATAGCCTTGAACAGCATGCACCGACCTGCCACAATCACCACGCCCACCACATCTGATGCGTCCACCACATCCGCCGCCTTTCCTTTGATCCTCACCAAGGCCTGCTGCCATCCACGGTGCAAGACAGATGACATTTGAGACGATAAATGAGATGCAAGTGATCTATACAGGGTAAAGAACAGCAAGAGAAGCGAAACATACGACTTTGTGCGATGGAGTGACAGACATTGGCTCGTTGGCTTGATTTTGAGCTAGAAAAGACGGCGGGAGGTCTAAGACAAAAAGAATAATAAGGGACCGTATGAAAATGGGCCAAATGGTCCTATAAATAGTAATATGCGACCACAGTGAGTGTGTGGTTAATTGGCAAGTGGTTGCAAACATTGTGCATGACATCGTTGACATGGGAAAGTGGCATCAGGCCAGCAAAGGAGAAGTGTCGGCAGTGGGCTTGGGGCGAGGTGAAGGGGGACTTAGAGGAGCAGAGGGTGATGAGAGGGATAAGGGGCGGCAAAAGCAGGCGAAGAGGTATGGAGGCGAACTGTGCGACGATAATGAGGAGTGCGATGGTGGTGAGTCTGAGGGAGCTGACATAGTGGAATAGTGTGTCAGGCGGCCCAGGCCAGTGCATATATATGCCATCCTCACAGGATAGCATCTTTGACTCAGTGGCCAGACTTTGAGGGTGTCTCGCTGCTTGCAGACACTGAAAGAATCGAAGTTACACTCAAGTCATGGTGTATTGAGTTCAAGTTGAAATCACATAAAGTTGGAGTACCAAAGGACGTCAACTGGCACCCCTCGGAGTCAGTTTTTACCGACCAAGTCAGCCCACATCGAACTAAGTCACATGGCGTCAACGCATTCCTCATTGGGCTTGATCTGGTGGTCCTGGCCGGCCACCACTTCCGCGACACTCCCCCTCACTTCGCGCGCAGTCCAAGGGATGCGACAAAGTGCGTTCCCTTGGCGGAAGATGAGGGGTTGCTGGGCGCATCGGCCACCATGTCATCTTCGGGCTGTGGGCTGGTGGGATCAGGCTGCGCTGCATGTTGATGTGCGTGGTCAGGGGGGTGGGAATGACGATCGCATGTGAACGCGAGGGGTGGATGGTTGTCGGAAAATGAATTGGTGATGGCCTTGAAGCCGCCAAGAATGATTGAGACGGGGCTGGGAGGGCGCGATGCCTCCTTGCCGCCGTGCATCGCTGCGATGTTGTTGTACTTGGGGGTGGTCGAGGAGACATCCTCCTGCCGCCTTGAAGGCCAGCGGATGGCACCGTCATCGATGGGGAATGTGTGCTCCGATGTAGCATGCCAGTCTATGGCCATGCTGCCGTTCGCATCGGGGAAGATGGCGTCTGGGCGCATTGCCAACATGGCCCAGTGGGATGTATCGACAGCCTCGCGATGGGGCACGTCGCGTGTGATGGCGCACTCCGCTGCGCTCGCGGGTGCTGGGTCTGTGAGATGAGGGACAGGAGCCAAGAGGGGCTCAAGATCGTCGATGTCGAGGGTAAGAGTGGCAATGTCGACAAGAACAATGTCCTCTGTGCCAAACTCGAGCGTGCAGGGCTGGAGTGCCTCTGCGCCTGCAGTCTCAGCCGCGAATGCTGACTCCATGGTTTTGGAGTCCAGGGGTGGTGCCGCCGCACCATCTTCCATCATCATCACTCCCCCTGCTTCATCTGGGTCTTCCGCGAAGGCCTCAGAGGCTTGCAGGCAGGGTGCGAGGCAAGGGGCGTTGGTGCCAAGGTGCACCGCTTCTCCTGACTGGATGTCGTGCACGATGCACAAGGGCGTGTGGGTCTGCACGGTTCTGCGTGGCTGGGCTGGCAAACTGTCCGGCCCATGGGGTGGTGTAGCCTTGACAGGCAAGGCGGGATACGTGGGGACGTTAGAAATTGAGGGAGTGCCTGGCGCAGCAATCAGCTTGCTGCTCACCGCCGGTACCTGTAATTCCTCCCCCTCGAGCTGAGCTGCTGACGCCGAGTGGACGACCTGCTCCTCGGTGACGGTGCCAGGCCCGGGCCATAGTGCTTGGTAAGCCTGCATGACGGTGTTGAAGCTGTGTGACTGACCCTTGTACGCCCGGATGGCTGGCTTGGGGTTGTCAAGATGTGCAAGCTCTGATGAGCACACAATGTCGTGGGGGCGGTGCGCGTGGCGCATGGTGTCTGCGACCTGCTCTCCATACGAGAAGGTGGTCCGGGGGCGTCCGTCTCCGATGTGGGGCGTGTACCATGCTTCATCTGGTGTCCAGTGTGGCTCCGGGGTGTTGTTAATGGCGAGCGCGTGTGGCGCGTTGTGGGGAACAGGTTGAGACCCGGTGCGAGGGGCGCTGTCCTCCTCGGGCAGCGTGGCTGCTCCAGCCTCCTCTTCGGTCTCCTGTTCCTCCCCCTCCTTGACCAGTTGGTCTTCTAGTCCGGCCCAGTCAAGGTCGCCTTCGTCCTCTGCGCCCCATGTTTCGGCGTGGAAGGCCTTGTCTTCGTCTTTGGAGTCTGAGTCGTCCATCCGATGGTCTGGCTCCGCGCAATTGGGGTGCGCGCAACCTACTTCCTCGACGGCCCAGAAGCCCCTATCGTCCGAATCGTCTTCATTGATGGTGACATGGTTAGCGGAGCCCACAGGCTTGTTCTCGGGCTTGCTGGTGGTGCCCGGGTTCGCCTGTGCTGCCTGTCTGCTCTGGTCTGCTGCTGCCGCGGCCTCCTCCCTCTTCCTGGTGCGACAGTCGTGTGCCCAGTGGCCTTCCTTGCCACAGTGGTGGCACTTGCCCTTGCGGCGCCTGCCATCGCTGCCTTCGAAGGTGCCGGTAGTGGCGAGGGCCTCGTATGGAGCCTGTGGCACGCTCCAGTTCTTGCCCTTCCCCTGGCCTTGAGCCAGGTCTTTCACCATTTTGATGTGGTTGGCTTCCTTGCAAAGTGTGTCGATGACATCCGTCATGTCAAAGGGTGAGCGGGTGAGCTTGCAAGTGAGGCGCAGCGATCCCATCATCTGGGACACATAGGCAGAGAGAGGGTCCGGGACCCCGTGGATGATGGTGTGCTCGTATTTGGGCTCAGTGACGGTAATGCCGGCCGCTGTGAGTTCGTGACACCGCTTCTTCAGGGAGCTTAAGAACTCCTGGATGTTGCCTCCTTTCGGGCACCGCATATCGAGGAACGATTGGTGCATATTCGCTCGAGCGTGCGCAGTTTTTGGTGTAGTGAGGAGGGTGAGAGCATCCCATTGCTCTTTGACTGTGGGGTACTCATCCATGTCCATGGATATCTCGTTGGGGAGTCGCTGGCAGAGAAGGCACGGCGCGATTACATCTTCGCGCTCCCATCGTTGGGCTTCCTGCTCCTCTGCATCGGTGATGTTATTTGGGTCCTGGGGAACAGGGGCTTTGGTGGAGCCTTTGAAGTAGTCCAGTCCCAGCGGTACCATTGCCCAGCGAAAACGGTGGGAAAACATTGCCCAATTGGTAATGTCAGAGTCCAAATGTGGGACATCGGTGAGTAAAGTCAAAGGAGCAGGAGAAGGCGCGGACACAGACAAGGATGCGGGCGATGGCATGGACATGGCAGTGGGAGATGGTGCTGATGAGGGTGCTGAGGACAATGTGGACGATATTGACAAAGTGGCTGCTTTAACTTGTGAACGAGTATTACGGATGCAAACTCAGTTGGGCATGAAAGCACACACTGAGGGATCCACTACATGGATGCTAATTAGACTATGTACTGTATCTAGACCTGGACCAAGCAATCTATCTACATGTAAGATATGCTAGTGCGCTGCGCACTGGCAGCGCGCGCTGTGTAGTCTTGATCCAGTGGTCCTGGCCAGCCGCCACTTCCGCGACACATGGGCTGCTACATGGACACCTCGAATATTGCCATAAAGATCGCCCAGCCCGGGGTACTGTACACCTCTCCCCCTGTTTTGACTGTGCGCTCGCAGTTGTGCATCTGGACCCCATTCGGCTGTTCTCTTTTTCTCCCGTGCATTCCCTTTATGCGTACTTGGTACATGGACATTCCATGATTGTTTGTTTCCTCTTTACTTCCCCTTTTGACAGCACCAGAACGATTGCTTCAACGTCTCAAGATCTCAAGTGTTCCACATATATGTGCACTCGCATTTGTCTATGATTACTCAGTTTCGCTGTAAGGCGACTGGTCGCCTTACCTCCATTGGTGGGCCACTGTGCCATCATCACATGAGCATGCTCGACCTCAGATCGACCATATATCATATATCATTCATATTCAGGTTGCCTAGTAGGATGTGTTTCGGACAAGTACCTAAATAGATAGTGCACAAGTGTGTATTAAAGGCTTGTCTCTCCAGTAAAGAAGAGGGAGACAATCTTTCTATGTAACTTCACAATAAACCCCATAGTTTAGGCTGGTTCTATTGTGTGAGGTTCTTGAAGGATTTCATCTTGCTCATCTCAAAACCATTATCTCTACCCCACATGCTCCGGTGTGTTACATTCGCCCTTCTCACTTTGATGCTTCATTGCTGAATGCAGATCGCTATGCGGGTACTGATATATATGCCTATATGCTCCCTTTCATTGCCTGTAAATCTCTGTCTTTCATTTCATTAGACTAATGTTAATACTTTACACCCTTGCTAATCATGGCCACAACTAGTATTGAATAGCTAATATTGACTTTGCCCTCAGTGTTGTCTTTCTATGATAGCAGTCATTAATTTATCGCTAACTGATATATACACCTGTTGACATACAGCAGGAATACTAGATGCATCAACTTAGTCTCACATCGTATCACAGCTGTCGATATATGGCAATACGGCATGCATGGGGTAAGTGCGCAGCCCTGCACTATCTCCTTATCAGGCCGATTGATCTCCATCGGCCGATTATCGCCAACAAATTATGCAGACTAAGCTTATTTAAAATATGTGGCCAACTATGTAGACCCTATTTATGTCGAACCTTATTTAAAACAAATCAATGTCTTTGTGTACCCCACTGCGTTAAGCTGATTATAGACTGTTAAGACTGAAACAATAGGATAAGATAAGTTTATATAATACGACTGCTAATTTGCAACCAGCTAAGGCACTAATTTAGTTTAAATTTGTAAGGGGATAAAGAGTTATCGCTTGAGCATGTGACAGATTGTTAATTATTTAGCTAGCTATATCTATAATAATGCGAGATATAAAGGGGACTCAATAAATCATTCTATTGTCTTTATATAATTAGTAACGACAACAGAGCCCGCTTATTTGTCAGTTAATTTTATATAAATTGGACCATAAGTTAACTATAAGCAGACCCTGTTTATCCGCTCTTGCCTGCTGTGTTACTGCATTTGGTTTGCGATTACTGTATTTGGTTGTGAGCCATACTAAACCAAACAACAGCATGTCGGTGATGTCCAAGATAATCCCTTGTGCACTTTCACGATACACCATCATCACTGAATAAACACTGGATTTCCCTACTCCTCTGTCTGTTTAACATGTGCAATTCTCTGTTTTGAAGAGTATCTCACCAGTTGACATTCCTTTCTCCCATTATCTGACCCAGGATATTTACCCTTCCATGGGCTTCGGTGGGTTTCCTAAACGCCGTTGGTAACCACACTTGTCACCCATGTACCATGCAAAATCCCACTTTTTGGCCCTTCTGCGAGCTTCTGGTAGTTTCTAGGGGCGATTTTATTCACTCTTATATAGCTGCAATGGATTTTTTTCGACCCGTACCTGTGACATTTTGACACGTCTCTCAACCATGCAGCACCCACAGCCCGAGAATGTCTATCCTGAATTCCCACCGCAGATGCAAAGTTCCCATCCACATTCCAGTGATTTCCAACAACAGGGGGCGATCACTGACCACCCTGTTGATTCCAGACCCTTCCAACCTCCTGATCGATCAACTATTGTGTCAGTAGCCCAGAAACCCTACGGCATTCCTACCACAATGGATCAAAGGTTCCTTGCTAACCCGGCAAGCACTTTGTCACAACATTGTCCCCCATATGTTGGCTCTGTTCCTGGCCCACTGACTGGTATCGCTCTTCCTTATTTTCCGATGGGGGGCTTTCCCCAAGGTACCAATTACATTGGCTACCTGAATATCGAGTCGCCAACACGCCCCAAACAAAGCAGGAAGCGGAAGCGCAAAGGTGAGTATAACATATCACACAAGGAAGTGTGCTGATCAACTCCATGCATGCTTTAGCGCCATCATCAGCTTCACAAAAAGCTGGCTCTCGCCCAGTTTTAAAACACCTATATCATCGGAATCGGCTTAATTTCACTGCAGGCATACTTGCGGTGGAGGAGGACTACACCATTGAGGGCCCCGTGACAGAATCAGCAGTTCAAGAACTGCTGAAGGCCGGGAAAGTGTCAGAGCTGCATGAGCTGTATACCAATTGGGCCATAGATTCAGACTAGTAAATAGAATAGCGGTTACTTACTCAATTAAACAAAATGCTTCATCATTGCAGCGTATGGCAGAATGGCCAGAACAGACTACACATCGGTGTAACTGACAATTACGACACCTTTCAAACCCTGAAATCTGATTGGTGGATACTCCCGGGCCGCACCCCGCCAACTCTTCCTGACAGCGGAGTTGACCCAGTTGCAACTCTGTTGGCACGGAGTTGGCCAGAGTTCAACTCTAACTCAGCCCAACTCAACTCTGCGGCAACACTACCGGTCGGCCAATGAACGGACCGCTTATGTCAGACTGGCCGTCACCTAAACTTATATAATTAGGCCAAATTGCCAGTGACTGCACAGTGACTGCCCGAGTACTGCCTCGTGGCTGGGTATCAGGCCGCAATGGGGTACCGACCCCAAATACATAGTCTGTCTTTCCCTTTACTTCATTCTTTCACAGTCGGTGTAATCCCTCACTCCAATCAAGCCCGAAACCCATGTCGTCAACACCAAATACAACCACCCGTTCCTCTAACTTCGCAGCTCTCTTCGATGTCGCTCTCTCCAAGTACATCAAACTTACTGGGAGAGACCTTCGTGATCACCCATTTGCCTATATGATCGATTGGTGCGAGTCTCCGGATGCGGTCCTAGCCATTTTCCAAGAGCAATCCATGGCGTTTGATGAATTCAGGAACAGCGATCCCAAGTTGGTCAAGTGGCTTGCTCCTCTCGTCAGTGGCTTGCACGCCATATCCACTAATGTAGTAATCAGCTCTGGCGCTAGCCTCGTAAGCCCTCTGATGCTGTACCCAATGCTGTACCCTATTAACAAATGTGGTCCAACTTCTTACATCTAGATATCACCCCCTGCAAATATCATTTTTTCCGCAATTGGCATACTCCTATCAGTGCGTGTAACTCTCACCACCTCTAGTTGGCCCGTATTCAATAATATTCGCGTTTGCAAGACGGCCAAATACGTGAGAGAAAGCTACGACGCCCTTGTGGACATCTTCGAATGCATTGAAAACTTCGCCCGTCGACTCAAGATCTATACGGACGTCCAACCCACACCCGCGATGACAGAGGTGATCGTCAAAATCATGGTCGAACTGTTGGCCGTGCTTGGTTTGGCGACAAAACAACTCAACCAGGGACGATTGAGTAAGCTGTGGCATCCCTTCTGGTGACCTCTCATTATTGACTGGTTGTAGAGAAATATGCAAGAAAGCTATTGGGGGAGAAGGACATCGAATCAGTTCTTCAACGTCTGGACCGACTGACCCTCGAGGAGTCCAAGTTAACTGTTGCGCAGACTCTCGATGCGGTTTATGGCCTGATCAACAACATGGAGGCAGTAATGGAAGGTGCGCATCACAAGCCACCTACTCGTATGAACGTGTGCGACAAGTCTGGTAGATGGGAGAGCATCAACGGACGATATCCGCCAAGCTCTCGGTAGGTCTTGTTTCCTCGCGCGAACCGCTATATTTATGACATTATCCGCTAGTCCTTATGCAAGAGATAGTCATGAGAGTAAACAAAATCGAACGTTCGTACCCCAACCACAAACATCTGTATTCTTGATACATCATCTGAAACGGCTCGACAGGCGACCGGTTACAAGACGAGGTTCGGCGTTGGTTGTCTGCGCCGGATCCATGGACGAATCACAACACCGCTCGAAATGCGCATCACCGTGGCACTGCCAAGTGGTTTACTCAAGGCGACATTTTCAGGAAATGGAAATCCACGGGTGGTCTGCTTTGGATCCACGGCCTTCGTGCGTGAATCATCTCCCTTCTTTTTTCCGCGACCGATTGCTTCGTAGCTGGCTCAGGAAAGACTGTCCTTTCGTGTGTATCATCGTCATTATCTTTTTGATCTGAATTCACATCATTTATTAGCTCATCGATAGTCAAAGAAATCCATGACATGTGTGAAATGGGATTGGTCACGGTTTCCATATTTTATTTCGATTTCCGAGATCGAGGAAAGCAGGATCTCCGCCACCTGCTGTCGTCCATTCTCGTCCAGCTCTGCGGCTCGTCCGACAAGTTCTCTGAAATTCTCTCCACCCTCTATCAAAACCACGATCGTGGCTGCCGCCAACCCTGCGAGGACGTGCTTATGGACTGCCTCAAGAGCATGCTAAGACTACCAGGGCAAGGCGCACTCTATCTCATCATCGATGCCCTTGACGAATGCCCGAATTCCTCCGGTTACCCTACGTCACGAAAGCGAGCCTTGCATGCCATTCAAGCGCTCATCAAGTCGGAACTTCCACATCTTCATTTTTGTATCACTAGTCGGCCCGAGATTGACATCCGAGACGTTCTGGATCCCCTTGCAACTTACGACTTGGCACTTCATGACGAAGCCGGACAAACTCAGGACATTATTGACTATATCAACTACTTTGTTCGCTCTGACCCAAGTGTGCGTCTGTGGCGAGAGGAAGACAAGAAACTGGTAATCGAGACCCTGGAAAAGAAAGCTGGCGGGATGTAAGTCATGACTTTCCTGCATATTTTATATCGACAGCTAACACCTCTCCAAAGGTTTCGGTGGGTCCACTGCCAGATCGAAACTCTGAGTCGGTGCTTTCCCCCCAGTATCCGACAAATTCTAGATGGATTGCCCAAGACGTTGGATGGAACATACGAGCGGATCTTGCTAGAAATCGATGAGGAGAAACAAGTCTACGCCAATCGACTATTCCAGTGCTTGGCCGTATCAATCCGCCCGCTTCACATAGAGGAACTTGCCGAGATTTTTGCAGTTCTTCCTAACGCAGAGTCGACCCCAGGTTTCAATGTCAGCTGGCGCCCTGAAGATCCGGAAGCATTTATACTTTCTGCCTGTTCTACGTTGGTCACGATCGTTAATACCCGGGATGGAAGAATAGTACAATTCTCTCATTTCTCGGTGAAAGAGTACTTGGCCTCTGAGCGCATCGCGACCTCCGCACCTGTTTCCCACTTTCAAGTTCTCCCCAAACCAGCCCATATGCTTCTCGCTGGAGCATGTCTCGGCGTCCTCCTTCAGCTGGACTACAGCACCGACAAAACAAATATTGAGGACTTCCCCCTGGCTCAGTATGCAGCAAAGCACTGGGTGGGTCATGCGTGTTTTGAAGATGTGTCGTCGCATATCAGAGATGGGATGGGTCACCTCTTCGATAAGGACAAGCCACACTTGGCCGCCTGGCTCTGGATTTACAATATAGACGATGAGCACCACATATACTACCGTGACATTTACACTGCCCACCCGAAGCAACCTGATGCAGTCCCGCTGTATTACGCTGCGTTGTGTGGCTTCCGTGGTCTGGTGGAGCACCTCCTTGATTTGCATCCACAAGATCTCGATGCTAAGGGCGGCGTATGCGGGACTCCGTTAGGTGCGGCCCTACACAAGGGACATCTGGATATTGCTCTGTTTCTACTAGAACACGGTGCCGACGGAGAAAAACGCGGAAAAGCAGGTCAGACTGGATTATTTATTGCGTCATCCCGTGGATACGCCGAGATTGTGTGGACACTAATACATTGTGGTGCAAACCCGAACGCGGAGTGCAACGACTGGGATGAGGACAGTAACGAGGTGGAGCGGACGCCACTGCATGCGACCGCGTCTAACGGAAAACTAGAGGTTGCGAGGGTGCTATTGGAATACGGTGCAAACGTGAATCACCCGGACAGTGGCGGAAGGAGTGCGCTTCACATTGCATCGCGTTGCTCATCCGACGACTTCGTTCGATTATTGCTCGACCACGGTGCGGATCCCAGCGCACTAGATGGCTCGAATGAAACTGCCTTGCATCACGCATCATTCGACGGAGGGCCGGGGGTCGTCAGATTACTCCTTGACCATGGTTTGGACGTGAATGCCAGGAGCAAGTCTGGATGGAACCCGTTTCACGATGGACCAGACGATATCGAAAGCGAGGGGTGGACTCCGTTGCACTACGCGGCTAGAGGTAGATCCGTAGAAGTCGTGCAGCTGTTGCTCAACCACGGTGCTGACGTGAACGCACGGGATAATTGCAACTGGACCGCATTACACCTGGCAGCGTGTCATGGATTCTTCGATGTTGTAAACACCCTACTTCGGCGTGGCGCAAATCCTCATTCCCGGACCATCAAGGGCAACACACCATTCGAGGTTACCAAGAACGTGAAACATCGCTCATGGGTATCACATCTGCACCACTCGCAGATCATGCAACTGTTATCGAAGCACACCGGCGAGAGTGGGTGTGGTCCACAATGATGATGGGCCTAACTTTGTGAGTTGTGGCTTTCAGAGATAATTATGCCTTGTATTCCGCAGGCGCATCGTATGTCCATTTTGTATTTGTATGATACAAGTCTATCTACACATCGCAATAAAGTGTATGGCGTCCCTCTGTACAATGTCCCGGTGCTGTTCAGGGAACTTCAGAGTTCAAGTTACCGCAGCCTAGCACTCGGGTTGCTCGTTCCTTACCTTTTATACTCTTATCCGCCTACCAGATCCAAGTACATGCGTGACAAGCAGCGCTGTGAGCGCGAAGGATCCCACACTCGTGAGTTCACGATGGAAGGGGAAGAAAAGAAGAGAGAGAAAAGGATGAAAAAAAAGAGTATTGGAGGAGAACGAAAGGCGCAAGAATCCAGGTCACGCAATGCAACCGCGTCAATGAGATGACATAACCTACACGGATGGTAACTATTTTTAGCTTTCCCCCTTATCTTTGCCCCCATCCTGGCACGGTGGCACCCTTTAATCCTGCGGGTATAGCGTTTATGTTATGAACTCGTACAGCTTGGTCGCAATGGATCTATTAATCCCCAGACGATGAAAGTGTGCACCAACACGGTTACTGCTGGCGATATTCAGCATCCCGCAAACGGTACCTGCAACAACTCGTCACTGAGATGGATTCCCAAAGGTGATAGGATACATGCCTAAATGCATCGCAATAACGCAAGAAGGGTCTTGACTAGGAGGTTGACATACCCTCGAGGCACTTCATGGTGTATATTCTGGATTTCTGTGATCCATGATCCTGTGAGGAAATAATATATGAGAGTGTATGTACACCCTTTGATTAAAAAGAGATGATGGGACCGGCAGCTTCGATGATCACTCTAAGCTTTACCAGGAGTAAATGGATGGCGATGTAGGACGAGACTAGAGTATGCCTTTCCCTAAGCAGGGTACTGGCTCAGGGAAAAGCGTACTCTGGCTCAAAATCCAGGGCCAACCACGCATGGCGATAAAAGTGACGGGGTTCGGAGGAACCCGCGACATGTTTTTGCGCTATATGAAGGAAACAGGTAAACTTCCATTTCTTGAAGAGGGAGTGAGTTCAAGAATTGGAAGCTTGCATCGGCCTTCGAGAAACCGCTGGGCTGCTCGTGCTTTCCATGGCAGATTGTGAGGCAGAGAAAAGGCAATGTGGGTGACGGACCTCGGATATGGTTCCCTTTGAGAATGTCTGGGGTCTAGTGCTTTAGATAAGAATCATGCAGTCAGGGGATCACGCAATCACGCACTGTCAAGTCTTTTCCCTAGTTTGTCGTCTATTCGCCGCCTTGCGCCTTGATTCCTGCCCACGCCTACTTCACTTCGCCTCCAACAGTGTAAGCGATCCTCGACGTGAAAACCCTACTGCCGCCATCGGTGTCGACTTCCCGGGCTATAGGTTGTCCAAGACCTGGTGCCCATATTGACGGTTAGAACTTCGTAAGAAAATAGGTTTCGAAGACGGACGGATGAGTCATGATGGTGGTGACGCGACGAGCCCCATGCTTTTCATGGGAAGGGGACAAATTTTCCGGCGACACGGCCCGCGGACAGATCACGTGCAACCACATCAAGCCACTATCTTGCATGCTATGCTATGCAATACGCTGCGCCAAGTGTCAGTGTGAGTGTGGAAACCCCACCGTTTCACCAAGCTATCCTCACCTTCAGACAGAAATATTTGCTAGCGTGCAACTTCATCCTATTTAAATTTGTGCTTGCCTCTGAATGTTACATCGTAAAAACATCGGGTAACAGTTCAGACAATATAACATTTACATCGGCGTCGTTCTTCAAAGTCCACCTGCCCCCACGCTCTCTCTCCATGACTTTGCAACCCCATCTTGAATACCCGAAGGCGATTTTCCTTTCATTAATGCTTTGCGTTCTATCCTGGGTTCGGACGCTTCGAATCTCTCGCCTCTGGTTATTGTGCTATCTTACAGACACGCACACCGGAATTGCTCCCCCCAAGCACTCGCCAAAGATACAAAGCTAAGATTCTTCAATGCCACGCTTGCGTGCCCTACTCACCTCTTCCTCCTCCCACGCCATTCACTCTGAAGTTACACGTACGTCCTAGCGCCCCTTCCGCACGGTGCCATGTGGGGTTGGACACTGGTTGGGCCTATTGGGCTTGTTTGCCAAGGGAATGTGCTCCTGGGAAAGTGTCTTAAAGTATGCAGAGCACTGATCAAAACCTGTGGAGTGTTGTGAGAACGCGCTATTAGCATATAACGATGACCCTACACATCCAGTTTTCGCTGACGTCTCGATGACGAGGTATTTGTGCTCCCGCCAACATCACCATACTTTCTCGGCTGAGCATACAACAATTGGCACCATCAACGATATCCTGCTTTTGTAGGTTTGTCCTCGTGTTACGACCGAGTATCACCTCGAGGCATCGACCGTACCATGACCCTAGGATCCCGTTCCCCGTGATTGGGCAACTGAAGACGGTGTTGTATGTCGAACGGAGAGCTCGACCTAACGAGAAATTAAGTAATGTGGGAGGGGTAGAACTTACCTGCACGTTTTGGTAGATTCACCAGCATCATGCAACGCATTACCAGGATGAAAGAGATGACAAGGGAGGTCGAAATAGAGGGCGCTCTTCCCGGTGCCACCGGGCGCAGGGAAAAGCGTGCTCTACTTCGATTCTGGAGTCGAAGGAAATCAGAGGATCATAGTGTCCTTTGTGAATCAATAAGAAGAAACC
>Ga0307510_10006590_pt1 | contig 13850 bp, 6 predicted proteins | sample 12_EM_MG_FD_207224 | JGI IMG/M metagenome (GOLD analysis project Ga0307510, IMG submission 207224) | Populus trichocarpa ectomycorrhiza microbial communities from riparian zone in the Pacific Northwest, United States - 12_EM | ecosystem: Host-associated > Plants > Roots > Unclassified | place... | reverse complement strand
AAGCATATATATATATATATATATATATATATGCATATTTCAAATATAAATGTTAATTATTTTATTTTTATAAATTAATAAACAATAATTAATAATAAATATTCAAAACCCGTTAAACAATTTATAAATATTTAAATTTTTTAGTTAAGATATAAATATCAAGAACTACAATCCACGAGTACCCATTGCCTTTTCTATTTGCAAGTCAACTCATGATATAATAAATAATTCACCTATCAAATCTAAATCATGATATAATTCACCTATCAAATCTAAATTAGATCCAATAGAGTTAGTTTTAAAGATTATTTTTTTAATTTTTTATTTAAAGTAATATTATTTTAAATTGAATTGATGAGAAATTCCAAAGATTTTTTTTAAATTTTTATCCAAAATAAAATTATCAATTTTAATTAATCAAGTTAATTTAGGTGAACTTGATGATTCGAATAAACACTCACGCTGGCTGACCACCATGAATTTCGGACGCCATTCTTTCATCTCCTTTGACGCGAGCAAATGAATTCTAACAAATTGGGCAACTCACAGGAATCCGATCAGCCCTAGGCTTTCAGCCCATCACGTCCTATGGATGGTTAACTTGGGCTTGATTTTGCAACAGTGGAAACAGGGCCTGTTGTCCTCCTTTGTGATTTCTATCACTAGTAGAAGGAGGAGACACAAGGTTAAGGTGATTTCAGCTGAAGGAAATACTGGGGAAACAGAAGGGGAGATTGTGATAGTTCGATGGATGCCTGTAGCTATCGATCAAAGTTACTAGATGATTAAAAAGACTTCTGAACTGCAGCTGTTATGTTAGGACACTCCAGCTGATATTGGTGGTGTCTCTAGGTTGAAGCAAATCTAGCAGATGTTGTGGTGGCTGACCATGTAAGGAAACAGATTTCAAAGGAGTACATGGTGTGGTTACCAAATCGGATTGATCAAAATTAATTCAAAGGCTAGACTTTGTAACGTTGGTGATGTCTTTGTTTTCATCAAGCAATACCAATAAATTTATTACACATACACCTTTTCTTTTAGAAAGGATCGTTCAAGAGTTAATTGATTATCCGTAGTGAAAACCAAACCTAGGGATCATATCGAGATTGTTCAGAATAACAATGATGAATTAACTATAATGATGTCTTTCAACTTGGTGAGTTAGTTGATCCATATCGAGTTGCTCTATCTAATGACTTAAAAAATATTTTAAATTTTTGCATTTTCAATAATATTTTTGTTGATATTGATACTGAGAAGTTGAATGATGTTTTGAGTTTCAGTGGAAATACACAAGTCAATGAAGATGATAGCGACAAAATTAATGTAAAAGATTGCGATGGAGATAAAGACGAGTCAATTGACGAGGAAGAAACAATTTTGATTAATTTACACAACACGAATATGTAATGCCATAAATTATGAAATAATATTTATAGATGAAATTCACTTCAATGTAATGACAATGATGTTAATTTATTATTAAATGACAAAGAAATATTTATTTTATTATTGTGATGTGAACTGTTGTTATTGTGTTGTGTGTGCATGAATGAATTTAAGTATTTGCAGGATAGATAGATAGGGAATACAAATACAATTTGACATTACACACTATTTTACACCGATAGAAATACCGACAGAATGTGTCTGTCGGTATATTCCATAGACCATGAAAACTATTCTCCTTTTCCCTAGCACTGTTCGATGTTCAATACATATGGATATACCGATGGAATGTATCCGTTAGTATATTCCAGAGACTATGAGAATTGTTCCCCTTCTGTCTGACACTATTCACGATGTTCATTATATACGAGTATACCGATAAAATATATCTGTCGGTATATTCTAAAGACTATGTGAACTATTCACTTATTAATACGCTAATAATTAATGTTCTTTTGACTATTAACTTTTTTTTTCTAATGACATCATCAATATAATGAAAAGCCGTTAATAATATTTGAAGGGGCTTTCTAAAATTTTTCATGAAAGTCGTAAATTTCCGTTTGACTTTACCGATGACTTTTCATTCCGTTGGTGTCGGTAAAAACTAAATTAAAAGACCAAAATCAGAACAGACTGTGCTTTATCTTCTTCTCTCACAACATCATTTATCTCTCTTTCTCTTCTCTTCCCTCTCTCATTCTCGGTTGAAATCAAGTATTCACTTCTTTTCTCATCCTCAACTATGTTGTATTTCTTCATTTTTCTTTGTATGGTTTTTTTTGGGTTTATTAACAATCTCTTTTCTTTTATTTTTTTAATTATCATTCGAAATTAAGCACACCATTAACGTAAATATTTTTCATTCTTTTTTTCCTTTTTGGTGTTTTTTTTTTTTGCATTTTGGTGTTTTCTTTGTCATTATTTTTGTTCAATTTTGTGTTCTTAATAATTTTATGAATTAATAAATGTGTTGAATTTTAGTTGTTATTGAAATAATTTTTTCATTATTTTGTTGAATTTTAGTTTTTTTTTTCAAATTTGTTATTCAATTTCAATTAAATGTGTAGGATTAATTTTAATTATTATTTTGTATTTCTTCCATTTTGAATAATTTTTTGTAAATTTAGGATTAAAAATATTATCACTTAGAAATAATTGTGTTGAATTTTAGTTGTTATTGCAATAATTTTTGTATTATTTTTGTTGAATTTTAGTTGTTTGTTTTTTCAATTTTGTTGTTCAATTTCAATTAAATGTGTAGGATTAATTTTAATTTTTATAAATTTAGAATATTTTTTATAAAGTTATGATTAAAAAAATTATCACGTAGAAAAAGAAAATTTTCTATGAAATTGAATTATGCTAAATTGTTAGAAGAAATTAAATAAAATCAATTGATTTGTGACATATATGTTGTATATTTGCAGGCTTAAAAATTTCAGGTAGTCTCCTATATAGGGGAGACGTTGTCAATTGTTTTTTAAACAGGAATCATTTAATATTTTTATCCATTGATTTGTGTAGATGCCTAGGAGAAAGTCTATTGCATGTTGTGAGGACATGATCACTGCTAGTTTTTCTAGTAGTGATGCTGACGATTCAAAGTGTTTTTCGCTTAGAAATGTATCAAAATAATTTTTTTTTATTTTTTAAAAATTATTTTTAACATCAACGCATTAAAATAATTTAAAAATATAAAAAAAATTTATTTAAAAAAATTTAAAAATTTTAAAAACACAATTTGCTCCGCGCTTATAAATACTCGCGTAGGTTTAATTTTGAAGCTGTACTTGCGGTGCAACCTCGGTTTTCACTAGGAAACGCAGGTTGCCCTCGTTTCCAGACGGACACAATTCAACTTCAAGAGCTTAGAAGTGCTCAGTCAGATCAATGGGCCACTGATGGTTGCTTTGAATATTATGGAGGCAGAAATCGAGAATACATTTTTAATAATATTGAGCAAGCGACTAGTCCAACTCGAGGAGATTGTATTCCCTGATATTTTTTGTATTTCGCTTATTTCATGAGTTAACAATTTTGAAAACAAAGACGTATCTACTCGACCTGAGTACCAAACACACACACACACACACTCACACGTAAACTGCTATATTAAATTTCCCCACATCATATCCCATACGAATAAAGACAAAACAAATAAGAAGAAAACATGTAATATATGCTCAATCATTCAACAAAAAATTGAAAAAACAACACCAATATCTATGTCTTGACCCCTCAAATGGGACCCCGACGTTTAAGATATATACTAGAATTTGTTTTTGGTATGGGAAGTGGGTAAGATAGCATTACTGCAAGGGAGGCAAAGAGCCATGTTCGCATGGCCCTCTTTGTCCCCATAGATATAAGCATCATCACCAAAGGGTAGGCATACCATGTTGTTCCTTGGATATATATGCCACGCCAGGAGAGAAAAACCCTTTATACCCTACGTACTAACCCTTTCCACTCGCTTAGTCAAAAAAATAATCTTGTGCAGGAGTTCTATGTTCCCCTGGCATTTGATGGGCGAGGCTTGCTCATGTGAAACCCACATGACACCCATACCAACATAATCAAATTTGTCTTCTCATGGCGGCCCTTCCGCTGACAACAACCTAGTTATAAGCAAGACTTCGGTCACGAATGGAACTAAATCGGCAATTTAATGTAGATGCTGCTGGACTGGCGGCAGCTGCCAGGTCCAGCTGCGCCAGGCCAACAAGCTGGGCCTGGTTTGCGGCCTTTTAAGGGTGTCAGGTATGTAGAATTTTTACCATCTTATCTCTCGAGTATAGTCGAATTCAGTATACTCGTGGATATAATATATGACTCTAATGCTATTAAATTCTATTGATTTTTATATAAAATTATAGAAAAATTATTTTTTAATAAATATATTTAATTAAATAAGTTTACGCTTCATTAACATCATTAGATATATTAAAATCTTTTATAACCTATTATGTCTCTATCTTTTAACTAAATAAAATAAATAAAATATAACTCACAATACAACTCAAAATATTACAAAAGTTAAAATTACATTTTAATTATTTCTCTTCATAAAAAGACAAGATTCATGGGTTATAAATACACCTTGAGATCTTCAGAACAAAAGTTCATAAATTTCATTTTCTACTGTATATATATTTTCAAAGATTTATCTCTAAAATATTATTGTATTTTTTTATATTTAAAAAGATATTTATTTAACAGTTATTTAGCCACAAGCCACCTTAACTAGGAAGAATAAATAATATTATTAGAACTAATTAATTAAATTCTTAACTTACTTGGAGATTTCAAACTTTATCATTAATGAAATGATGTTATTATAGTAAAAGATTTAAAATAAGCCCAATTCAGATCAAAGTATTTCTAAATCAATAAATCATGGATCGATCAACTGGGATTAGTTTTATAACCATGCATGTCATAAATAGCTACTTCTAGTTAACTAACTTTGTAGATAGTGCAGTAATTAGTGACTAATCATAATAACATTAATGAAAATAACCTTAACTACATTCAAGGTTTAATTTGTCGAATGCCGATCGATAATTGATTGATTATTTTTGGGCAAAACATTATGGCGAAGGCTTTCTTGTCATTGTCCCTTCATTATTAGGAAATGTAAACATTTGGCGGTGGTTAATGTCTAGTTGTGATGTTTGTGTCCGAGTGATTATAGACAAGCGTTCTTAATCAGTTCTTTTCATGTCCAGATTTTTTCTTGTAGTTTTCAAGAATAAAGCCAATAAACTAGCTGTTTGCTGACTCAAGCTTTACTGATCTTTCGTGCCTGTTTTTATCAAGCTAAAAGGTGCCGATTAATCCTTGTTGCTACACATTCTTGCAAGCTTTTCTAAGGGAAACTAATTTTCATTTGAGCATTGTATATGTCAAGTAATAAAACTCTGCCTCCTTATATTAATTCTGGATAATCTACGTACGTTAATAAAAATAATATTATTTTAATTTTTTAAACTTAAAATAATATTATTTCAAAATTTTTGATGTAGTTAATTTGATTATAAGTTAACTAAGATTTTAGTCATGTTAATTTCCAAGATTTTTTAAAATTTGATCCGGGTGAAGTCTTGAATCAACCCATAGAATTTCACCGATTTTAATAAACTTGTCATATAGCAACTCCTAAGTAACTAATATTAAATTTACCAATATTATTGTGTATAGCTCAACTCAAAGACTATCTGAGCATTTGTTTATAGCTCATCTACCTTTCAGAATCTCATGAGACAAGATAAAAGAAAATGGAATTAATTGAAATCGCGTTGACTTTTCAATTAATAATAAATTAATCAAACCAGAAAATCATAATTTAATATCAATTAGAACTGAACACGATCCCTAGCTACTACATTGTCATTTTTTTCTTAATTATTATTACATCAATCCCAATTATATTTACTTATGACCTCCAAACTAATAATAATAATTATTATTATTATATGTAAATGAGAAAGCGAAACGACATTATCCTTTTTTTTTTCTTAATTATTATTGCATCAATCCCAATTATATTTACTTATGACCTCCAAACTAATAATAATAATAATTATTATTATATGTAAATGAGAAAGCGAAAACGCAAAAAAATCTAGGGCACATGCTATGCTTATAGTCAACAAGAACACATAAATCGACCAAAATTTTTATTTTCTTTTTATACTTTACTAATTAATTAGTCTGTTTATTTTTTTTTATTAATCTCTGACCACAATTGGGAGTTAGATATACCAGACTCCTCGTCACATGCAAGGATCATGGGTGGGTAGTTCTTACGGGTATTCGCCGCATATCTTGGAAAAGCCAAAAAGATCGAATTCTAATTATTGTAAATTATTAAATTTTGATATATATATATAATAAATTGCAACTTCAATTATTAATTTGCTTATTTTTTTCTTTTTTTTTTCTTTATCAGGGAGGTGATAGATTGTCGCTCCCACATAGCACATGGAAACGGGCTTTGTGCCTTTGTTAAACTTCATGAACAAGCAACAGAGTCAAGTTTAATGACAACATGAGATGCATAATACATCTGAAAGCCGGTGGGGTGAGGTCTACGTACATATTATATGTTATTAAATATATATAGCGGTTTTTAAGAGTACTGTAAAATTTATATTTTTTCAGAGATAATTACTATGCTTGATCAGTACTCGATAATTAAAGTTGGTAGAAAATTTTCCATTAAAACTCAATGTTCTCTTTTGAGCTTTTGGATGAAATTATCAGACACCAAAAGGAGAGTTTTCGTGCTGCCCCAGCACCGGAAGCTAAGTCCATGCATGTATTCAATATTAATTGCCTTTGATATCAACTTTGACAATGATGATGAACACAATTTTTTAAATATTAATCTTTATAGAGAACATAGCAATGCAAATAAAGCTAGAGGTGACGAGGAGGATGCAATTTGAGGAGGATTTGATTAAGGAAATATTGACACAAGTTCAAGCCCTTGGAATATAAACAACCAATGGCATGTTACATATAAACTATCGAAGATGTTATGATGTTTTATTGTTTGCTATGAAGATTTTTATTTGAACTTGTATTTTTTTATAAAAAATTATGCTAGTGAAAGTACATACCATATATACAAATCCATGTATGAAATATGACCTATCTCAATGAAAAATATGAACGATTTTCTGGCGGATTATGAAGAACTCCGCCGAGTGGTAATTAATGAAGATAAGATCATATATGAGTGATACAAGTACATTCTTTTATTGACCCCACGGTCTTGAGGACGATCAGCCTCCTCCTTTAACGCCGTCTCTATTCTAGTTTTATTGTATTTAAACATACAAATGCTTAAATTTATAATAAATATTTGATTTTTATATCAAGATAATTTATTTTTAAATATTTGAATTTTGTATTAATTTAATTTTTTTAATTATGTTTAATAGATTATTTTTTAAAAAATATTTTAAAATTATTATTGACGGGTTACCGACAAACTTATTCCGTCGGTATATTCCAAAGAGTTGAAAAAGAATTATAACAAATATCAATACTATTGTTAACTCATCGACGTAATCAGTTCATCGATATATTCTAGAGAGTTGAAAAATAAATACTGTAAATGTCACTACAATTATTAACTCACTGACAAAATTACATATGATTTTCTTGTCGGCGATACGTTAACTAGTATCTAGGGAATTACCGACAGAATAAAATGGATAATTTTTTTTAGCACGCATGATCGATCCGTCTGTAAAGCTACAAGTAAATTTATTAACGACAGACTTACCATCCATGATCCCGTCAATAAAATAATCACTAATGAATTGTTAGCGTAAATACCGACAGAAATTTTCGTCAATAAAATTGTTAAATCTGGTGGTGTAAAGCAACATGATTAGAGAGAAAATCTCCAACCAAACATTATTGAGAAAGGAAGGACATTAATTCTCTTTATTTTCTTGTATAAACAAAGCTTTTAGATTATACTTTTATACATAGGCATGTTTTGTTTCCTAAAGTTTGGTCTTTTGGGAGACAAATATTGTAATGGGGTTAAATAAGATGCGAAGCCGCGTAGCTTTAGGAAACAAACTTTTCTAAAAAAGCAAGCACTCTTGATTGATCCTGGAGAGCATACATCTAAAAAGGCATTGAAATGTTTTCAAGAAACTCTCCCAGACAAATATTGTTTGCGTAAATAGTGACAACTTTGGATTGAATCAATCTTGCCGGACACTTGTTGCCTTTACTTTACATGCCTTTTGGTTGAAGCTAATAGAAGAGTGGTGGGATTCTTTTGAATTTATTTTTCATTTGGAAACCCTAGCTTATAATTCCTTACATAAAACAAACATTTCCCCCCTTTTGACTCATTGGCCTTTTGAACCACACAAACACATCTCCCAGTGTCCCAGTCCTATACATACAGTGCATAGATTAATTTCACTTTGATTTAATACACTAATCGTAGCTAGAATTAATGTTAATTGCCTGCTCAAACGGCTTAAACAACGTCAAGATCGAGTAGTGTATAAAAAAAGTGGTGTGTATATGCAATGCTCATGGCCGCTCGAGACGCATTTAATGGAGGCCGACTACAACTAGGTCGGCAACAAACGTCACCCGTCTCTATCCACCAATACGCGGCCAGCCATTATTTGTTAGTTTGTTGTTTTTTGCAAGTAAAGTAATTTGCAAATGTAGTGATCAAACATCCTAATACATATTCGAGTTTGCAATTGATTACAGCTGGTTTAGGATAGAAATGACATGTATAGAATAGATACGAATGACTTTGGTTGAAAATATATAGCATAGACACTAATTAATTTATAATTATTGAATGATTTTTACGTAAATTTATGTATTTTAAAATTAAAAAATACAAAACATGTTTTTATTTTTATTTTCACTAACTTTAGTTTTCTTATTTTGAGAGATAAACAAACATTATGTAAATGAGTCAATCATGTCATAATTATACACAAGAAGAAGAAGAAGGAGAAAGAAGACAACTTTTTTTTTTTTGTTTTTTCATTATGTTAAATATATAACTCATAATTAATAACATTGGTCATGATATTCTTGATTCGAAGAATTTTATGGAAGGGGCGGGTGGGAATAAACACAAAGTTTTACAAAAGAAATCTAGCTAGCTAGTTAAGATCGAGCCACTCCAAATCCACGCAGGGGAGTGCATGTACTTTCTACAATTGAAGAAAAGATAAAAAAGAAAAAAAAATCTCTTATCAACCAAAAAAAATTTTGGTTAAATTTTTTTAATGTTCACACTTGATCACACAATTACCTGGCTATCGTTCCTCAGGCTCACGGTCATGATCAAAGGATAGCCGTAAGACCCACTTGGCGAGGGACTTTCTTCTTGCGTTTTTCAGCAGTTGGTGATGGCTTTGATTATTAATGTTCATGGACTCCACAAATGACTTCAATCGTTGGATAGCAAGGTTTAGTGTTTCTTCAGACATGTTAGCAAAGCACACTCGAAACCAACCTGGCTCGGTGCAATGGCAAGAAGAACCAGGAGAGATATTGAGCTTAACTTGATGAACAATCTTTTTCCAAAGCTCCATTTCTGCGTCAAACGTGTTAGAACTCAAGAGATGCTTCATGTTAACCCAACAAAACAAGCCTGCATTGCTCTTTAGGCAGCTGATTCCTGCCTTTTCAAGGCCCTTGACGAGCAATTTTTGACGTTGTTTAAGCCTCTTTTGATTCTCAGAGATATAATTCCTCGTGAACTTTTTATCAGAGAGCAGAGCAGCAAGAAGATATTGAGTTTGAGAAGACACTAAACCGAAGCTGGACATTTTAGTTGCTGCTGATACAACCATGTCATCGTTGGAGTAAATTGCACCAACTCTAAAGCCAGGGAGACCAAGATCCTTTGATAGACTATACACAACATGAACTCTATTCCAAACTTGAGAGCTTTCACATTTCATATCCTTCAAAACCTCCATGACACTTACAAACCCTGGAGAGTTAAAAACTGTGCCGGAATAAATTTCATCGCTTATTAGATGAATGCCCTTTTCGGTGATCAAGCTTAAAAGAAGATTCAATTCACTGCGGGTTATTGTAGTCCCCAAAGGGTTTGACGGGTTTGTGACCAAGACACCCTTAACCCTCAGGTTTCTTTTTTGGGCTTCCTGAAAGGCATCTTCAAGGGCTGGTGCAGTGATTTGGAAGCCATTTGAGCTTGTACATTGAATTGGTACAATCTCAACCCCAGTTCTCCACTTGAGATCTCTATCAAATCTGCAAGAATAATTAAATAACCAATTAATACTGTAGAAATGCAAGTAGTAACAGGGAAAGTATATAGGAGGATAAAGTATATAGATCATATGCTTACCCCGGGTAGTATGGAGTGGGAAGAAGAAAGGCCTCCCCGGGTTCGGCAAGGCAGAACATGAGTGTCTCATTAGCCGAAGTTGCACCAGCAGTGAGTACTATTTTGTTTTGATCAAAGGTTACTTTGTTGCCTCTTATTTCAGCCATGAATTCCACCAATGCCTGTAAAGAAAAAAATATTGGAGCCAAGCTTATTAGTTAGATACATAAATCATTCGTCAACGTATATGTGTGCGCGTGTGTGACCTAAAAAAGCAAGCAATAATGAACTTACTTTCTTGAACGCCGGAAGCCCATGATAATCTTGGAAAAGAGCAAGCTCTCTAAATATGGACTGCCCATCTTTTTTGAACCCAGCTGCGTCCTGGTTATTAGCAAGCCATGACTCAAGAAGATCAAAAGAGAGCTGCAAAAAATAGCAAATGGAACGTAAGCTACCTGTAATTCCAATATATACTCCATAGGAATATGACAACAAGGACACAGGAAGCAAAGAAACAGTTGTAATGGGCAGTATGTAACATCTCTGTAATAAAAACAGGGATAGAATGACAGGCCTGAAGCTCTATATATTCCAGACCTTACCACCTAAGGGACCAAAATAGATGATAGAAGAAACATTTTTGAGTATGTTTTTTCTAACCTGATTCTCTGCAAGACCCATCTGAATGATGCCTGTTGGATTCTTGATCTCATCGTATGGGTTCTTCTCGTATTCCTGCCATCCTAGGAAGTAAGAGGAATCTTGGCCATGAGTATTACACGTGGCTTTTCTAGACAACAACTTCATTTTGTTTATCTATTGAACAAGTTGTTTTCAAGCTAGAGAGCTTCGAATATTAGCAAAAGAAAGAAACAACTATACAAGTAGCTAGCAAGAAGGAATTTTCAAGACAAGAAAAGCTCAAGAGATAAGAATTGGAAGAAGGAATTATGGAATGCATATCAATATTGTAGCTAGCATATATATATATATAGTGGCTTATTAAGAGAAGTTCAATTAAAGACAGATTAGTCATAGACAATTTTGACCATAGAGACAGGATTTCTTATGCTTAATAATTAATTCATTAATTGCTCAGGACACCAAACATATGTTAATTCGACGCGCTGCACCGTACCACAAGACATCACACATTCCTGTGCTCGAATCTGGTAGTGTTGCCCTTATACCATACCCCTTTAGATTGAAAGTGTGCTCCACCAAATGCAAGATCGCGTGGGGCTATATGTAGCTAACATATTTTTTTTGGATACGGGAGTAGAAAACTAAGAACTAAGGCTTACGAGAAGGAAAGAGGATTGTACATACAAGTAGTGTAGCAGTAGTGGTGTTCAAATGCTATATACCGACAGGAAATCTTATAGAAAATGGCTAAAAGTGACCCACGGTAACTTGAACTCTAGATAGTGCCACCGAGGGTCCATGTGCCTCCTGGACCTATCAAACCTTGTCGGCCACATTCTCCCTCTTTAGCACTCAAATCGGCCCATTTTGTTTCTGCTTAATTTTAACCCGTAGAGCCAAATAGATGTATATATTACCTACAACACAACCTTTTGATTTGAAGCCAAACCTTTAGTCTCTAATGGAAAGAAATTAGTCGGTATCATGTTGTGTAGGTTGTAACACAATTAGAAAGATGGAGTGATTTGCTAGCAACTAGTATGGTCAGTCGGCCTATAGAAACGGTAAGTAGCTAGACCGTTGGTTCAATCTCTTAATTACTACTCACTAGATAAATATGTTAATAAATCTTTTTTTTTTTTTTAATAATAGTCGATTATATTATAACCAGCTAGATGGCAAAGAAAACAATGAATAAATCCTAGTTAACAATGTGAAATGTGAAGAAAAGGTTGCCCTATTCCCTTGAACGAAACAGTTGAACTTGATTCCCAACTGTCCCATATTTACTTGAGTAGTGACCCAAATCATTGAACCAGCATCAATTTTGAGTAAAATGCCTATATTGTTCAGGATATATAGCTACCAAGCATGGACGGTGGAGACTGATAAAATGGATTGTTTCGTTATAAATCTTTGTTGCGTGACAAATAAAGGGAAGGAGGTAATTAATGAGATTGTGTGTTTTTATGAGCTGGGTATGGTAAAGATTCGAACAAACATCGAATTCAAGCAATTGTTGGCAGCAATTTAATTCCAACCATCTTCGGCACTTGGTTTTTCGGCTACCTGATTTCTGACCATCCCCCACTAGCAATATTTTTTGGTCATGGTCATATGATCCTAGCTAAGACTAGTATTAAAAAACTCAAGGTCAAAAGGAAGAGTTAAAATTAAGGGATTGAATGTCATTGATTGAGTGTTTTGTAACAAAAACAAAAGGGAGAAAAAATATTAAGAGTTTTACTTTGTCGTACGGCCGCTGCATGAAATATGGAAGGCAAAGCTAGGGAGGTAGGTGAGATGGTGGTGGTGGTAGTGGTGTTTATTATGGAGGCAGGCAAATCAGCTGCAGATTTAGAGGACTTTTCTCTCTCTTTTTTAGGATATGATATATTCCTTTGCTTTATTTCACCATTGTAGTCAAGTGAAGTGAGGGACAGCTCATGCTTATCATCATCATCAAATAACTTTCTTAATCTTTCTTCAAGTTCTAGCATTAAGGTGGATTAGTCATCAATGGAATGTTGAAACTTGAAACTACTTGGAAGCAGCCTGTAGCTAGGACTGCATATAATATGTGGTTGGTAGTTGCTTAATGACCGGGGACCCTTTCGTCTGCTAGGTCTTTCTCTTTTTTCTTCCCCGGTAGGTGGCATTTTTGTTGAGAAAATAACTCCAATACTTTATAATTTATCTATTTAGATTATTTCACAATTAAGTTTGTTTTATACCATTATGTTAAAATCAAGCATCTAGAATAAGCTAGAAAAATATAACAACAAAGAAGGAAAATTAAAAATAGTAGGCAAAGTTACAAATTCACAGTTTAATACAGAGACCACGCATCTTTATTAATATATGGCTTTAAGATTTACAGGTTACATAATAATTACATGCTAATTATTAAGTAAAAATAAGGTTAATTTATAGATTTCTTGTATTTTTAATTTATAATCTTTGACGGCTCATTCTAACACATCTAAACTCAACTATTATATTTTAATATAATAGCAGAGCCATCTCAAGTCCAATTCACTTGACTACTTTCAAAAATATGCCGCTAGTAAACGAGAGTGTTAGAATTATCAATCCTATATATAATAAATAAACACTTAAACATAATATATAGAGTTGAAAATGAGTGCTCCGCCATAAAAACTTTTTAAAAAATTATATTATATCTCCTAAAAATTTAAGTTTTTTTTTTTATTAAAATGGTTCTTTGATATTTTTTTAAAATCTAATTGATTATACGGTCACGAATTTAAATTTCATCAACTCTATTTTCCTCTTCAAATTAAAATTAATTAATAGCACAAAAAAATAGTAGAGGTCTATACAAGTTTCAAAGGCAAATAACTTTTATTTGAGGGAGTGTGTT
>Ga0307510_10006589_pt1 | contig 13852 bp, 12 predicted proteins | sample 12_EM_MG_FD_207224 | JGI IMG/M metagenome (GOLD analysis project Ga0307510, IMG submission 207224) | Populus trichocarpa ectomycorrhiza microbial communities from riparian zone in the Pacific Northwest, United States - 12_EM | ecosystem: Host-associated > Plants > Roots > Unclassified | place... | reverse complement strand
ACTGCCGAATGACCGCTCACTGTTGCTTAGACAAAAACCAGGTCGGCAACCTGAAATGCCAACGGATTCATCATCTCATATTTGCTTTTAGCACACTCGGTGAATCACCTCCCCCGGCACCGAGGGCCTGTTTCGGACGCGGCGAGTTGATCGAGAAGATTGTCGGTCTGGCCGAAGACCTCACGCCCATCGCTCTCATTGGTGTCGGCGGGATCGGGAAGACATCCATCGCTCTGACCGTCCTCCACCACGATCGCATTAGACGACGATTCGGTGACAACCGTCGGTTTATTCGCTGTGATCAATTCACCCCGTCATACGCCCATTTCCTGAGCCGACTAGCTAAGGTCATCGGTGCGGGCATCGAGAACCCTGAGGATTTGGCCAGCCTGCGTCCATTCTTATCCTCGAAAGAGGTCTTCCTGGTCCTTGATAATGCGGAGTCGATACTTGATCCTCAAGGGACGGATGCCCAGGAGATCTATGCAGCGGTGGAGGAGCTGAGTCAGCTTGACAACATCTGCCTTTGTATCACTTCACGCATCTCCACTATTCCTGCCGACTGCGAGACTCTCGACATACCAACATTGTCGATTGAAGCTGCACGTGATACCTTCTATCGGATATACAAGAACGGCGAACGGTCCGATCTCGTCGACAATATCTTGGACCAACTCGATTTTCACCCGCTTTCCGTTACCCTCCTCGCGACAGTGGCACATCACAACAAGTGGGATATGAACCGGTTGACCAGGGAGTGGGGGCAACGGCGGACGGGTGTGCTGCAGACCGAGCATAACAAGAGCCTCGCAGCCACGGTCGAGCTTTCGCTCGCCTCCGCCATGTTCCAAGAACTTGGCGCTGATGCCCGGGCGCTTCTGGAAGTCATTGCCTTCTTCCCGCAAGGTGTCAACGAGAACAATGTTGATTGGCTATTCCCCACCACCTTGGACAGGACCAACGTCTTCGACAAGTTTTGCATGCTTTCCTTGACACATCGGAGTAATGGATTCGTCACGATGCTCGCACCGCTCCGGGATTATCTCTCTCCAAAGGACCCAAAGTCATCCTCACTCCTCCTCATGACTAAGGAATGCTACTTCGCCCGGATGTCAGTCGATATTGACCCGAACGATCCGAACTTCAGAGAAACACAATGGATCACGTCGGAGGATGTAAACGTCGAGCACCTGCTCGACGTCTTTACCGCAATCGATCCGAACTCGGATAGCGTTTGGGACGCCTGCGCCCACTTTATACAGCACCTCATTTGGCATAAAAATCGACTCGTCAACCTACAGCCAAAGATTGAAGGGCTTCCAGATGACCATCGCTTCAAGCCCGACTGCTTGTTCGAGCTCTCACGGTTGCTTTTCTTGGTTGGAAGTTTCGTAGAATGCAAACGTCTCCTTATTCTCACCTTGAAGCTCTGGAGAGAGCGGGGGGATGACTATGCAGTCGCTCGGGTACTGGAGCAGCTATCTGATACGCATCGGTCAATGGGCCTCTTCAAGGAAGGGATACAGCAGGCGAAAGAAGCGTTGGAGATTTACGAACGGCTCGACGAAACGACGAAACAGGCAGGGTGTTTGGTCAGCTTCGCTTTGTTGTTGTTGGACGACAAACAGCTCGACGCCGCGGAAGAAGCCGCATCCCGTGCAATCGGTCTCCTCTCGGAGGAAGACGAACCATTTCAGGTCTGCGAATCTCATCTCGTTCTTGGCAAGATATATCAGTCCAAGGGAGATACCAAAGAGGCCATCCGTCATTTCGAGGCAGCCCTCGGAATCGCGTCTTCTTTCAATTGGCACGATCGCCTGTTTTGGAGTCATCTTTCCCTGGGATGGCTCTTTTGCGAAGAAGGCAGGTTCGATGACGCACACGCCCACGTCGAACACGCCAAGTCTCACACGATCGATAACACCTACAACCTGACCCTTACGATGGAGCTGCAGGCTGTGGTTTGGTACAGGGAACGTAGGCTTGAAGAGGCGAGCTCCGAGGCCTTGCGCGCCGCCGACGTTTATGAGAAGCTCGGGGCTACTGAGGCCATGGAGGAGTGTAGGAAATTGGCTCAGCGGATCCAAGGGGAACTGGACACCCGGTTGCCTCTGGTCAATCTGCCTTGAACTGTGAGCTTCCGTAAACGATGTCATCTCCTGTACGTATTGACTCTGTTCAAGCTCAAGGAACCGAATAAAAGCGCTGACTGCCACGACACCTTGTCTCTTCGCTTGCTTAAACTCGCCACTTTCGTCCTCTCCAGGAATACCCTCCTCTTTATTTGCTGCGTCTCACATCTGCTCTCCTACCGCTTGCCATCGAATATTGATGTATGCCTAATAGTGCATGCTTCCCGCCTCTCTTGCTATATTGTTTGCGTTTACATGGGTATCTCGTAGATTGCCTGAGATTACTCCATGTTTTTTTTTTTGAACATACACAATTGCTACAAAGTCGTCCACCTTGACCGTTCCCTACAGATGTGGTAGATCCTGCCGGTGTGATCGACCGCCGCCGAATTGTGCAGTCGACCGCCGTCTCGCGGAACCCCTCCACACCACCATACATGCACCGACGAGCGACAGGCATCCGCTGTGCGGTTCCTAAAGTCGTCACTTTCTCCCTCTAAGGATTGTTCTCCCCTTCGTTCGTCCTTGCGATGGAGGCTACTCATCTCGAGGGTCCTACATCCCCGGGCCCGTCGCGTCCACACCAGCGCACTGAAGTCGCGGCCCTACCAAGCGACGTGTCCCAGACGCGCTCAAGAACGGTTCCACGAGGATCGTCTCTCTCCCAACCGCCGTCGTTTCCGTGTCTCTTCTGGAATGGCCACAAGCGTTGCCCGGAAATTCTTAAGCAGCTCCCTCCCCGGTCATCGTCAACTTACCCGACAGGCGGCGGGTCAAGCACGGAAAGTCTTCCTCCGCTGGACAACAGGGATTGAACAAGAAGCGTGTTGCGCTGCCGCCGGGCTTGCTAACATGTGCGTGGTGTTCGTTCTGATATAATGCGATTCCAGCACCGCAATAGATCTGACAGGACAATGAAGGTTATCATCATAGATGAGGCACACCGTGCCGCTGCATCCTCTTATCGCCATGTCCTCTCTCGCTTCAACTCGAATGTCAAGAATCCGCATACTGCCAGAGGCTCTGAAGATCAAGTTTTGAATTCGGCGGTCGCTTCCAAGCATAGTGTGCCGACCGCCGGTTTCTCCGCTATGTTCAGTCGACGCGATTGCCTTGCGTTGGGTTCGGTTTTTGACCGAATTGTGTATCAGAGACTTTCTGGACATCACCAAAGAGCAATGGTCGTATATATGTTTTGACCCCACCCTTGATCCACACTGACGTGGACTCCAGGGTAGGTTATATAATGTGCGATGCACCTGCATTCGGGCAGGTGTGAACCTCAAGGGGGCGACTATCAACAACTCTACCGCTGGGGATTACAACCCTACCCAGTGTGGCGAACGCCATCAACGCTGAGAGGCTGGGTTCGTTGGTTGTGCAGACCTTGCTCACAAACCCGGTGTGCCGGTCTCCCAGTCCGCCTAACCGCGTCCTCTTGTTCTCGTGACATGGACGATCGTGAACCCACCTTGGTATTTCGTGTTAGTCTTTCCCACGCCAGGGAACTCACAAATGTCTCGTAGTGCGAGAATTGACATAAGGTATGTGCGCTCCAAGACTCCTGCGGTCGAATGGAGGTTGCTGGTTGAAGGTTTGATGTCAGGAAAATATCCGGTTCTTGTGAGTTATCTTTGTCTTTCATCGCAAGCGCAAACCTAATGCCTTCAAACGGTTCAGCCATCTTAGCCGAGGGCTCCGACATCCCGGACATAGACTGTGTTATCATTGCCCGGCCGACACTATCACGGAACGTCGTGGCTCAGATGGTTCGTTACTCATGTTCTGTTTCCGAGTTCGCTCCAATTAACCCTGTCCACAGTTCGAGCGCGGGATAAGACTCTCCCCTCAGATCGGGAAGAAAGGCTGTCAAGTAGTAGACTTCGTCGACATCGCTGGCCGAGCGCTTGACCTCGTCTTTACTCAGACTCTTTTCGGTCTGGATTCATCCGAAATAGTCGACGGCAATACCCACCCACCCCCTCCCGTCGCTGAGGGTCTGATCCCTAGATAGATGAATCTTTGGAAGCTCTGGAGAAGTGAACAAAGGAACGAAAAAAGAAACCGAGGGAGTGGGGGATACGGCTATTTCGAGAATGTGCCCCAGATGAAGTAACTAGGAAGACCCGGGGAGAGAATCCACAGCGTTGCGCCAGCGGTCGGTGAGGGAGAGCATTCCTTCAAAGTTCGCACTCCCCCCCGACTCTGAACCTGAGGCTGGGTTCCAGCTTTGAGAAGTGAGAAAGATCCTGGTCGATCAGCCGATCACACACATCCTTCAGTGCTGCAACTGCGAATATTGCATATCTCGATATTTTTGCGTGAGGTGTGCCATTACGGGATCGCCGCTCGGCTCTATTAGGGTTCGAGACCTTCCTCATGGCCCCCACGCTGTACTGCTCTCTCGCGGCCACCTCGAGTCTTAACGTTCAACCATGAAGGTCGAGTCCCGACGACCTAAGGAGCGGGAGGGTACTATCTCAGAGTTGAATACGGCCATCGAAACCTTGAATCTCGCGAAGGACGCCTCGGGTATTGCCCCGGCCAAGGCGGTTTTTGGCACTGTCAGCATTATCCTCGCAACGATCAGAGTCAGTTTCCTTCCGGTTCCCGTTGGCAGATTGTAATCTGAAATGCACCCAGGATAAGTTAGTCAAGCGGGCGGATTGCGTTGAACTTGGGCTGGCCTGCGCTGACGTCTGCACCGCCCTCGACCAAGGGCTGAAGGGGAAGAGGTTGAGCGATCTCAATAGCTCCGTGCGCGAGGCAATCAACCAACTGACGACGTGAGTTATATCAGTCGCCCACACTTTGGGTGCCACATTAACAATGGTTTCTACTTGACTCCAGGGCTATAGCGGAGATCGAAGGGAATGTCACCAAGCAGGGAAAACGTAATGCGATTTCTCGACATCTTCATGCAAAGACCGACAAGGAAAAGGTCGCCGCCCGGAGATTGGACCTCGACAAGATCCTTCAGGTCCTTAACGTGCGTGCTGTCGCTTGAATAAGGACCGTTGTTAACTTCCCGCTTCCAAAAGGCGCTTGCAATCAACACAGATCCTGCCGTTCCTGCTGTCAGTCACGATGTCACGAACACCCACACAATCGTTCCCGGTGTTCAGAATAACGCTGTGAACGCCCCCGCCCCTGCTTCCAGCAGTAATCGTAACGCGTTGAAAAGTTCCGAGGATACGCGTGGTCAGAATCGGCCGGTGAGTACCATTGGTACTGTACCTGTCTTCGAGCAATCATTTATCCCTGCCTAGGCACATTCTAGGTCAGCGATTCCGGCCAGAAACTAGACTGATATCTAACCTCTACACCCAGTGCACCTGGAGATCCGCCACCTCCCCTGCCAAGCACACATGGAACGGTTTCCAACATTCGTCAAGACATCCGCGCCTTCGTTTCCGAGGTCCGGCGCGATATTACGACCACCCAGACCATGGTCTCCAACATCCAACGCACCACAAAGAAAGGTCAGGAAGGCAGTGGTGGGACGAATCCGATGGTGAGCGAAACTTGTACTCCATCAACTGTCGATGTCCGCTCACTGTTGCTCAGACTCAAACCAGGTCAGCAATCTGAATTGCCGGCGGATTCACTGTCTCATATTTGCTTCCAGCGCACGCGGCGAAGTGTCTCCTCCAGCGCCGAGGGCATGTTTTGGACGTGACGAGTTGATCAAGGAGATCGTCGATCTGGCCGAAAACCTCACACCCATCGCTCTCATTGGTGTCGGCGGGATCGGCAAGACATCCATCGCACTGACCGTCCTCCATCACGATCGCATCAGACAACGATTCGGTGACAACCGTCGGTTCATTCGATGTGATCAATTCACCGCATCATGTGTTCATTTCTTGAGTCGGCTATCCAAGGCCATCGGTGCGGGCATCGAGAATCCCGAAGATCTGGCCAGCCTGCGTCCATTCCTATCCTCGAAGGATATCTTCCTGGTCCTCGACAATGCAGAGTCGATACTTGATCCTCGAGGGACGGACGCCCAGAAGATCTACACCGCGGTGGAGGAGCTGAGTCAGCTCAACAATATTTGCCTTTGCATCACTTCGCGTATATCCACCATCCCTCCCGACTGCGAGACTCTCGGCATACCAACATTGCCGATCGAGGCCGCACGCGACGCCTTCTATCGGATATACAGGAACGGCGAACGGTCCAATCAGGTTGACAATATCTTGGGCAAACTCGATTTCCACCCACTCTCCATCGCTCTCCTCGCGACAGTGGCGCATCACAACAAGTGGGACGTAAGCCAGCTGACCGAGGAGTGGGAGCAGCAAAGAACGGGTGTGCTGCAGACTGAGCATAACAAGAGCCTTGCAGCCACGATCGAACTTTCGCTCGCCTCTGTTATGTTCCAGGACCTTGGCCCTGACGCTCGAGCACTTTTGGAAGTCATCGCCTTCTTCCCGCAAGGTGTTGACAGGAAAAATGCCAATTGGTTGTTCCCCACGATCTCAAACGGAACCAATATCTTCGACAAGTTCTGCATGCTTTCCTTAACACATCGGAGCGATGGGTTCATCACGATGCTCGCACCGCTCCGAGACTACCTTTCTCCCAAAGACCCAAAGCTATCCCTACTCCTCCTCGTGACCAAGGAATGCTACTTCACCCGGTTGTCAGTTGATATTGATCCGGACAGGCCTGGCTTTGGGGAAACGCGATGGACCATGTCGGAGGATGTTAACGTCGAGCATCTCCTCGATATCTTCACAACAATCGATCCGAACTCGGACAGTGTCTGGGTCGCCTGCGCCAACTTTATGCGGCACCTCCACTGGCACAAATCACGACCCACCATTCTGCAGCCGAAGGTCGAGGGGCTCCCAGACGATCATAACTCCAAGCCAGAATGCCTGTGTCAGCTCTCATTGTCGATTCACTCAGTCGGGAATTATGTAGAATCCAAACGGGTCATGTCTCACGCCTTGAAGCTCTGGAGAAAGCGGGGGGATGATGCCAATGTCGCTCAAGCACTCGGGTGCCTATCTCATACAAATCGGATGATGGGTCTCCCCAAGGAAGGAATACAGCAGGCAAAAGAGGCATTGGAGATTTACGAACGGCTCGGTGACAGAATGGGACAGGCTCGGAGTTTGGACAACATTTCTTTGTTGTTACGTGATGACGGTCAGCTTGACGCCGCAGAAGAAGCCGCATCCCGCGTAATCGCTCTCCTCCCAGAGAAAGGCCAAGAATCTAAGGTCTGTAAATTATACCGAACTCTCGGCAGCATATACCGATCGAAGGGCGAGATCGAGAAGGCGATTCACCATTACGAGGTAGCTCTCGGGATTGCGTCTTCTTTCAACTGGCACGATCACCTGTTTTGGATTCATTACAAACTGGCGGGAATGTTTCGCAATCAAGGCAGGTTCGATGATGCACAGGCTCATCTCGAACGTGCCAAGTTCCACGCGGCCGATAACCCACACAGTTTAGGCACGGCGATGCAGCTACAGGCTATGGTTTGGTATGACCAGGACAGGCTTGAAGAGGCGAGGACCGAGGCTCTGCGTGCCGCCGACGTCTACGAGAAGCTTGGGGCTGCGAAGGGTATGGAGCTCTGTAGAAATCTCCTCCGGGACATAGAGGACAGCCTGGTTGCCTCTGGTCAATCTGCCTTGAATTGTGAGTTCCTGTAAACGACGCTATTTCCTGCGCTTATTCACTCTTCATCCTAAGCTCAAGGAACCGAATGAAAGCATCCACGGCCGTGTCAAGCTCCTCAAGTGTGTCCTCTCACAAGTCAGCGGCACCTCCCCTGGCCTTTTCACCTAAAATCGTCACTTTCTTCTTCCCCAATAATGTTCTTCCCCTTACTTGCCATGTTGTCCCACATTCATTGTCCTACCGCCCATCCCCAATGCTTCACCCCCTGTATCCCCCCGTCCCCCTCGCTATATTGGTTTACAAATATATGCTCTGGGATATTCCTATCATTTATTTTGAAGACGCTACGATTGCCACGAAATTGTTACCTCTGCCGGGTGTGCACTGCTCGAGCGATCCCAGCTGTCGAGAATATCTCATGTAACCCCTCCAGATCATCAAGTGAAAGACACCGAAGCAGCTGCTGCCAGATAGCAGCGCCCCTCAAAGCGACCTGATTATTCCGTAGCGGCATAGAAACGGTTAAAAGTTGATTGATATTCAATGTACACTTCAAAAATACTTAAAGGAGACGGTCGGGGTCTCTAAAACAACAAACTGGTGACCTCTCGGTGCCTTCCCGAGCAGGGGGAAAACAATGGGCCTGTCGAGAGCCCCTTGATATCTTTCCTGTTGATCGAGGGACCCCGATCACGGGCTTGTCCGATGTCGACGCGCCCGGTAGGTATCGCACACGCCCTCGAACGAGTCGACGTTCTGCTCCAGGTACAACAGCTTTGAAGGCGCCTCAATTGCATTATCTTGATCGGACTGCGGCTTGGGCGCCGGCGACCGCACTTTCTGTTTCCCATCCTCCAAGAAATGAACTAGAAGGATCATGGTACTACTCAGTCACACGATTCTCGAGAGAACTGGGGATGGTGGAGGGAAAAAAAGGAGTGCCCGGTACTTACGGAGGCACAAAATCCCAAGCTTATCCTCTCGCTAATGACCCAGTCTGGATTCTCGTTTTCGTCGTACTCGACAGGGGTAGGGGGGACTGTGGGGACTTCTTCAGACGCAGTGTAAGCAGACTCCACACCTTCCTCCTCCTCTCCCCTCAGCTAATTCCGCCTCTCGTCTCCATCACTCTCCCTTATCGGAGACATGTACGACGGGAAGAACCCAGACAAAGCGAACGGTTCGTCTCGTGGCCTTGGAGTTGGTTGTGTAATGATCGGAAAGTGGACAAAGGACTGTTTGCTTCTTGTACAGGGTCGTATCCTTGCCTGCGTTTTGGAACGTGAGGTAGGCAGAGAGCTGGGGGGCAGATTTGGGACGTTGTTGGATCGACGTTTAATGTCTGTGGCGGCTGCGATTCGTGAACGTAAGGGTGGACGCAATTAAAGTACGGAGTCGTGTGGGTTTATGTAGGGTCAATGTGAGCAGGTGAAAGTAAACGGACTCGAGCGATGACCCTTCCCCCGGCTTGGATTCTCGTCATAAATCATAATGGCCGAGTCCAACCAGATCCTGGTCGCGAGTTTGTCGGCTCCTCTCCCCTTCAGCCAAAGCAATGGGGTCTAGGGGCCGAACGGTGTTCAAGGCCAAGACCGAACTCGCTTTCTACCTGCTTGCCAACCGCGCACATAGGAGAGCCGGTTGGAGAGGGGCTAGGCGGTCCCCTTGGCCACATCACGCTCACCCCCAAAATCAACGGTAGGATGATTCTGTGGATCACCTTTTCCCCGTATTATATGGATATAACGAGGTTCGATCGGATACCGAGGTGAGTGCCTGAGAGCCGGACTTCTCGGATAGAATGCGATGCGTTTCTTCTGTAATGTTTCTACCCACATCACCAGGTGAGAGCGACACCGAACCTGGAGTCATCGAGTGAAAAGGATGAATAATTTCCCTTCGTTTCCACGGCGGGCTATTTACGTGCTTCAGATGTGATATCTATACAGTCGAACCGACGATGGCCAAAGGAGAAGGGGATCCAGGACAGTATGAATGCTGAAAAGGGTCGGTGGTGTTGCGGCGGAGTGTCGGGGGCCCTGTCTATTTGGTAGTGTCTTGCTGTGGCAGGATACTTTGAGGATCGGTTCTAGACCTGATTAGAGTTGAGAGAGAAACCACTTCAAGCTTCCTATCGACTTCAACCACTTGTTCGACCGTGAGCTTCGCATACGAGGTAGAGGTCTGACCACCTGGGAATTGGAAGTACACACGCCCTCTAGAAGCGTGAGTCGGCGGCATATCAATTGACGAAGCGTTCTCGACGAGTGCCACGTCTGGGAAACGTGGTAAGTAAAGGCTACGGTGTGACATGAACAGGGTGACGTACTGTCTGGAAGAGATTTACCGTCGGGGGGTTCACCGATCCGTTTCAGAATCCAAGGTGTTACTTCCTTCCCGTCTACTTCTGCGTCATTGCGAGCTGTTCCTGCACGTCTAGAATACCCCGGAACCAGCCAAAGTGGCCAATGGCCGCCGTCACAAACGCCTACTCATAATCCCCGCGGCGTCCGTGGGATCATCCATTCTCCGAGGTCCCTAGTGCGTAATGGAATCGGTCAACTGAGTGATACATAACGGAATATGCACCTGCCTTGAATCCGCCACAGGGACCGTAGAACGCAGGGGAGCCATCGGTTTGACCATGAGTCACATCCGGCACGCCCAATGTTTCCTTCGTTGACCGATTATTTCAGTACCCGACGTTAGTGAATCGCGGGACCGACGAGATATTCCATTATCCTACGATCGTTCCATGTGAGGTCAAGGGGAAATTGGAATGGATCCGGAACACCAACCTTCCTATATCGAGGATAGACCCGACCCCCGCAAAGATGAGCGCGACAGGACACCTCGTTAGCTCAGGTAGGTCTGCAGAGATATCCAGGGCTAACGGAGGAAATCAGGCCGAGTGTCGGATAACACAGATAGAGAGCTCACCACCTTGACCGAACACCTCCCGGGCTGGGAATACACGACCCATAGGTGTCGTATAAACCTCTCGATTGAGAGGAACAATGTACCCTCCCGTTGCGAAGACCTACAGAACGTCAGATCAAAACACGTTAAAGAGGATGTGGTGTCGGGTCGCACCTTGATGCCCGCAAGCGCTGTAATATAAGGGTGGTACTACGAGTGCTAACACCACCTCTCTTGAGCGCAATAGCAGCGCCGGTGTCTCTCCTTGAAGGTTTCACAGCTTTATTCTTGCATTCTGCCAATCGTTCGGACTCGTGTGGCTCGAGTTTTGACGTCTGTCGGTGGGAACAACGATAGCGGGTATACTTTCCGAAATCACGATGTTCCGCTCGACGGACTTGGCCGTTTCCAGATTCGCCGGATAGGACATGCCGTGGGTTGCGGTGGTAAGTCCCGGAGCAACGGCCGGCTTGCGAGCATGCGGCACCTCCGCGACATCTGGGTGAATGTATGTGGGAGCGTCGGTCTTGAGGGCGGTGGCCGAGAAAGAAGGACCGCGTTTCGAGGCGCGACTGAGCATAAACCTGGCGGAGGGTGGTCCGGTCAACGAGTCGAGGTGAACCGATCGCTTGACTTGACACTCAGTTAGGTTTACGGATACAGCTTCCCGCTCAACCGGGCGGCGGCAACGACGCAATGGTTCCAGGTTTACTGTTCTGGTCTGCGCTTTCTGGAGTTGTAGGGTATTTTCCTCACTTTCAATCGGCGCATCCGAAAGGTCTGACGAGCCGATAGGCATTCACGATTATTCAAGTCCTACTCTTCTCACCCTTCATGCTCGTACTCACATCATTGACGAATAATTTCCTGCTCTTGTACCTACTCCACTCGCTCATTCATGGAAGTCTGCTTTTGTTCTGGGGAAATCCAGCGCCACCGTTCTGCAAACTCCGACCCACATCTTCCTTCTGGTCACGCAGGAGTCAAGCCCGCGGCCGACGCCCGCAACGGATTGGTGAAGGAAGATTCCGCGATTTTGGGTCCGGGACCTATGATTATCGAATGCCTGTTGAGTCTTGTTGCGCGGCAGCTGTGGCGAGTGGGGAAGAATTTCATTGAAGAACGTGAAGGCGCTCAGTTCGGTTTGTTAATGACTACTCTCTGGAGGATACGTGCACCGTATAGTCATCTCCCACTGCGGCCGATAGCCGATTGACCCCGGCACTTCTGGACGCGGCACTTAAGTACTCCGTCTTCTAGCATTCATCTGGTTCTGTCTCCGGCGCACCAACGTCATTGAATCCTCGGGGCTGGCCCTATCTTGGCTGGCCTTGTGGTCTCGACTCCTGGTTCTTGGTAAGATATATCAATCCAAGGGAGATACCAAGGAGCGAAGAAGGCAGGTTCGATGACGCACATGCCCATGCCGAACACGCCAAGTCACACACGATTGATAACGCGTACAACCTGACCCTTGCGATGGAGCTGCAGGTTGTGATTTGGTACAGGGAGCGCAGGCTTGAAGAGGCGAGGTCCGAGGCCTTGTGCGCCGCTGACGTTTGTGAGAAGCTCGGGGCTGCGGAGGCCACGGAGGCGTGTGGAAAGTTGGCCCAGCGGATCCAAGAGGAACTAGACAGCCCGGTTGCCTCTGGTCGATCTGTCTTGAATTGTGAGCTCTCGTAAACGATGTTATCTCCTTCACGTATTGACTCTTTGTTCTAAGCTCAAGGAACCGAATGAAAACGTTTACCGCCACGACACCTTGTCTCTCCGCTTGCTTAAACTCGTCGCTTTCTTCCTCTAACACCCTCCTCTTTATTCGCCGCGTCTCACATCTGCTCTCCTACCGTTTGCCATCGAATATTGATGTATGCCTAATAGTGCATGCCTCCCGCCTCTCTTGCTATATTGTTTGCGTTTACATGGGTATCTCGTAGATTGTCTGAGATTACTCCACGTTTTTTTTGAACATACTTATACAATTGCTACAAAGTCGTTCACCTTGACCGTTCCCTACAGATGAGGTAGGCCCTGCCGGCGTGATCGAGGTAATGTCAAATTGTGCAGTTGGCTGCTGTCCCACTGACGGAACTCCGCACTACCAGCGTACGAGCCCCAGGTGACCACGCGGTCTTTAAAGCCGTTAATTCCCCCTCTTCAAAGATTGTTCTCTCCTTTATTCGTCTCTGCGATGAAGACTACTCATCTCGAGGGTCCTACATCCCCGTCGCGTGCACACCAACGCACTGAAGTCGCGGCCCTACTAAACGATACATCCCAGACGCGCCCAAGAACGGTTCCACGAGGATTGGTCTCCCAACCACCGTCGTTTTCGTTTCTCTTTCGGAACGACTACAAGCGTTGCCCGGAAATTCTTAAGCAGCTCCCTCCCCGGTCATCGTCAACTTGCTCGACAGGCGACGGATTAGGCACGGAAACTCTTTCTCCACTGGACAGCAGGGATCGAACAAGAGGCGCGTTACGCCGACGCCGGGCTTGCTGACATGTGCGTAGTTTTTGTTCTAGTCTAAGTCTAGACCTCAGCACTGATACAATGTGCTTCCAGCACTGCGATCGATCCGACAGGACAATGAAGGTTATCATCATAGATGAGGCATATCATGTCGCTGCATCCTCTTATCGTCATGTCCTCTCTCGCTTCAACTCGAGTATCAAGAATCCGCGCACCGCCAGAGGCTCTGAAGATCAAGTGTTGAATTCGGCGGTCGCTCCCAAGCATAGTGTGCCGACCGCCGGTTTCTCCGCTACGTTCAGTCGACGCGATTGCCTTGCGTTGGGTTCGGCTTTTGATTGGATTGTGTACCAGAGACTTTTTGGACACCATCAATGAGCAATGGTCGTATATATGTTTTGACCCCATCTTTGACCCACACTGACGTGGACTCCGGGATAGGTTATGCAATGTGCAATTCACCTGCATTCGGGCAGGTGTAAACCTCAAGGGGGCGACTATCAACAACTCTACCACTGGGGATTACGACCCCATCCAGTCCGGCGAACGTCATCAGCACCGAGACGCTGGGTTCGTTGGTTGTGCAGACCTTGCTCGACAAATCCGGTGTGCCGGTCTCCCAGTCCGCCCAACTGCGTCCTCTTGTTCTCGCGACATGGACGATCGTAAATCCACCTTGGTATTT
>Ga0307510_10006588_pt1 | contig 13853 bp, 8 predicted proteins | sample 12_EM_MG_FD_207224 | JGI IMG/M metagenome (GOLD analysis project Ga0307510, IMG submission 207224) | Populus trichocarpa ectomycorrhiza microbial communities from riparian zone in the Pacific Northwest, United States - 12_EM | ecosystem: Host-associated > Plants > Roots > Unclassified | place... | reverse complement strand
CGCCAGTCGGCGATGAAGCGGATGTATTTCTTGATGTCGTCCGGCGTCATGCCCTGGACCTCGCCGGCCTCGAAGGCCAGGTCGATGAACTTGTCCTCCAGGCCCACCACCGTCTTGCAGCAGTCGACGATGTCGTCGGCGACGGCCTTGGTCACGCAGCCGGTCTCGGCCTGGAAGGCGTGGTAGACCTTGATCATCCCCTCGCAGTGCAGGCTCTCGTCGCGGACGCTCCAGGAGACGATCTGGCCCATGCCTTTCATCTTGTTGTGGCGCGGGAAGTTCATCAGCATGGCGAAGGAGGCAAAGAGCTGCAGGCCCTCGGTGAAGCCGCCGAACATGGCCAGCGTGCGGGCGATGTCGGCGTTCGTGTCGACGCCGAACTGCTGCATGTAGTCATGCTTGTCGCGCATGGCCTGGTAATCGAGGAAGGCCGTGAATTCCGAGTCCGGCATGCCGATCGTCTCGAGCAGCAGCGCGTAGGCGGCGATGTGGATCGTCTCCATGTTGGAGAAGGCCGCCAGCATCATCTTGATTTCGGTCGGTTTGAAGACGCGGGCGTAGCGCTCCATGTAGTTGTCGTTCACCTCGACGTCGGACTGGGTGAAGAAGCGGAAGATCTGGGTCAGCAGGTTGCGTTCGCGGTCGTTGAGCTTGGTGGCCCAATCCTTCAGGTCCTCGCCCAGCGGCACCTCTTCGGGCATCCAGTGGACCTGCTGCTGCTTCTTCCAGAACTCGTAGGCCCAGGGGTAGCGGAAGGGCTTGTAGGCGGCCGACGGCGTGAGCAGGCCCGGGAGGACGCGGATGTTGGAGGAGGACGGCTGGGTCATCTAACGTCGCCTGCTGCGGGTTTGAACCCTAAGGTGACCCAAGATGTAGTGGTCGTAAAGCGTCAGCACGCCGCATATAGCGGCTTATCCACGGGTGATGCGATGGACAGGGGGAGCGGCGACGGCGGCGCGGCGGGCGCCGGGCCCGGCCTATGGGCTGATGGACGCCGGCGTCCTAGCGCTGCGGCTTGATCGACAGCGAGAACGCCACCATCGAGTCGTCCCGGGTCTGTTGGCCCCAGATCATGTGGGTCCCTTTGACTTCGCGATGGATTATCCCCAGCGAGGACTGCATCACGCCCTTGCGGAAGCCGACGCCCAGCTGCACGTCGCCCATCAGTTCCGAGGTGGAGTCGGTGGTCCAGCCGGCGCGGTCCCAGCCGCCGTCGTTGCGCATCATGTTCAGGCCGACGGCCCGGCCGTTGACCGCGCCATAGAGGTACCAGCGGCCCATGTCGCCGAAGGCCGCGCCGTCGCCCAGGCCCATCTCCTTCAGTTTGCGGGCCGCGCGCTCGTCGCGGCTGATCTTGACCTTGGCGCCGGCTTCGGCCGAGCCGCCGTAGTTGGTGACGCCGACGCCGGCGTGGGGCGAGAGATCGACGGCGAAGGACCTGCCCGCAAAGGTGAGCGCCTTGGGCCATTCGCGGACCAGGGCCACCTCATAGGCGTCGGCCTGGAACTGGGCGCGGTCGAGGTTGGTGGGCACGCCGCCCGGGGTGCGGAACTCCCCGCCGACGCTGACCCTGAGCGAGTCGATCGGGCCGGTCCCGCCGTTGGAAAGCTGCAGCTCTCCGGAGTTCCAGCGGACCAGGCCCGCGTCGGACTTGTAGGCCTCGCGCTCCATGAGCCGGCCGATCGGGTCAGCCGCGGCTTTCGGCGAGCGCGGCGCAAACGCGGCGTCGGCGAGCGCCGAGGCCGTGGACCTGTCCTCAGATGGGACCGGCGTTGAAAGGATAAGGGTCTGCGCCCCGGCCGAACCGGTCGCTAAGCACCCCACGACGATGGCCAGATACGCCAGCCCCCGCATCGTCTCGCACTCCCATTCCGCATCTTCTAAGCGTGCGGTTCGGCCACATTTCCATGAATAGCCGAAGTCGCAAACCGAAAATGAGTTCCAACTTACAGCCTAGCCATGTGCAAGGGTCGGGCCAGGATGTCGATCGGCCAGAACAACGATCTGTGAAGTCGGTCAGCGCGCTGCCTAGATTCAACGCACCGCGGAGCAGCCGTAACTATACCTGACGATTGTAGAGCAGCCGCGCTTGCTAGCCGGTAACCCGCCTATTGGCAGGCCAGGCATTCATCGTAGTCGGTCTTGGCGGCGCCCGACATGTCCACCGCCACCAGCGTCTCGCCCCCAGCGTGGGAAGCCCGCTGCACCGACTTCGAGCGAAGGTAATATAGAGACTTACAGCCGCGCTCCCAGGCCTGCCAATGCAACATGTGCAGATCCCATTTGTCTACGTCGCCCGGAAGGAAGATGTTGATGGACTGAGACTGGCAAATATCAGGCGTTCTATCTGCGGCCAACTCTACGACCCAGCGCTGATCGATCTCGAATGCTGTCTTATAGACATCCTTGTCGTCCTGGCTGAGGAAGTCCAGGTGCTGCACCGAGCCCTCGCTCTCCAGGATCGAGTCCCAGACGGCGGGCGTGTTGTGACCGGTCCGCTCGAGGATGCGCTCGAGGTAGATGTTCTTGACCGCGAAGGTGCCCGAGAGCGTCTTGTGGCTGTAGATGTTGGCCGGGATCGGCTCGATGCCGGCGCTCGTTCCGCCGCAGATGATCGAGATGGAGGCGGTGGGCGCGATGGCCAGCTTGTGGCTGAACCGTTCCATCATGCCGCGCTCCTCGGCGTCCGGGCACGGACCACGTTCGGCGGCGAGCGTCCGCGACGCTGCGTCGCACTGCCGGCGGAGCGTCTTGAAGAGCCGCATGTTCCAGCTTTTGGCCAGCGCGCTCTCGAACGGCACGTTCTGCTGCTGCAGGAAGGTGTGGAAGCCCATCAGGCCCAGGCCCACGGACCGCTCGCGCTTGGCGGCGTAGACGGCGTTGACCATCTCAGGTGGCGCGCGGTCGATGAAGTCCTGCAGCACATTGTCGAGGAAGCGCATCACGTCCTCGATGAAGGTCGGGTGGTCGCGCCATTCCAGGAAGGTCTCGGCATTGACCGAGGACAGGCAGCAGACGGCGGTGCGTTCGGTTCCCAGGTGATCCTTGCCGGTGTGCAGCATGATCTCGGAGCAGAGGTTCGACTGGCGCACCGACAGGCCCAATTCGCGCTGATGCTGCGGCATGGCGCGGTTCACGGTGTCGGCGAAGATCAGGTAGGGCTCGCCGGTCTGCAGGCGGATCTCGAGGATCTTCTGCCAGAGCGAGCGGGCGTCGACTTCGCGGACCACGTCCTTGGTCTTCGGCGAGCGCAGGCCGAACCTGGCGCCGTCGCGGACGGCCTCCATGAACTCGTCGGTGATCGAGATGCCGTGGTGGAGGTTCAGGCTCTTGCGGTTGAAGTCGCCGGAGGGCTTGCGGATCTCCAGGAACTCCTCGATCTCCGGGTGGTGGATGTCGAGGTAGACGGCCGCCGAACCCCGGCGCAGCGAACCCTGGCTGATGGCCAGCGTCAGGCTGTCCATCACGCGGATGAAGGGGATGATGCCGCTGGTCTGGCCGGCGCCCTTCACCTTCTCCCCGATGGAGCGCACGCCGCCCCAGTAGGTGCCGATGCCGCCGCCGTTGGAGGCCAGGTGCACGTTCTCGTTCCAGACGCTCTGGATGCCTTCCAGGCTGTCGGGGACGGCGTTGAGGAAGCACGAGATCGGCAGGCCGCGGCCCGCGCCGCCGTTCGACAGCACCGGCGTCGAGGGCATGAACCACAGCTGCGATATGTAGTCATAGACCCGCTGGGCGTGGTCAGCGTCGTCGGCATAGGCCGTGGCCACCCGGGCGAACATGTCCTGATAGCTTTCGCCCGGCAGCAGGTAGCGGTCTTCCAGCGTGGTCTTGCCGAAATCGGTCAGCAGCGCGTCGCGGCTGCGATCGACCTCCACCTTGCGCACCAACTGCAGCTGCGGGCGCGCGGGCGCCACGGCATCCTCTTCAATACGCTCGGCAATCCCAACCTTCGCCGCTTCACTCATCGTCCCTGACCCATGCCCCTGCCGAGACCCGCCTACCCAGGCCGGTCTCGTTGCCCCTACATGTTGTGTGACGAGACGTCAGACAACCCACATATGGGGACACGTGTCCTAATGACTCGTCAATGAGGCGGCCCAACGGCGCCCAGCTTTTTTCGTAAACCAAAGGTTAACGTGGGGGCTCCGCCCTCGGCAGATCAAGGGCTTGGCGGTCATCGCCGCACCCTCGCTCACGAGGTTGTGACAGATTGTGACAGCGCGCCTCCACCCTCGCGCAGACGACGCGAGAGGTGGCTCGCAGCAGCTACACGACGAGACGGAGGGGGCGCAAAGCCCCAAACGCAAGGAGCCCGGCCTTTCGGCCGGGCTCCCGCAACTCTCACCGATCGCTCGGTGATCGAGATCAGAAGTTGATGTCGATCGTCGAACGGCGGTTCAGCGGTTCCTTCACGCCGTCGCCGGTGGCGACTGCCGGGGCGGTTTCGCCCTTCCAGTCGACCGACAGGGCGGTCTGGGCGACGCCGAGCCCGACCAGGGCGTCAGCGACGGCCTTGGCGCGGCGTTCCGACAGGCGGACGTTGTAGGTCAGCGAGCCGGAGGTGTCGGTGTGGCCCACCACGACGACGCGGGTCGCGTGACCGGCGCTGGCGTAGTTGGCGGCCTCTTGAACCACCGACTGGGCTTCCGGCGTCAGGATGTACTGATCGAACGGGAAGTAGACGATGAACTGCTTGGCCTCATCCGTCGCAACGGGCGGGGGGGGGGGGGGAGGCGGTGGCGGGGGGGGCGGCGGCGGGGGCGGCGGCGGAGGCGGAGGCGGCGGGGGCGGCGGGGCGGCGAAGGAATAACGCAGGCCCACGGTCACCGATTGGTCGCCATAGCTGCCGGAGAAGGTGCCCGGTTGCAGGGCGTTGGTGCCGGTCGACACGAAGTCGAGGTCGGAACCGTCCATCCAGCGATAGGTCACGTCGACGTTCAGGCGATCCGTCGCCTTCCAGGCCAGGCCGGCGATCAGCTGATAGGCGAAGGCCGTGTCCTTGTCGTCGATGGTCAGGTTTTGCAGGGCCGGGTTCGCGGCCGAGATGACGCCGGTGACGTTCGAGAACTGGCCGTTGACCTTCTCGCTCACGTGGTTGACGCCGATGCCGACGCCCACGAAGGGGTTGATCGTGCTCCCGGGCAGGAAGTCGTAGAGGACGTTGCCCATGAACGTCCAAGCCTTCTGGTCGCCGTCGGGCTTGCCGCAGGTCGGGGCCGCCGCGGTGCGAACGACGCCCGGGGTGCAGAGGCCGACGATGGCTTGGTTGGCGCCGCCGCGAACCGAGTCGATGTCGCCCGAGCGGTAGCCCGCTTCGAACTCGACGCGCCAGTGATCGGTCAGCTGATAACCGAGGCGGGCAAAGCCGGCCCAGTCGTCTTTCTGGTTGAAATCCCATCGATAGGGGGCGGCGTTCGCGGCGTTGGCCGACGAGGTGGCCTCGATCCCATCTGGCCAGTGGTAGCCGAGATCGACAGCGCCATACCAGCCGACTTGGGCCGAGGCGCCGGACGCGGCGAACACCGTCGCCAAGGCTGCGCCCGCCAGGAGTTTGAACTTCATAATCAGAGCCCTCTCGTTGCCCTCAGTGCTGCGGCCTATCGACCCAGCACGCCTTATATCAAGGCCGGTTGATTGCGTAAGTGTCACCGAAGCCACACTCGAACCGCAAATTCCCCAGCCACGCGAACCTATGCCAGGACGCTATACGACTATTCCTTTGGCGATCAACGCCGCTGGGCGACGTAGACCTCCCTTGGCGCCAAGTTGATGCTCCCGGCGCTTGCATCAACCGGCCCATTGCTGCGTACGACTTAACTCATGTTGGCCTAGCCTTCTGTGCGGAAGATGATGCAACTCGGAAGTTCTTGGAATAACTTGCAAATTTGCATCAATGTCGCAGGTCGCGTCAGCGCTTGTCGCGCGGGACGGCGCGTAGGGCGCGCTGTCCGCTGCAAAGGCTTCAGGCGACATGCAAACCCCACGACCCGTCCGCGCCCCAAGCGCGGCAACGTCGAAACGCCGCCGCCATGGCTTAGTTCCGGCGAATGTGGCCTGCGGAGCATTTTTTCCGCCGCTTTTGCGGCGCCGTTCAACCGTCCCGATTCGCCCGCCCGCCGCGGGTCCGGCCGCCCAGGGCTTCCGGCCGATTGAGCGCCTTGCGGAACTCGTCGCGCCGCTCGTGGATCGAGGCGATCACCAGCCCCATGGGCACGCCGATCTCCACCAGCAGGGCCTCGGAAAGTTGCAGGCTGGCCTCGACGGTTTCGGGCACGGCGTCGGTGGCGCCGAGGTCATAGAGCCGCTGGGCGTGGCGCGCGTCGCGCGCACGCGCGACGATCGTAAGGACGGAGCGCAGCTGCCGCGCCGTCGCCACGATCGCCTCAGCGCCGTCAGGGTCGTCCATGGTGACCACCAGGGCGGGCGCATGGTCCAGGCCGGCGCGCACCAGGAACTCCGGCCGTGAGGCGTCGCCGAAGAAGATCGCCTCGCCCGCCCGTCGCGCCATCTCCACCAGACGGGGATCCTTCTCGACGGCGACCCAGGCGATGTCGTGGCGGCGCAGCATGTCGCCCACAAGCCGCCCGACCCGGCCGTAGCCGCAGATGATCACGTGAGGCTGGGCTTCCGTCGCCGCGCCATCGGCCGCGCCGTCGGCTTCGGGCGGCAGCTCCGACGGCGCGATGCGCCGGCCGCCGAGCTTGGCGCCCAGAGCCGCCAGCAGGGGGATACAGGTCATCGACAGCGTGGCGGCGACCAGGATCGCCTCGCCGGTGCTCCTGACGACCAGCTTCTGGTCCATGGCCTGGCCCAGGATGACGAAGGCGAACTCGCCGGCGCCCGCCAGCAGCAAGGCCGCTTCCGCCGAGGCCCGCCAACTGAGCCGGAAGAGCCGGGCCAGGCCGAAGATCACTGCGGCGTTGACCGCGAGCAGGCCGGCGGCCGCCCCCAGGATCTCCACCGGCCGCTCGAGCAGCATCGGGACGTTCAGGCTGATGCCGATGGAGACGAAGAACAGGCCGAGCAGCAGGCCCTTGAAGGGCTCGATGGTCATCTCGACCTTGTGGCGGAACTCGCTCTCGGCCAGCAGCAGGCCGGCAATGAAGGCGCCCAGCGCCATCGACAGCCCCGTCAGCGCGCTGATCAGGCCCGCGCCGATCACCACCAGCAGGCACGCGGCGACGAAGAGCTCCTCGCTCTTGGCCTTGGCGACCGAGCGCATCATCGGTCGCAGCACCAGGCGACCGACGACCAGCAGCAGCAGCACGCCGAGCACGGCGGGCGCGAAGGCCATCAGGAGATTGGGCGAGGCCGCGCCGCCGCCGCGTCCTAGCAGAGTCAGGGTCACCAGGATCGGCGCCACCGCCAGGTCCTGGAACAGCAGCACCGAGAAGGTGGCGCGGCCCGCCACGGCGTGCTGCCGCTTCTGTTCGGTGAGGATCGGCATGACGATGGCGGTGGACGACAGCGCCAGCGCCGCCCCGATGGCGATGGCGGCGGCCACGGTCTGGCCCAGGATGAACGCCGCGCTCGCCGTGACCGTCAGGCAAAGGCCGACCTGCAGGGCGCCCATGCCGAACACGAACCTGCGCATCCGCGACAGCCGCTCCCAGGAAAGCTCCAGCCCGATCATGAACAAGAGGAAGACGACGCCGAACTCGGCGAGCTGGGCGACCTCCTGGGGATTGTCGATGGTGAAGGCGCCGAGCCACGAGACCTCGTGGGCGAGCGCGCCCAGGCCATAGGGTCCGAGCAGCACGCCGGCGCCGAGGAACCCCAGGATCGGGCTGATCTTCCAGCGGCGGAACAGCGGCACGACCACGCCGGCGGTGGCCAGGAACAGGACAACGTCCTTGTAGGCGCCGGGCTCGACGTGGGCTTCCATCAGGTCTCCGAAAGGGCGTGGGGGACTATGGCGCACTCGGGCGGCTTGAGAAATCGCCGGATGGGCGTAGAGACCACCGCCATGCGGATTGGGCGGGCGACGAGCAGGGATATGAGGGCAATGGCCGCCCTCGTGGCCGTGTTCGCCCTGATGGTCCAGGCGCTGGTCCCGGCCGCCGCCATGGCCGCGGCGCCCGGCGCAGGCGGCGTCATGGTCATCTGCACCCAGAACGGCACGGCCACCGTGGCGTTCGGCCAGCCCGGCCAGGCGCAGGGCGGCAAGTCCAGGGGCTTCGCAGGCATGCCCTGCCAGGATTGCCTCGCCGCCGCGTTGGCGATGACCGAGACGCCGGAGCTGGCGGTCCAGCCCGTGGTCTACGTCGCCGCCAGGATCGAGCACGCGCCGGCCGAGCGCCCCATCGAACCGCGCGCCCGCGCCCCGCCCCGGCCGCCCGGCCAAGGCCCGCCCACCGCCTGAACGGACTTCACCTTCGCTGCGCCCGCGAGGGCGCCGACGCATGTCCCTGTTCAGGCCTGACCCATGATTTCCCGCTGCCGGGCGCTCGGATGCGCCCTCTTCGCCGGCGCCGTATTCCACGCCGCGCCCGCCCTCGCCGCCGATGACGACGCCTCCACGGTCTCCGGCCTGGTGGTCCACGCCGAGCCCGGCCGCACCGACAAGCCGCTGTCGATCCAGACGATCGAGGCCGACCAGATCGCCGCGACGGTCAACGCCACCACCGTCGAGGACACGCTCAAATACCTGCCGGCGATCTTCGTGCGCCGGCGGCACATCGGCGACACCCAGGCGCCGATCACCACCCGCACCTCGGGCGTGGGCGCCAGTGCGCGCAGCCTGATCTTCGCCGACGGCGTGCCGCTCTCGGCCCTGATCGGCAACAACAACGCCAACGCTTCGCCCCGCTGGGGAATGGTGGCGCCGGAGGAAATCGACCGGATCGAGGTGATGTACGGCCCGTTCTCGGCCGCCTATGCCGGCAATTCCATCGGCGCGGTGCTCAACATCGTCACCCGCGAGCCGCAGGCCTTCGAAGCGCAGGCCAAGGTCAGCGTCGGCGCCCAGCACTTCGCGCAATACGCCACCAAGGACGACTATCCGGTCTACGAGGCGTCAGCCTCGCTCGGCGACCGGCGCGGCGCGCTCAGCTGGCGGCTCAGCGGCAATCACCTGGAGACCCGCGGCCAGCCGTTGAGCTACGTGACGGCGACCCGGCCCGCGACCGCCAGCGCAGCGGGGACCGCCGTCACCGGCGCCTTCGACGACCGCAGCCGCACCGGCGCCGCCATCGCCGTGCTGGGGGCCGGCGGCCTGGAGCGGCAGGCGCAGGACAACGCCAAGCTGAAGCTCGAGTGGGAGATCACGCCGAAGCTGACGGCGACCTATCTGGCGGGCTTCTTCGGCAACCGGACCGAGGCGCATGTGGAAAGCTATCTGCACAACGCCGCCGGCCAGCCGGTCTATGCCGGGGCGCTGAACATCGCGGGCTTCGCCTATAACGTCGCGCCCAGCGCCTTCGCCAACGGCATGTACAGGCTCGACGAGCGCCACTGGATGCAGGCCCTGTCCCTGAAGGGCGAGCCCGCCGCGACGCTGCGCTGGGAGGCGATCGCCACCCTCTACGATTACGGCCACGACGTGCAGCGCACGCCCTCTACTGCATTGCCGGGCGCCCTCGCGGGGCGAGCAGGCACGATCCTAGACCTTGGCGACACAGGCTGGCGGACCTTCGACGCTCACGCGGTCTGGACCCCCGCCGGCGCCCACAGCCTGACCGTCGGCCTGCACCACGATCGCTATGAGCTGGGCAACGACCGGTTCAACACCACCGACTGGATTTCTGGCGGGCGCGGCGCGCTGGCCGCCTCGTCGCGCGGCAAGACCGAGACCAATGCGGCCTTCATCGAGGACGCCATCCGGCTCGCGCCCGAGGTTGGGCTGACGCTGGGCGTGCGCCAGGAGCGCTGGCGCGCCTTCGACGGCCTCAACTACTCGCTGGCCCCCGCCCTCAACGTCGCCCAGCCGAAGCTCAGCGCCGACCGCACCTCGCCCAAGGCCGTGCTGGCCTGGACGCCGGACGCGAAGTGGAAGCTCTCGGCCTCTGTGGGCCGGGCCTACCGCTTCCCGACCGTAGGCGAGCTCTACCAGGCCGTGACGGTGGGCCAGGAGCTGAAGACCCCGAACCCCGATCTCGCCCCGGAAAAGGCGCTCTCAACCGAGCTGTCGGTCGAGCGCGCCTGGCGGCAGGGACGCTTGCGTCTCTCGGTGTTCACGGAGGACATCGAGGATGCCCTGATCTCGCAGACCGCGCCGTTGACCCCGGGCTCCACGACCTTCGTGGCCTTCGTCCAGAACGTCGACAAGGTGCGGTCACGAGGCGTCGAGGCCGCGGGCGAGGCCCATGACGTCCTGTTCCAGGGCCTCGATCTCTCCGGCAGCGTCACCTACGTCGACTCCGAGACCCGCCACGACGCCGCCTTCCCGGCCGCGGTCGGCAAGCGCACGCCGCAGGTCCCGCGCCTGCGCTGGACGGCGGTGGCGACCTGGCGCGCCACCGAACGCCTGTCGCTCTCCACCGCGGCCCGCTATTCCAGCCGGCCCTTCGGCACGCTCGACAACGCCGACCCCATCGGACACACCTACCAGGGCTTCGAGGGGTATTTCGTCGTGGACGCCCGGGCCAGCTGGCGGATCGACAGCCATTGGTCCGCCGCGGTCGGCATCGATAACCTGACCAACCACAGCTACTTCGTCTTCCATCCGTTCCCGCAGCGCGCGGCGCTCGCGGAACTCCGCTACGTCTATTAGAGGCCTCCCGATGAAGCTCTTCGGCGCGCTTGCGCTCACCCTCACGCTCGCGGCGTCCGCCCAGGCGGCCCAACCGCAGATCACCGTCGTCCTGCCCTGGACCCGGCCCGCGGTCGCGGGCACCAACGGCGTCGGCTACATGACCCTGAACAACGAGACGAAGGCCGCCGACACCCTGGTCAAGGTGGAGAGCCCGCTCGCCGGCCGCATCGAGATGCATTCGATGAGCATGGCCGGCGGCGTGATGTCGATGGCGCACCAGGATCGCGTGGCCGTCCCGGCCTGCGGCGAGGTCGCCTTCGCGCCCGGCGCCTATCACCTGATGCTGATCGGCCTGACCAGGACCGTGAAGCCCGGCGACCAGATCCCGGCGACCCTGACCTTCGCCAGCGGACGAAAGATCAAGATCGTCCTGCCGGCTCTGATCAAGGCGCCGGAGCCGTTGGACCACCATCCCGCCTGTCGCTAGCGGCCTTCCTGACGAAAATGTAACGGGCGTAACACCCCGCCGCGGAGGCATGGTCGCGCCATCCTTTTTCTTGAGAGTTCATCGATGAAAACCCTCTGGCTCGGCGCCGCTGCGGCGGCCGCTCTTCTCGCCGCTTGCCCGGCCGTCTCCCAGCCCGCCCCGGACCTCGCCAAGGCGCCCCGCATGGGAACCTGGGGTTTTGACCTCGCCGGCCGCGACCCGACGGTCTCGCCCGCCCAGGACTTCTACCAATACGCCAACGGGACCTATCTGAAGGCGCTGGAGATCCCCGCCGACCGCTCGCGGTACGGGGCTTTCGACGGCCTGAACGAGCTGTCGCAGAACCGCATGCACGCCGTCCTCGACAAGGCCGCCGCCGACAAGGCCGCCACGGGCGAAGCGCAACAGGTCGGCGCCCTCTACCGAAGCTTCCTCGACGAGGCGAAGGTCAATGCGCTGGGCGCCAAGCCGTTGGCCGCCGACCTGGCCGCCATCCGCACCGAGAAGACCCGCGCCGACATCGCCCGCACCATGGGCGCCTCGCTGCACATGTTCGGCGGCAGCTTCTTCTCGGGCCAGATCGCCAGCGACGCCAAGGACCCTGACCACTATGCGGTCTACCTCGGCCAGGCGGGCCTGGGCCTCCCCGACCGCGACTACTATCTGGAGGCCGGTTTCGCGGCCCAGAAGGCCAAGTACGAGGTCTATGTGGCCAGGATGCTGACGCTCGTCGGCTGGCCCAAGCCGACGGCCAACGCCAAGGCTATCGTCGCCATGGAGACTGACATCGCCAAGGTCTCCTGGACCGGCGCCGAGCGGCGCGACGACAACAGGATGTACAACGCCTATGAGACCGCCAAGGTCGGCGAGCTGGCCCCCGGCTTCGATTGGTCGGCCTTCATGGCCGGCGCCGGCCTCGCCAAGGCGACCCAGGTGGTCGTGCAGGAGAAGAGCGCCTTCCCGGCGATCGCCGCGATCTTCGCCAAGGCGCCGATCGACACCTTGAAGGCCTGGCAGGCCTTCTACCTGGCCGACCAGGCCGCGCCCTATCTCTCCAAGCCCCTCGACCAGGCGCACTACGAGTTCCACCAGGCGACACTGACGGGCGCCAAGGCCCAGCAACCCCGCTGGAAACGCGGCGTGACCCTGGTCGACACTCAGGTCGGCGAGGCGCTGGGCAAGCTCTACGTCGACGCCTACTTCCCGCCCGAGGCCAAGGCCAAGATGCTGGGCCTGGTGGGCGACATCCGCACCGCCATGAGGGGCCGCATCGAGAAGCTCGACTGGATGAGCCCGGCCACCAAGGCCAAGGCCCAGGAGAAGCTCGCCGCCTTCACCGTGAAGATCGCCTATCCCGACAAGTGGCGCGACTATTCCGGCCTGACGATCAAGGACGGCGACCTCTACGGCAACGTCAAGCGCACCGTCGTCTATGACTGGGACTTCCGCGTCGGTCGCCTCGGCGGGCCGGTGGACAAATCCGAGTGGGGGATGACGCCGCCCACGATCAACGCCTACTACAACCCCACCGGAAACGAGATCGTCTTCCCGGCCGCCATCCTGCAGCCGCCGTTCTTCGATCCCGACGGCGACATGGCGATCAACTACGGCGGCATCGGCGGGGTGATCGGCCACGAGAGCACCCACGGTTTCGACGACCAGGGGCGCCGCTATGACGGGACCGGCAAGCTCACCGACTGGTGGACGCCGGAAGACGCCGCCAAGTTCGAGGCCCAGGCTGCCAAGCTCGGCAAGCAGTACGACAATTTCGAAGTGCTGCCGGGCGCCAAGATCAAGGGCGAGCTGACCATGGGCGAGAACATCGCCGACCTGGGCGGGTTGCTGCTGGCGCTCGACGCCTACCACACCAGCCTGCACGGCCAGCCGGCGCCGATCCTCGACGGCCTGACCGGCGACCAGCGGGTGTTCCTGGGGTGGGCGCAGGTGTGGCGCCAGAAGATCCGCGAAGACCGGCTGCGCCAGCAACTGGTCTCAGATCCGCATTCCCCGCCGCAGGCCCGCGTGGACGTGCCCCTCCGCAATATCGACGCCTTCTACGACGCCTTTGGCGTCAAGCCTGGCGACCCGATGTACATCGCGCCGGCGGACAGGGTTCGGATCTGGTGACCCTTCCTCGCCCCGCGGTGGCGGGGAATGGATTTTGATGCCGCTTTCAAAAATGGACTGAGGCAAAAAATTAGCCCGCTGCGGGGGATAATCGCAGCGGGCCTATTTTGAGCAGTTCGCTCTGATTAGAGCGGGCGTTTCCTCCCCGAAACGCCGGAGACTTCAGGACTTGCGCCGTCTTGTCTCTCGCGGAGGGAAGGAACGGCAATTTTCTGCCCGAGTCAATGGCTTACAAGGCCGTTCACGGCAAGACATCATCAGTTTTTCGCGATGTTCCCAGAATTTACGCCGTCTTTTGACGATCGTGTCAGAGAACTTGTTTCGCCAACCTTTCAAACGGCGGACAGCCAACTTCGAAAACAAAATCCGGCTTGGCGGCGGTAACCGGTCCCAAAGCTGCGGCGGTGAGCGCGGCGGAAGCTTCAGCGACGCGACCTGCGTCCACCAGCAGGCCGTTGGGCCTGCGCGTGGCGCCCGCCCTGACCAGGGCGTCGACCACCTTGGCCTCGGCGGCGTCGCCGGACGCGGGCCAGATCAGCGTGG
>Ga0307510_10006587_pt1 | contig 13853 bp, 9 predicted proteins | sample 12_EM_MG_FD_207224 | JGI IMG/M metagenome (GOLD analysis project Ga0307510, IMG submission 207224) | Populus trichocarpa ectomycorrhiza microbial communities from riparian zone in the Pacific Northwest, United States - 12_EM | ecosystem: Host-associated > Plants > Roots > Unclassified | place... | reverse complement strand
AAGATCCAGACAGTCCCATGGAGGACGTGCCGCCTTTAGAGCCAGAGTCAGTCATTCACTATGAACCTGATGTCCCTGGAGGACAGACATATACCTTGTCCCCAGAAGAGTCTCCTATCGCACCCTGAGAAGTATACCTCACTCAGCCCAGTAGCCCTGTGTCCCACAAGCACTCCCTGTTACCCTCAAGTCCCTCTTCAGCGCCCATATGACAACGTACCAGTCGTGAAGGCAGTTATCAGTCAATCACCCCTTCAGCCTTGTCACCCATAGCTGGCATCTCGCCCTAGAGTCCAGGCCACCAGTCAACCTCCTCTGGAGGATCTGCAGATCATCCCTCATCCACACAGAGCTCCACAGACAACATGGACAGTGACATGGCCCTTAATTGGGTCACCATCAATACTGACTACCTTAAAGGGTAGTTGCTTACACTAGACGCCCATTAGACCAGAATGGGCACGCAGAGATCAGATCTCCTTGGATCAACCTCAAACCTCGTGGTTGTCATCGCATCATGATTGTTATGATCCACCCCCATTTTTCGCCCCCTCATCAGACCCCCTCCTTGTCACTATACCATCCAAACCCATAGCCAAATGACCACTACCACTAAACCCATCAGTCCTACCAGAATTGCTGCCACTACCACCCAGTGAACCACCCAAACCATTGTCACCTATTGACCAGCCACTAGTCTTGCCCCTTGTCCCTGTCCCCTGGAACATCCATCATCGGGAGTACTCCTTGATGGAGTTGTACCAAGAGCCCACCCCAGTAGAGAACCCACTGGAAGACCCAGACAGTCCCATGGAGGACATGCCGCCCTTAGAGCCAGAACCAGTCACTCACTATGAACCTGACACCCCTGGAGGTCATACGAAGACCCTGTCTTCTCAAGAGTCCCCTATTGCACCCTGGGAGGAATACCTTACCCAACCCAACAGTCCTGTGTCCCGCAAGCACTCCCTGTCACCCACAAGTCCCTCTTCAGCACCCATATGCCAACGCACCAGTAGAGAAGGCAGTTACCAGTCGATCACCCCTTCTGCCTTGTTGCCCATAGCTGGCACCTCGCCCCAGAGTCTGGGTCATCAGTCGACCTCCTCAGGAGGATCCACAGACAATCCCTCATCTACACAGAGCTCCGCAGATGACGCAGATAGTGACATGGCCCTTAACTGGGTCACCATCAATACTGACTACCTTAAAGGGTAGTTGCTTATGCTAGATGCCCATTAGACCAGAATGGGTAGTGGAGACCAGATCTCCTTGGATCAATCTCAAACCTCGTGGTCATCATCGCATCATGACGACACTTCTCTTTTTGGAACGCCCACTGCCATTGTTTAGGATCAATTAGGCAACTTGTCCAATTTCCCATTGTCCTCACCTGCTTCTCCATTGTTCGACTTATGCAGACCGCAGCACTTGTCTGCAGAATACCATACGACACAGACAGCTCCCTCTTGACCAGAACTACCTACCTTTGTTATTGTAGCACGTGCACTCACCTGCCTGTATATAAGCGCCCTGTATTTCAACAGTCAAGCCCTAAGCTTGACTTGGTTTCCAATACCAACGTTCTTGAAAGCTCCCTAGTGCCTCCCCTTTTGCCCACTTCTTACATAAGCTACTCAGAGTCGTCTCTAGCAACACTAGAGACTTCTATCTCTTCAAGTACTCGCCACCAGTTCACCTCTTAGTACAAGTCATACTATCAAGGCCCGTTGAAGCCTTAACAATGATGACATTTCTCTTCTTGAAATGACCCACCACCATTGTTCTCTGACTTAGGATAGATTAGGCAATTCCCTGATCTCTCATTCACTCTTGCTCATTCTCTATTGTTTGACTCATACAGACCGCAGCACTTGTCCGCAGATTACCTTATGATACAGATAGCTGCCTCTTGACCAGAAGTACCTACTATAGTGACCATGGCCCGTGTGCAGACCCACCTGTATATAAGCGCCCAGTATTTCGACAGTCAAGCCCTAAGCTTGACTTGATTATTAATATCAATGTTCTTGAAAGCCTCCCTAGTGCCTCCCCTTTTACCCACTTCAAACTAAAGTCATCTCTAGTAACACTAGAGACTCCTCTACTCCTTCAAGTACTTGCCACCAGTTCACTCTTAGTGTTATGATCCACCCCCATTTTTCTCTTCACTATCAGACCCCCTCCTTGTCACTCTATCATCCAAACATATGGTCAAGCGACCATTACCTTTAAACCCATCACCTCTACCAGACCTGCCACCACTACCACCTAGCAAACCATCCAAACCATCATCACCCCTTGATCAACCACCAGTTGAACCCCTTGTCCCTATCCCATGGAACATCCATCAACAAGAGTACTCCTCAATGGAGTTGTACCAAGAGCCCACCCCAGTAGAGAACCCACTGGAAGACCCAGATAGTCCCATGGAGGACATGCCACCCTTAGAGCCAGAACCAGTCACTCATTATGAACCCGACACTCCTGGAGGTCATACAAAGACCCTGTCTTCCCAAGAGTCCCCTATCACACCCTAGGAGGAGTACCTCACTCAGCCCAGTAGTCCTGTGTCCTGCAAGCACTCCCTGTCACCCACAAGTCGCTCTTCAGCACCTATACAACAATGTACCAGTTGTGAAGGCAGTTACCAGTCAATCACCCCTTCAGCCTCATCGCCCATAGCTAGCACCTCCCCCCAGAGCCCAGATCACCAGACAACCTCTTCAGAGGGATCCACAGACAACCCCTCATCCATGCAGAGCTCTGCAGATGACGCGGATAGCGACATGGCCCTTAACTGGGTCACCATCAATACGGACTACCTTAAAGGGTAGCTGCTTACATTAGATGCCCATTAAAACAGAATGGGCACGTGGAGATCAGATCTCCTCGGATCAGCCTCAAAACTCGTGGTCATCATCGCATCATGACAATGCTTCTCTTCTTGAAATGACCCACCACCATTGTTCTCCGACGTAGGATAGATTAGGCAATTCCCTGATCTCTTATTTGCTCTTGCTCACTCTCTATTGTTCAACTCATACAGACCACAGCACTTGTCCGCAGATTACCATATGATACAGACAGCCCCCTCTTGACCAGAAGTACCTACTATAGTGACCATGGCCCGTGTGCAGACCCACCTGTATATAAGTGCCCAGTATTTTGACAGTCAAGCCCTAAGCTTGACTTGATTAACAATATCAATGTTCTTGAAAGCTCCCAAGTGCCTCCCCCTTTTTCCACTTCTTACATAAGCCACTCAGAGTCGTCTCTAGCAACACTAGAGACTTCTACCTCTTCAAGTACTCACCACCAGTTCACCTCTTAGTACAAGTCATACTATCAAGGCCCATTGAAGCCTTAACACAAGTCAAGCTTTCTTCCAGACACACCAGCTTGGCAAGTAGACAACCACCACAAACAGACACATACCCCCACCCCTATTCCATTACCCCATATGTTAGTGCTGGTGGTTCCACAGTCCACAACTTTGTGAATCTATTGGATAAGACCTCCCTTACCCGGAGTTGAAAGTCTTGTGTAGGAGGATCAAAGTGCCCTCATGGGTGTTGAAGTGGAAAGAGTGCATAAACCAAACTAAGGTGTGAAGTTTCTTGGGCTCATGTCCCTTGAGATGAAGAGGCAGACGAAAGTCAGACAGCCTTGGGTTTTATACACACTGTTATCCCTCCATGCAGAGAAGACCTTGGTTCAATCAAGTCCACTACACCCATCCATCTATCCTCCTCCTACACCTTCATCCAAAGACATCATGACAACACTTGTAAACAATATGAAGACATATGCTGCAGTTGCTGCTATGAGACACGCACCCCATATCCAAGACCAGAAGGCCACTGGTAGACCAAAAGGTGTCACAGTTACAGGACGCTCAACCACTGAAGTCGGAGCAATCCAACCAACAACAGATCGGTTGTACCAGGGAACCACTGGATCACCAATGGGAGTAGCAAAGGTGCAAATAATGCAGCCACAAGGCAACGCAAAATCAATGCTTCACAAAGCTCTATACAAAGTTTTCAACATTAAAGAACCAATGATCATGGAACAGAAGGATCCTATCAAGGTTAATGCAATCTGTTACTCAGGTCATAAACACATACCACCACCAGACAAACTCATGAGAAGCAAAGAATGTTTTCATTGTCACAAGAAGGGTCACTATGCCCATAACTGTCGAATTAAACAATGAATCAATCATGATCAACAAAAAGTCGCAGTCATTAATGCCACCCAAAGTCACCCTGATATGGGAATTCTACCAATGGATCAACTTGCCAAAAGGATCCAAGAAAACAAGAGCACCAACAAATTCAATGCTCTCAAAGAAGAAACCTTGAACCACTTTCCAAAACTATTGGACAAGAAAAGAATCAAGGAACTCATAGCAGTCCACAAACAAAAGGACAAACCTACACTATCAGACATAAAGAAAGTCCAAGAATTCGTCATAAATAATGCCCATAAATTTGATGAGGCTACTTGCAAAGAGATCATAGAACTATGCAAACCAAAGTCAAAGCCCACTACAAAGCAGATGGGAGACGCACTCAAAGAACAAATCCAAAAAATGGATGAAGACACAAAGATCAGGATGCTCAATGAGCTCATCCCAAAGAACAGATTCAGCATCCAGAAAATTGAAGCCCTTGCTAAAACATTTGGCCTAGACAGTGCCTTTGTCAACAAAAGTAACTCAGTCCAGATTCAATTTGCACTTATCAGCTACAAAAGGGAAACAAAAGAAATTGGCCTCCTTGACACTGGAGCCACAGAGAATTTCATCAACTCAGAAACTGTCAAGAAACTCTGTCTAGGAATGAAAGAACTTCCTTACCAACGACCTGTCTTTAATGTTGATGGAACCCCCAATCGACAAGGAAAAATCAGCCATTATTGTGACCTCATGGTTAGCAAAGGAAACGTAAGAAGACAACTATGTTTCTTTGTCACAAATCTAGGAAGAGATCGCTTTCTTTTTGGCTACCCCTGGTTCAAAGCATTCAAGCCCAACATTGATTGGGAAGCAGGAACACTCAAAGGACCAAAAGTCAAGGTTGAAACCATTTGGAAAGTTACCTGGGACAAAGCATAAGGTTACCTCAAAGCAAAGCAACAACAACAAGAAGACAATGATCTTATCATGGAAACCCACAAAGAAATCCTAGAAGAACTAGAAGACCAAAGTCAATCCAATATATGGATTGGAAGAGCAACTATGGAAGTCAATAGGACCCACTGTTAAGGTCCAAGGGCCTTAAAGACGCGATGTGCATGGGTTGGTTTGGCGACAACTGGGATTGCTCAGTAGGGTCTCCTCCTGAGGCAATGATCACATGAGTAGCTCGGTACCAGTTGGCTATGCAGTATAATAAGTAAGTCCCTGATGATAAGGGCGACTTCTGAGTGTTCTGTTAGAAGTAGAGGGGAGAGCTTCAAAGGAGTTTTGAAGCAACTAAAGGTTCAAGCTGGTTGACTCTGAGAGTCCTGGGTGGAAGCTACAATTCTTGGATTGAAAACCAAGTTAGGCTTAGGGCCTAACTGCTAAAAGTATGGGCACTTATATACAAATGAGAAGTAACAGGTCACAGGAGTCACAAAGAAATATGGAAAATATTTAGTAAGGTACATCGTGACATGGCAGTTCTAAGTATAGCTCCATCATGAGCTGGTGGTCTAAGAATAGCCCATCATGAGCTGGCAATCCCTAAAGGGTTAAATGATGATACTGCGGAATGCTGCGGACTGCGGAATGATGGCATGTGATAATTGACTGCGGATTAGTCAGATGGTTCATCAGGTGACTTGTCAGGTGATTTGGTGGCAGTCCGAGCGGCGCATGAGGGAATGAGTGGGGAATGAGTGACTGAGAGCACAAAATAAATGGTGGAAAATAAGGGGTGGGGGCCCAGGATCGTAACACCCACAATGCAATGGAAATGGCTCACAAGTATGTGGAGCAAAACAAGAAAGAAGAAATCACCCTACCAGAAGAATTCAAATGATATGCACTCCTCTTCTCAGATGAAGAAGCTAAGAAATTCCTGCCATTGCGACCATGCAACCACAAGATTGAGCTTACAGCCGAAGCTCCAGCAAAATTCAATTGCAAAACCTACCCTATGAGCCTCAAAGACCAAGAGGCAGAAAACCAGTTTCTTGACAAAAACCTAGCAAAGGGATACATCATACCCTCCAAGTCACCCTATGGATTCAGCACCTTTATGGTCCCCAAGAAGGACAGCAAAGAAAAACACTACATCATTGACTACCACCCACTCAATGCAGTCACCAAGAAAGACATCACCCCCCTTCCTAACCTCGCCCAATGCATAGAAGATCTCCAAGGAATGGAGCTATTCAGTAAATTCGACATTCACTGGGGCTACAACAATATTCGCATACAGGAAGGGGACGAATGGAAAGCCGCCTTCAAAACCTGCCATGGGCTATTCAAGCCCAAAGTCATGTTTTTTGGAATGAGCAATTTGCCACCAACGTTCCAGAGGTTTATGAACCTCATGCTGGAAGATCTATACGAACACTTCAAGAAGAAAGGAGTCCACAACATCAGAAAAATATTCTGAAGCTATATGGATGACTGTGGACTAGGAACAAAGCTCAAAGACATCAAGTTACATATCAAAATCCTCCACTACGCCTTCGACCTACTAGCCAAAAATGGACTACACCTCAAGCTCAGCAAATCAATCTTTATGAAGCCAACCATGGACTTCCTAGGAGTATGCCTCACCAAGGATGGTGCAACAGTTGACCCAGCCAAAATTGCTGGAATAGCAGACTGGCCAGAAAACATCACAACCCTCAAAGAAGCCTGCTCATTCATAGGAGTCTTGGGATACCACCACATGTTTATTGCCATATTTTCCTCCATCACAGCCCCCATTACATGACTCTTCGGAAAAGATGTCCCATTTGAATGGACCCCAGACTGCATAGCTGCAGTTAGAGAACTCAAAAAGCACATCACTAGCACCCCAGTACTCATTCGCCCAGATCCCAGCAAACAATTCAAGCTGGAAGTCGACACCTCACAGATAGCGACTGGAGCTATACTTTACCAGAGAGGACCACCTATCAAAAGACCTGACAGAACAGAAAAGCCAGGACCGTGACACCCCTGTAGTTTCCACTCCCAGAAATTCACCAGCACAGAGCAAAACTACCCCATTTACGACAGAGAATTCCTGGCCATCATGCATGGCCTCAGGAATTGGGACTACCTCCTCAAGGGTACTGAGAAACCAGTACTAGTCTACACCGACCATGCAAACCTCCGCTATTATTGTGACCCCAGGAAAATTGGACCAAGAGTCAGTGGATACCTACCAGAACGTGAACAATACAACATACTATTGGAATACAAGCCAGGAGCCTCAAATCAAGCAGACAGTCTATCAAGATGTGAAGACCATGACAATGGCAGCAACCCAGAAAATGAAGACATCACAGTCTGGCCAAGCAAATATTTCTGCAAACACCACACAAGTATTCGAAGTACCTCCATGGTTGGGAGTCACCCCAGAAACAGGCAGCCCAGTAGAGATGAAGAACTCCAAGTTATGGATTGGGACATGCTAGAAAGCACTCTGGACAGTAAAGTCAAATTAGCACAATACCAAGGACAAAAAGCACTCAAAAATTGGGTTAAAGCATTCAAACAAATCACCCTAGCAGACAGAACCCATTGGTACCATGGGAATGCCTTAGTTGTCGTGGCAGACAATACCCTTAGGAGGGGAGTAACATCCCTTTTTCACCACCAATTAACTGCTGGCCACCCTGGAATTTCAAAAACACTCCAATTAATTTTGCCATACTACTGGTGGCCCAACATGAAAGCCTTCATTACCAAGTACATCTGAGGATGTGCAACCTGTCAAATGAACAAAGTGAACACTCATCCTAGCCATCCCCCCTTGTTGCCAATAACTCCAGTTGAAAATGCTCATCCTTTTGAGACTATTGCCATGGATTTCATCACAAAGCTACCACCCTCTGGAGGTTATGACACTATCCTGACGATCACAGACACAGATTGTACCAAGGCATCAATATTCCTACCTTGCAAAGAAGCTATAGACTCTGAAGGAGTTGCGCAACTCTACCTGACACACGTCCTACCACATTACGGCCTACCCAAGAAGATTATCTCAGACTGAGATCCCCAGTTCACCTCACACTTTGGAAAGGAGCTATGCTGCCTCCTAGACATCCGCCAAAATATCAGCACAGCCTACCACCCCCAAACAGATGGTGCCAGCAAGTGTGCAAACCAGTCACTCAAGCAGTACCTTTGCATGTTCTGCAGAATGCAGCAAAACAATTGGCATGCCTGGCTACCTCTAGCCCAGTATACAAAGAACTCATGGCCATCTGCCACTACAAAGAAAGCCCCTTTTGACCTCCTTGTTGGATATACTCCATGCATACAATCAGCCTACCAGATCAACCAACATTCCCACTCTAGAAAAATGTCTTAACAATATCAAAGAAGCCAGAGAAGCCACCCAAGAGGCCCAACATAAAGCACAAGACAGCTGGATCAAGCTAAAACCAAAATACAGACCATTTGCAATTGGAGACAGAGTCTGGCTGGAAGGAACCAATCTAAACTTACCAGCAAACATCACCCCAAAGTTATCACCAAGGCAATATGGACCCTTTCGGGTAGTCGCCATTATATCAAATGCTACATTCAAAATAGAATTGCCAAGCCATTGGAAGATTCACAACATGTTCCATGCATCACTACTGATGCCATACTGAGAAACAGAAGCACATGGCCCAAATTGGATAGAACCACCACCTGACATCATAGAAGGAGAACCAGAATGGGAAGTAGAGCAAGTACTCCAATCAAGATGCTTTGGGTGAACAAAGAAGAAGCAATACCTAGTCTGCTGGAAAGGATACTCACCCTCTCATGACTCATGGGTTGATAAATCAGACATGAACGCCACAGACCTTGTCACAGACTTCTACGCTAGTCATCCCACAGCCATTCACTCTTGCATAAAAGCCATGGAAACAACAGAAGAATACTCTCCATCATGCCCTGCCGACCAGATTACTCCCATCCCTCTAAACAATCCCTCTACTTCTTCTGCTCACTCTTCAGAAATCCAGCCATCTTCCCCAATCCATATTGGTTCCAGGAGTTCATACCAGCAGCCAGAAAACCAGGATCACTATAGAGAGCCATCCATATCACCTACAACCACTCCCTCCTACACTTTAGCTTGTGCAAAGAACATTACTGCCCTGTCCACCACCAATAGATGGCACAACATCCAGACCTACCTAGCTCAGGATTCCCTACATCGACCATCTTCACCCTTGGAACAGACAATGGAATCACCCTTGTCAGAGTACACATGGAAGCCGACAACCTACATCTATTTATTGCATTCATCAGAAGGAACGACTTTACCGTTAGACTACACTGGACCAACTGGGAACCTGGAGAAGAAGAAACAGTCATCAATCACAATGGAATTGACGTCCCAGTTGACAGCAAAGAACCAATCCTTAGCACTTCAATCAGACATCAGTGCTACCACCATAGAGGACCCCCATTTCACTTCGAACCTCCCACAGAAACCCATTTAGAACCCCAGTGTTGGGAACTCACTACTTATGGGTAGCAAGACTCGACGACAGCACAAAGTTGAAGGTGACTGATCCAAAGGAGCAGCAAGGAGATGTTGAGGAGGAAGAGGCAGAAGGCAAGGAGAGGGGGAACCGAGTAGACTGTTGAGGATAAGGGGCAGGCTGCTGACGATGAGGGAGCTTTGTGAGGCTCCAGTGTGGGGGTAGACAAGAGAACAGTCTGAGGACTGTTCGTACAAATTTGTAGGTCTTATATACTAATACAGGGTGGTCTGTGCATAGTTAAGGGTAGGCATATTCTAGAGAGATGGGTGAACACATGCCCCTTTAGGGCAGGTAGTAATACAAGAGACGGGTGAGACTTGAGCTAAGAATAGACATAAACTAATAATAGATGAACTGCGGACTGTGCTGCTGTTCCACAGTAAGTCTTGTGACTTTGTTGATTCTCAATCAACTGTTGATCGTTCCCACAGTCTTCCACATGTGGATCAATGGACAAGACGCATGTAGAAAGTGTGCACAATCAGGTGATCATGTAGATGACCAATCCCTTGGTAGGTCATGTGTTAGGTTCCCATGGTCACATGCTGTTAAGTCACATGCTTGCTTGAGGGCTTGTAGGTCATGTGATGAGTCACATGCAAGGTCACGTGGTGGGGATTTCCCAGGGTCACATGGTCGAAGATTCTCTTTAGTTGCTAGTCATTGACCAGGCTTTGTTGCGGGTTCAGAAGGACGTCAGATAGCCATTTGGCTATAGCTTGGTTTAGGGGTGGTTCTTGTGGGACTCGTAGGGGTTTGGACTGGGTTTCTAGATGGTGTGGACTTCGTCCATGACAGTATCCCCTCTTTAGGCTTCCCTTGCTCCTGCAAGGCTCGTATCCCCTCTTTGGATTTCTGTGCAGCTTTCTGCATAGCTTTGAATTGTTCGACAAGTTCTTTGGCATGTGTCAGCTCTTTAGCTGGGATCCAGGTACAGTTGGCTTCCATATACAGTATCCCTTCTAGTAGACTAGGTACTGCATGCTTTTGCAATTTCTCGTAGGGCGTGACTGGAGGATTTTCTTGATCTTGTAGTGACCTTCTTCTTCTCCAATTATTTCCAGAGGGGGTCATGTAAAGTTAGGTCCATGTGCAGCAGTCTCCGTGTAGGGTTTCAACAGGGAGTTATGACATACTGGGTGTATTCTTATCTGCGGTGGTAATTCAAGTTTGCAATTTGTTGGTGAAGCCCAAATGACCTTGAAAGGTCCATAGCGACATGGTGCAAGTTTTGCCTTTGGATGGGTAGTCTGTAGGTTGGTGGCTTCCAAGAGTACTAGGTCATTCTTGTGGAATGTGTGCGACGGTTTAGTGGGGCCTCTGCTTCTCATTTCTCATGCGGCAAGGTGTAATGCTGCAGTAACTTCTTTGCGCATTTCTTCTAGGTATTGGACACGTTCATCTGCACTTTGCAGTCTGGTTTGTAGCTGCAATGGGGGTTTAAAGGTCAGGTGTATCCTGTACCAGACTTTGAAAGGGGATTTATGGGTGCTGCGATGTGGTCATGTATTATGTGCAAATTCTATAATGGGAAGTAATGTGGCCCAGTTGTTCTGTTGGAAGTTTCCACAAATATGAAGGTATTGCTCAATTTCTTGGTTAACTTGTTCAGATTCGCCATCTGTCTGCAGATGAAATGCAGTCAACAATTTCTGTTTAATTCCCAGTTTTCTCCAAAGTTCTTGTGTGACTTGTGCCACAAATTGTGGTCCTTGGTCTGAGATAATCATCAAGGGGAAACCCATGCATTTCCATACATAGTCAATTAATAATTGGCTTGTTTGCTTGGCTGTGATTGTTTTGTGACAAGGGGCTAAGATGATAGCTTTGCTATGACGATCGACAACTGTAAGGATACTGTCATATCCATTCAATACTGGAAGGTCTACTATGAAATCCATGGTGATTGTTTCCCATATTCCCAAGGGGATTTCATTTGGTTTCAGTGGAACTTTAACTGGAGGTTTGATTTTGGTGGTTTGACAAGTAGCACATCCTTTGATGTATGCTTTTACAAATTCCATGATTCCGGGCCACCAATATTCATGTGTGATGAGTTCGACGGTTTTCCACTGTCCCGGATGTCCCATTATATTGTCATGGAACTGTTGCATAATTTTGCATTTCACATTCTTGTTGTCTGGTATGTAAACCAGTCCTTTGTGGAGGAATAATCTGTTTTTGTAGTTCCAATCCTGTAATCCTTTGGTGACCTGTCTTGGTCCATTAGTGATGAGCTCTTTAAGCTTCTTTCCCAGTCCTGTGGAGTTATCTTTGGTGATGACATCGATTAATGATGCCTGTAGATCTTCATCTATTCCTGTGGGGATTGCTGTGTTATGTAGGGCTCATAGATGGAATTGCTCTGGTTTTAGCAGGAATTTCCCAGGATCAAGCAGAACTTGTTCTGCATTCTCAGATGCTATCCCCTCTTTATGGTCTGGACACCTGGACAGCCCATCTGCTTGATTAAGCTTGCCAGGTTTAGGAATGATGACATAGTCATAGGTGCCCAAAAGGATGGACCAAATCGCTTGGCAACGTGTGAGTGTTTGCTTCGTGGTGAAATATTTGAGGTTCATGTGGTCCAAAAAAATCTTTGTCTGATGAACATTACCCTGAAGGTAATGATGGAAGTGTTTCAAGGCTTGGACAATTGCCAAGAGTTCCTTGTCATAGATTTCATAGTTTCATTCTGCGGGTTGTAAGGACTTTGAGTAGTATGCCACTGGGTGAGACCAGCCAAAGGCATCGTCTTGTTCAAGAATTGCTCCTGTCACATAATCGCTTGCATCCATGATGAGTGTAAAAGGCCTGTCGTAATCAGGCAAGAGGAGCACTGGCAAGGTCATGAGAGCATTTTGTAACACTGCAAATGCATCAGCTTGAGCAGTTCCCCATAGGAATGGCATGTCCTTTTTTGTGAGGTCAAACAAAGGACAGGCAAGGGCAGAGTAATTTTTGACAAATCAGCAGTAAAAATTACAAAAGCCAAGGAATTCCTGTATATTCTTGACTTTGGTTGGCATAGGCCAGGATGAAACTGCCTTAAGTTTGATGGGGTCCATGTGTAGTTCTCCTTCTGAAATGATCAAACCCAGATATTCGACAGATGTCTGGTTAAAAGAACATTTCATGGGTTGCAGATAGAGATCCAGGTCCAAAAGGCGCTGTAATACCATGTGTGTATATTTGATGACTTCGGCGATGGTATGCACAAAGATCAAAATGTCATCAAGATAGATGACAATATGACCCATATCAATTAGATCTGCAAGTTTGGTGTCCATGAAGGTTTGAAAAGTAGCCAGAGCATTGCATAGACCAAATGTCATGACAAGGGACTCAAAGAGACCCATAGGGGTCTTGAAGGTGGTTTTGTATTTGTCGCCTTCTTGTATACAAATATTATTGTATCCCCATCAGACATCCAGTTTGGTAAAGAATCACACTCCCAAAAGTTTATCGACAAGTTCAGGGATCAAAGGTATTGGAGCTGCATTCTTTTTGGTTATTGCATTCAGGGGTCTGTAGTCCTGAACAGGTCATAGTTTCCCATCTTTTTTATCGATGAAGAAGAACAAGCACATATCAGCTGCTTCAGATCTTCTTAGAGTGCCTCGTTTTAGGCCATCAGTAATGTATTCATGTAATGTGACCTTCTTGGGTGGTGTCAATCTGTACACCGAAGTTTTCTTCATAGTTTGTCCTGGAATAAGGTCGATCTTGTAGTCCCATGGTTGGTGCTTCGGTAATCGTTGTGCTTCTTCATCAGAGAAGACTTTTGCATATTTTCGAAATTCCAAAGGGATTTCCTTGGATTTAACTTGCTCTTTTGTAGCAAGGCTTGTGGACACTGTAGTCCATGCAACCATGGGGTGTTCATGGTGGGTTCCAGCTTGTAGCGATGGATTGGAACCCCATTGTATAGTTGGACTGTGACCAACTCAGTCTTTAGACCTGGATATGTCTTGAGTAGTTGGACTGTGACCAACATGTTCCTTGACTGTCCTGTGATGTAACACAGTAACATCAAGGTCTGGCATGAATTGTTCCAGATGGGCTCTAATGTGCTGCAACACATCTAGACTGTGACTTGTAATATCCAGGATATCGTCATCTTGGGTTTCCCATTGATCCTGTGGGAG
>Ga0307510_10006586_pt1 | contig 13854 bp, 16 predicted proteins | sample 12_EM_MG_FD_207224 | JGI IMG/M metagenome (GOLD analysis project Ga0307510, IMG submission 207224) | Populus trichocarpa ectomycorrhiza microbial communities from riparian zone in the Pacific Northwest, United States - 12_EM | ecosystem: Host-associated > Plants > Roots > Unclassified | place... | reverse complement strand
GTGAGAGATGGTGGCTGCCAAGAAATCCAGGAGCTTGTTTTGTGATGTTGCGGTGGCCGGCTCTTGAGAAACTCTAGTTGTAGGATTGAGTGCTCGGCCCTTGGGGAGCTGGCCTTGTGGAGTGGCTCTTGTTGGGAGTGTATTGAAGAAATGACTGAGAGGGCGCAATAGTACGAGTGAGATCACATTGAACGAAGCATGCTAAATGGGAGCAAGCTATGGGCCAAACTATAAACGAAGATGCTCGATAGGAGCAGGCTAAGAGACGGATATCTCTAAAATAGTTAGCATCTCCGGAACCTAAACGAACTTCTAATAAAACTAAATGAAACGCATCTGACTCTAAGAAAATAGACTCCTAGAGGCACTATGATCCTCCTTTATCATAAATGATCAGGAACCCTAAGATCTCATGCGGGGGGCGCGCTATGCCAGCCAGCATAAAGAGGGAAACAAAGAAAACAGACTCTGATATGATACGTTAAACAGGAGGGCAGAGGATATGAGAGAGAAATAACAAATCAAGCCGAACACCTGATTTCTGGCGCACAATGGCAACTGGTGTCAATAAAACAAAGCGAACGAGTATATCTTATGCCTACCAGCATAGGATGTGAAAACGACAATCCATCACTGTGTGCTTAATCCCCGCATTCCTCTCATACTCGTATGCATTATGACTGCATGGCCTATATGCAATCCAGCATGTATGTGCATAATACAGTGCCCGCGATCGGGAGTTTTGGATGGAAGGTGAAGGGCGAGCGCGCGCACAGAGATACCTATGGCGATTACCCGCGGGTATCATAGATCGAAAATTGGTGCATCTTTTTTTTTAAAAGAAAACAAAGACCAACCATATGTGTTAACCTTTATTAACTAACTTATGACTTTGCTTTGATATTAGTTCTGCCTCCTTTAGCACAGTGCTGCACATGATCTAGAGATCCCTCCCCCCGGCTTGGGGCAGTATTTGATCTTCCTTCTGTGTGATTAGCTGGACTTTATACTATTATATATAGTATACGAAGGTTTTTGTGATGGTATGATGCATAGAGACACAGAGCATTGCTTCACTACGCTAGAAAAAAACAGGAGATTATGAGCAGTGGAGAATGGGCAATATCTGGGAAGTAGATGGCTTGGAGATTTGGCATTCTTGTTGAAGTTTTAGGTTGATGCCTAACATGCCTAAACCTTCGATTTTCTGGGTACTGCCGTGCTCTTGGACACATCCTTTATGGGCAGCGAGAGAAACTCAAAGCCCATGCCAATTTCTGTTTCGATGTTAATACCCCTCGTTTCAGCGAAAGGCTGTATGACCTCATTATGCTCGTTACCAGAAATTGATGGGAGAGGGATTTACCACGGTTGTCAGCCAAATTAGAGGCAGCTCTCTCCCGTGCTGGGAACATCCCTGCTATTAGCTCTAGATCCTCGGTTTCTCGCGGCCGCCAATGCGAGCGGGGTTTGGTCATCATTGTCAGCGGAATCGGGCGGGGGTGCACACCCAAATTCCCTGGAGAGCAAGAGCCCTACTGTTTCCTCCTGGCGACAGCCAGCAGCCATTGAGATCGGGGGTTTAGCTATCACTACCAAATAATTACAGACCGGATCGGACTAATATCTTCCTTGGTTAGGTTTGATTTGCCGCTTATCAATTTTGTAAGCTGCTAACATGCTGCATTCAGGTCTCATTATAGCGCACCTTCCTCTTAAACCCCTACAGCTCGCCCCGGAAGTAATAATACCAGTACACTACCGGCATGTGAGGGCTCATCGAGGCTTGGCGCGCCCCGGCATTAAGGAAGCGTGCGTCCGTACGAATATACCGAAAACATGATACTTTCCAATATTTGCCGAGAATCAGTGGGGGAGCAGCCTCGCTGAGCCCTCGCATAGTCTATTTTTCTCATTTCTGTGTTTGAGTACTTGTCACAGATGGGTGATCTCCTGGCGTCCGATATCCCATGCTCACTTGCGAGTATTTGCTTAATCCCCGTTTTAGATCCCAGATAAGCGCGGATAATTGGAGATACACTCCCCCCATCCCTCGATTTTCGGCACTTGGATAAGTATGTAGGGTAGGTAGAAAGTATTGGACGAGCCTGTTGTGCGAGGGCAACTACCTTATTTGGAGAATAAGGATGGAGTCGGGTGCTTCTGTGAGCCTTTGGTTTGGGCCATGCATGCTCAAGAAATATCTGATGGCCATTAAGACCCTCTCTCAGAGTTTATGTGACTCTGCCACTGATCCGCCCCCGTGCGGGGCTCTCTGTAGGTCCCAGTACTTTCTCCCTGTCCCGAGCACCCAAACACAAGGGATCAGTGTTGCAAGTAAGCGTGGGAGTTCGGACACTAAGGGATCACTAGTCCTAGGCCACATCCTCCCGGAAACAAGGGTTCCGGAAAACTAGTGCCTATCTGAGCCCCCATACCAAATCCCCACCCAAAATTTCGGGTTCTTCATGCTGGGTGCTTATATTCGGGTGTACGGGTATTTAGGGCTGGGTGATGCAAGTCCCCCCGGGGTGTTGCTCGGGTAATCGCTACTTCCTTCGGAAGTGGTCCCTACTTTTGGCTATCAAAAATACTCACGAGTTATCACTCGGGTCACTTAGCCCGGTTCGGTCCCATATATGCCACACTTCCTGAGGGAGGTGGACCCCAATTTTTCCAACCTCCGGGTATATCGCTCCGTTTAAACCCACTTAGCTTTGCTATCTTATACCGTACCGTACTCACTAGTGGAATCCACTCCATGATTATCAAGGCATCATCCTACAATAGATTTAGTTGGACAGGTCAGCAGAATTGCAGCTGCTAGTTAATGAGATCCAAACTGTTCAATCATAGAGCATGGTTCGCTTTTTAAGTGCAAGTCACTATACTAGTAGAAGAACGAGAGAAGACACAATTGGCCTAACATATCTCTGCTTTGCCATTTCCGTTGTTTCCGTTGTCTACTCTATCTTGTAATAAAACTATCTACCTTAGATGTGATAAGGAAATTACATGCGGATAAGAATTGGAAGTACGTTACTTTTCGTGCCGTGATCTCAGCTGCAATGGCTTTGGCGCACACTAGGTGCCTTGAGCCCAGCCTGCTTACCCTCCATATATGATAAAACCACTTCACAATTTTTGTACCGCTAATCCCTGCACACTACCTCTTTATCCTTCTTACATCTACCCCGAGACTCCATCTTTTCTCTCACTGCATCCACGCGTTTGCAACAGCGTAGTCCACCCACCCTATATATTGAACTAGAACGATGCACACCAATCAGCGTCCCCAATCTGGTACTGGCAGGAATTTCGCCCAGGGATTTTTCCGAGGGAGGACAGCTGTCCCGCTGTAGGTTCATTTAATGCCCAAGAATGTGGAGGCACAATGTGGGGAGAATGGTGGGCTTATAGTACTTGTTTGTAACTGGTGTCGTATGTTGCCATTAAATTTTGTAAGAACGGGTGCCAGCCAGCAAGTGATTCCTTGTAATACTAGCCTCAGTGGAGATGTGACTATCCGGATCTGCTCGCGCAACAAGGAACATCGCCCAATTCCTGATCCAACATAGGCCAACGTCAAATAGCACCCCTAAGCCAAGGGGGCGCAATGGGCTGGCCGGAAAGGGTAGAAGACTCCAAGCACTGCTTTCCCCTCCGCACTTCAGTAACCGGTTACTAGTTCCTTCACTGCAGGTAGATTGCGAAGTGATAGATCATCCTGCCTGGCCCTACCCTTCGCCAAAACCTGCGCTCCACTGGATTTGCCGGACCAGAGGACTATAAATCGTGGTCCCCTCCTTTCCGATATTCCCCTGGAAAGAGCAGGTAGGGCTCTAAGACCCCGAAAACACTGCATCCACCGTAGACGCTCATTCCTACCTCTACGATACCACGTGGCCGCCCAAAGCCTCCACAAGTAAAAAGCATTTTCGATCTTCCCCCCTCTTCCTCCAATCGAACGCTCTCTTTCTCTTCTCCTCTCCCAATTGACAACTCACACCATGGCCATTTTTATGCATCTCATTGATTACGCTGAAGACAAGAGGCTTCATTACTCTCTTTTCTCGGTTCCTCTTGCTCTACTTTTCTTAGGGCTTTTCCTTCTCTTGAAGAAGGAATGGTCAATTCACAGCTCCACAAAGTTTCCAATTGTTGGAATTGAATCCCCAGGCTACCTTGGGCTACTCAAGGCAAGAGACAAATATGTCTCTAATGCATTCCATATTATGAGGAATGGTTATCACAAGGTTAGCTTACATGCTGTTTACTCAATTATTAGCTACCGTCTATTTTAAAATTAGTAAGGTGTTAACGCTATCTGATCTAAATAGTACCGAGGAAAAAACTTCGTTGTTGCAACTCACACCCATGATAAGATTATTCTTACATACAACCAGGTTAAGGAGCTCTCTAGTGCACCAGAAGATACTGTTAGCTTTCACCATTCTGTTTCCCAAGTAGGCGCCCCATTCCTCTAAATATTAATGGTGGGTTTACTAGTACTGATTGTTCGCATTGGCAAAGACTATGATGAACCGGTATACTGGCATGGGCCGCCTTATGGGGAACAGTTATCTTGCAGATGCGGCGAGAATCAAACTCACTCGAAATCTAGGTAATCTACTCCTTGAACGGACACCCAGTGAGAAAAAATATTTGGGAAGCTGTGCAGTAGCACTTAAACGCTCTGATGTCTTGCGGCCAGTTATTACAACTAAGGTCGTGGAGAAGGGGCAGTGATTCTGTCGGGCGTTTCCTTTCTGGCTCCAAGCAGTTTTACCATCAGCACCTAGATTCAAGGATACTGATGAAAATTCAAACAGGGAATATTAAAGATGCAGTAATAGAAGAGATACGATTTGCTCTGGATACTGAACTAAAAGAATGTGCCACTGATGGTTAGCATTCCTACTAAACCTACCCTAGCCCTCCCATAGCTGATGCTAATAATATATACTGTAACAGAATGGAAATCGGTGGAAATTTACACCCCGGTCTTAAGAACGGTTGCTCGCACGAGTAGTAGGGTCTTCGTTGGCCTTCCTTTATGTCGAAATGAAGATTGGTTGACTATCTCGATGACGTTCAGCAGAGATCTTATGCTCGTAATCCATAAGCTCGCGAGTATACCAAAACTAATTCGTCCACTCTATGCCTGGGTCTTCAATTCTGCAAAATTAATCGACTCACATAGAAAAAAGGCGGAGACCCTCCTGGGTCCTATCATTCAAAGACGTCTTGAAGAGGAGAGGCTTGCACAAGAGAATGGGGCTGTTTATAACAAGCCCAAAGACATGCTTCAATGGCTCACAGATCTCGTTAAGCCGCATCATAGGAACGTCAGGGACTTATCTGAACTGCAGCTGTTTGCTGCCCTGGCGTCAACTCATACAACAGCTCTTACCTTTCTCAATTCACTCCTCGACCTCGCTGCCCATCAGGAGTGCGTTCAGCCAATTCGCGAAGAGATTGAAGCCGTAATTTCGGCAAATAACGGGGTGATGGACAGGGCAGCTCTGCGCAAGATGAAGAAGACTGATAGCTTTTTCAAAGAATCCACGAGAGGAACGCTTCCCCCCCGTAAGCACATCACTTTCTTTTCTCTTAGGTCAAGTTCTTAATTTTTTTGTAAAGTGGGTTTCAACCGCAAGGTTATGAAAAGCTTTACATTTTCCGATGGCACCAACTTGCCTGTGGGCTCTCTGATCGCAGCCCCTTCCGCAATGCTTTCATCCGATCCAGATTTCCTTGAGGACCCTGAGACATTCGATGGGTTCCGCTGGTACAAAAAGTCTCTGGAGGGGGAGGGCCTTGCTGCTCACAATACCGGTTGGGCCACTACTTCCGCAAGCGACCTCGGGTTCGGTCACGGAAAGCACGCATGTCCTGGCCGCTTCTTGGCTACCGAAGAGATAAAGATCATTCTCGCCTTCATCATCTTGCAGTACGATTTCAAGTCCCCTGAGGGTCAGGCTCACTCAGATACCATTAGGCGCGGGGAGCCTATTTACCCCGGCACCACCAGGAAACTTCTTTTCAAGAAGCTTCCTGGCCCAAAGAAATTTTCCTTTTTGTAGTAGCTGTTGGTGTGGACCCACTTAGTTTTTTTCTTTCTTTCTATTTTGTTTCAGTTTCCAGTCATCTATCTGGATAGCAGCTTACAAAATGAAACCAATTTCCGGTACCCGAAACCGATACTCCCAAAGTGACAACTAGAATTAGCAAGTGTAGGCTGAAGGGATCTCTCGCTCACGCGGCACCTGCTGCCTATGGTGGGTGCCCTAAGAAAACTGAAATGTCTGTACAGTGCTCTATGATGTCAAGAGGGGAAAGTACTTCATTACCTCGCAAGATCCAACTTCCCCCGCCCGGCACGAAAACACCCCCCCCCCCCCGGCACTCGCACGTTGAAATAAAGTAGGGGCTAAAGTAAAACATCGAACGCAGTCAGAGGGCATCCGAAATAAGTTTGGCATTGGCCACAAAGGGTTAAGTGAAGACGTTTTGTTGGCAAGATTGAAACAAAAAAAAAGATTACTAGTGCAAAGAAAACTCTTATTTCAATGTAAGAGTGGTTACCCAGTTAATGCGGCATGATATCCTACTTGGCAATATTTCCCAAACCTCACTAAGCTTGTGCCTCGCTGAGCTCCCAGATGTTCCATTTTCCTGATCCCCATGCTTGGGTAGTTGCCATAGATGAATAATTCTTTAGTGCCCGGTTTCCCATGCCCATTTACAGATATTGGTTTAGCCCTTGTTTTTGCTCCCAGATGGGCGCAGATCACGAGAGGTCCACACTTCTGATCCCTTGTTTTTAGGGACTTGTTCAACTGTTATACTTCTGGGAGTCTAACTCAACCCTACACACTTAAGCAATATCTGGCGTCAATCGATATCCCCCCTCTAAGCTTGCGTGAATCTGCTATTGATCTGTTCTCTACAGAATTTCCTGTAAGACTTAATATTTTCCCCTTACCCCGAGTACCCAGACACAAAGGATCAGAGGCGTATATCGCCTGTCACCCGTCCCTCTTAGGCCACATCGAGCCGGAAACGGGGATTCAGGGAAAAATCCAGCTCGTGAGATGTCTGAGCCCCGGTACTAAATCTGGATGCAAATTTTTGGGCTCTCTACCCCGGGTGCTTATGCTCGGGCGCAATGTCATTTAATGCTCGGTGACACAAGTCCTCGCCCAGCATGTTGCTCGGGCAATCGCCACTTCTCCCTTCGGAAGTCGTCCCGACTTTGGGCTACGATGAGAAATACTCACGATATGTCACTCGAACACTATATCCTGGTTTAGTCACATAAATGCCACACCTCTGCCAACCCCGGCACATCACTCCATTTAGGCCCACATATCCTCCCTATCTTATGCCGTGCCGTGTTCACCCGCGCAATCCACTCCCGGGTTATTAGAGAATCATCACCCGATATGTCTAGTTGGACATGTCAACAGGACTGCAGCTGCTAGTTAATGGAATCTGATGTGTCTACGGACCTCTTTTTGTACCGTTTCAGGTAAGCTCTATCCCTCCTCAGGGGGATTTATCTCTAAATACCGAGGTTGGAGGGCTCAATACGACATTACTTCTGCCTTAGTAATAGCTCAAATTCAGCACTGAGAAATCAGGGGAAACCAACTCGTTAGGCCATGACAAATTTGGTTTTACAAGTGAAAAGAATTCCAAATACAGACACCTGTCACCTAGATCCAACACATCCAATAGGCTGATCTTATATCGTGTCAGGAAAACCCTCATTTTTCCCGGGGCCTTTTTCTATGGAAAAGGGTGGCTATGGGGCTAGTGGGGAGATCGACCTCAAGAGATTTTAAGGGCGATTGAGCTGGGGGAGATCATCCTATATACTCGCGTTAGCCAATAAATAAACTCTATGCAAAAGGTAACAATTACTGGTTGCATCCTCCCTGACAAAATGCAATGATAACTGGCTGAACCTTGAAAGTAAACATGGTTCGAGCCTTCTGCTGTGAGCTAAGGTAATTTTGATGGGAGGCTCGTCCCCGACTAGATACAAATAGATTTAATAGGAATGTGCATACCCTCAATTCTCACAAACATCAGTAACTCTTTTTTTTTTATCACTGTCGAGCCACACTGGTCAGTGCGAAATGCACTGTCCAGGATATTTTATATTTGCAGCAGGAAAGGATATATAAATTACTGGTATTGTAAATGACTACCACAAGAATCAAAGCAACTAAGCCCGGCTCCAGGGCGTTCAAGTTGCATTAAATTTTCATAGTATGATATTATAAGGTATTTCCTTCTCCGCATTTGCCTCAGGTAAAGGCTGGAAGTGGGGGCTTTTTGGGGTGGTTCCTGGCCCTCATCCAGAAAGAGGAATTCCGGACGTCCTAGGATAGAGGTCAGCCACCCCAGGCAGAATACTATCATAGTAATACTATGATATAATCTCATGGAAGAACAAGAGGAGACAAAATCGACACAGTATATTTCTACTTTGCCTCTTCTATCATCATTTCCATTTACCCTATCCCAGAATAGAACTATCTATGTATACCCCAAATAATATAATAAACTCCTATGCGAAGAATTGAAGAAAGGTGCATTTTTCTATTCTTGCCGCGCGGCGTACAATTGCTTTAGGGCATACAAGTGGTGTCTTGAGCCATAGACCTCCCACTCCAGCACCACTGAAACTCTGCCGTTAAAAGAAAACCCATTTTCACCGCCAATCTTCCACCCTCCTCCAACCCAACCCTTTTTTCCTCTTGGCTCCCAACTGATAAACAACCCACATCAGAAATCATGGGCCTTTTTACTACCGTCGTTGATTACGCTGAAGACAGGAGACTTCACGGCTACTCTCTTTTCTCCGCCACTCTTGCGCTACTTTTCCTAGGACTTTTCCTTCTCTTGAGGAAGGAGTGGTCAATTCATAGCTCCACAAAGTTTCCGATTGTTGGGATTGAATCTCCAGGCTACTTTGGGATAGTCAAGGCAAGAGGCAAATTTGTCTCTGATGCATTCGGTATTTTGAAGAACGGTTATCACAAGGTCAGTCTACATACTGTTTGCTCAACTATTAGTCCCCGTCTATCTTAAAAAAACAGCTAGGTATTAATACTATATGGTTTTAGTACCAAGGAAAAAACTTTGTTGTTACAACACACGGGTACGACAAGATTATTCTTACACACGACCAAGTTAAGGAGCTCTCTAGTGCACCAGATGATGCTGTTAGCATTCAACATGCTGTCGTCGAAGTAAACACCCCATTCCTCTGAATATTAATAGTGAGTTTACTAGTACTGATTGTACGCATTGGTAAAGACTATGATGGGAGAATATACCGGCATGGATCGATTCGTGGGAACCAGTTATGTCCAAGAGGCGGCGAGAATCAAACTCACCCAAAATCTAGGTAATCCGCCCCCTTTGACAGACAGGTTTGCAGTGGGAAAAAGCATCCAGTTAGCTACGCAGTAGAGCCGAAACGCTCTCATGTCTTGCGATCAGTTATTGCAGCTGAGATCGTAAGGAAAGAAGAATTACCACTGTGTGCAGATATTTTCTCTCTGACTCCAAGCAGCTCTACCAATATTTAGATCCCCAGATACTAACCATAATTCAAACAGGAACTGTTAAAGATGCGGTAATAGAAGAGATACGATTTGCTCTGGATGCTGAGCTACCAGAATGTACCACTGATGGTTAGTATTTCTGTTGAACCTATATATGCCCTCGGTAACGGATGCTAATGTACATTGCAACAGAATGGAGACCAGTCAAAATTTTCACCCCAATTCTGAGAATAGTCGCTCGTACGAGTAGCCGGGCCTTCGTTGGACTTCCTTTATGTCGAAATGAGGATTGGTTGACCGTCTCAATGAGATTCACGGGTGATATTTTCATGACAGTCGATAAGCTCACCAGTATACCAAAATTGATTCGTCCACTCTATGCCTGGATTTTTAATTCGGCAAAATTAATCAACTCACATAGAAAAAAGGCGCAGGCCCTCCTAGGTCCTGTCATTCAAAGACGTCTTGAAGAGGAGAGACTCGCAAAGGAGAACGGAGCTGTTTATGAGAAGCCCGAAGACATGCTTCAGTGGCTCACAGATCTCGTTGAGCCGCATCACAAGACCATCAAAGACTTATCTGAATTGCAGCTGCTTTCTAATCTGGCGTCGATTCATACAACATCTCTTACCTTTCTCAATGCACTTTTCGACCTCGCTGCCCATCAGGAGTGCGTTCAACCAATTCGCGAAGAGATTGAAGCCTTAATTTCGGCAAATAATGGGGTGATAGACAAGGCAGTTCTGCGCAAGATGAGAAAGACGGATAGCTTTTTCAAAGAATCTATGAGAGAAACACTTGGCCTCCGTAAGTACATCACTACCCTTTCCCCCTAGTCATGTTCTTAATTATTTGTATAGTCAGTTTCAATCGCAAGATTCTAAAAAGCTTTACCCTCTCCGATGGCACCCATTTGCCGCAGGGTACTCTGATCGCCGCCCCTATGGCAATGTTTTCTACAGATCCAGATCTCCTTGAGGACCCTGAGACATTCGATGGGTTCCGCTGGTATAAAAAGTCTCTGGAAGCCGAGGGCCGTGCTACTCACAACGCAAAGTGGACCACTACTTCCGCAAGGAACCTCGGGTTCGGTCATGGAAAGCATGCATGCCCTGGTCGCTTCTTCGTTGCTGAGGAGACGAAGATCCTCCTCACTTTCATCATCTTGCAGTACGATTTCAAGTACCCAGAGGGTCAATCTCGCCCTGCTACCCTTAAACATGGGGAGTTTTTCTATCCCGATACCACCAAAGAACTTCTTTTCAAGAAGCTTCCAGGTACAAAGAAATTTTCCTTTTTGTAGTAGCTGTCGGTGTGGGCCTACTTAGTTTTTTTTCCCACTCGTCTCAGTTTCCCGGTCTCTGTCTAGATAGTAAATAGCTTACAAAATTAAACCAATGTCTGGTACTGTACCCAGAACTGATATCTCTCAAAGTGACAACCAGTATTAGCATGTGTAGGCTAAAGGAATTTCTCGTTCGTGCGGCGCCTGCTGCCTATGGTGCCCCAAGGAAACTGAAGTGTCTGTATTCTGTGATGCCAAGCGGGAAAATACCGCTTACCTGGCAAGATCCAACTTCCCTTGTCTTGTACGAAGACATCCCCCCCCCGGCAGTCGCACGTTGAAATAAAGTAGGAGCTAAAGTAGAACGTCCAGCACGGTCAGAATGGGTCCAAAATAAGCCTGGCTTTGGCCATAAAGGGTTAAGTGAGGGCGTTTTGTTGCGAATTTGAGACAGATTACTACTACACAGGGGGGACTCTTATTTCAACGTCAAAGTGTCCACCAGCTCTCGCCAGTTAAGTCGGTATGACACTTGCCAATATTTCCCAAGCCTCGCCGAGGGTGCGCCTCCCGGAGCCCTCACGGTCTATTTTTCCCGTCCCCGTGTTTATGTATGATATAATCATATGTAATGCCCCATCCAGAAATCTTGGTGATTGCTTCGTTTCACACCAAGAACCCCACTTTTCAACATTTTGTATGATGTCTCATTGAAAACCAGATCCCCCTTCCCCAAAATTTCAGATTCAGACTCATTTTATTTGAGTAATATATCTCATAATTAATTTCAAGTGTACGGGTTACCAACTAAAGGTCCCACAAGCATTCAAAGACCCACAATTACTCAAAAGTCATCCGATCACGATTTTACTAAGGTAATTGCCCCAGCATCCACTCTCAACAATTCTCCGATCTTTGACAAGTTGTGGCGTGGTTGAGAAGTGTTAGGAGACTCCGACAATCTTGGGGGAAAATCTTTTTTTGCATTTATCTATAACTACTTGATGGTTCCTGGAAAGTCGTCTACATAGGGGTCTAGCTAAAAGAAACCCCTGAAAAAGACGATCTTTGGTGCAAGCGTTTCGAATGACAAGACTTTTGGGTAGTGGCTTCATCTTCTAGCGGTAGCGAACTAGTCCATCGCTCTTCCGTTTTTCGCTGCGCTTAGAGCCTATTGCGATCGCAATTTTCTTCCCTCCGTGTCCCTAGGCTCCATCATACAGGTATAACGCCGTGGGTGGAAACACCGAATTACCTACAAGATTCGACTACCGCTTGTACTAGTACAAGTGCCCAGGGAGATGTCTTCATACAAGACAGGAATTGTTTTGCTGGTTACAGGACTTCCCTTAGGAATCTAGAAAAACATGGAGCTTGGAGCGAGAATCTGGATCGCAGGTTGTTCCCATAGGAAAAAATGACTTTCCAAATTTCCAGATCATGATTGTTGTGGAAAATTGAAACCACACATATGAAGTCGAATAGATACAAGTATGATAGGAAATTATTTTTCATAGGATTGTGTCCTGCTATAAGCTGTCAGCCCTTCATTTTGTGCATTGAGAACTGGGGCATAATGTGTCGAGAAATGTAGTCTTGGGGCCGGTTGACCAATTGTATGCAAATTTCCAGATTCTGAACCTTTTCAAATCTGAACCACCCCCTCCCCCCCCTGGTTCGGATTTGAGAGAATTTAGAATTTAGAAGTCGATATTCTAGATTTTAGCGTGAAAATATGCCAAAACCACTTCCTAATCTCTTCCAGATTCCTACAGGAAGTCCTCCACTGCCTGGAGTTGTACGAAAACATCCCCCTGGTGCTTGTACGTTGAAATAAAGTAGAGGCTAAATCAAAACATCCCACGCAGTCAGAAGGAGCCCAAAATAGGTTTGGTTTCGGCCATGGAGGGTTAAAAGTGAAGGCATTTTGCTCCGAATTTGAGGCGGACTGCACAGAAAACACGTATTTCAATGTAAAAATATCTACCAGTTCTCGTCAGTTAATGAGGTATGATACCAATATTTCCCAAGCCTCACTGAGCGTGCTCCTCCCTGAGCCCTTACATAGTATATTTTTCCCATCCCGGTGTCTAGGCACTTCTTGCCATAGATGAGTAATCCCTTCGTGTCCGATCTCCGATGCTCACTATTTGCTCAATCCTCGTTTTCGCTCCCAGATAAGCGAGGATGGATTGAGGATACACGTGTCTAATCCCTTGTGTTCGGCACTTGCACAAGTACTCATAGCTTGGAGGAAGCATTGAAATAGCCTGTTGCGTGAGTGTAACGACCATGTTTGGAGAATGGGGATCGGGTTGGGTGCTTCCGCGGGTCTTTAATTCAACACTTGCTCGTATACTACACGTTTAAGTAATATCTGGTGACGATTGATGCCCTCGCTCGGAGTTTGCGTGATTCCGCCGCCGATCCACTACCATGCAAAATTCTCTGCATGCCCCAACACCTCCCCTCTTGCCCCGACTACCCGAGCACAGGGGATCGGAGGAGGAATGTACACGTGGATCACCGAACACCCAGTGCTCATCTGGGAGCCAAAAGTAAGATCAATCCAGAACACAGGGGCCAAAGGAATACAAGTATTGCGATTGAACGCGGGGTTCTCGATACTAAGGGATCACCCGTCCTAGGCCACATCTATCTGGGGAGCGGGGATTCAGGGGGAAAACTAGTCCGCATCTAAGTGCCCATACCAATCCGGACACGAATTTTCGAGTTCCTCATGTCGGGCGCCTACTTGTATACTCGCCAAATGCAAAAGTATCCGGAAAAGGCGCCGTTTGAGCACGGCCCCGCTCTCTCTCATGGCAAGAATGCAACACCCAAAATTTATTAAGAAATCGGGGGTTAGGGCTGGCGCCTTTTCCGGATATGGTGCCGGACACCCAAAACGTACACCTGTGGGAGATTCAAAATGTAATGCTTTATATAATCAGGGTCAGGGGTGTTTACCAAGAAATATCAATT
>Ga0307510_10006585_pt1 | contig 13854 bp, 13 predicted proteins | sample 12_EM_MG_FD_207224 | JGI IMG/M metagenome (GOLD analysis project Ga0307510, IMG submission 207224) | Populus trichocarpa ectomycorrhiza microbial communities from riparian zone in the Pacific Northwest, United States - 12_EM | ecosystem: Host-associated > Plants > Roots > Unclassified | place... | reverse complement strand
ATTATCATTAATTAATTAGAGAAAAAACATTCTTGCCAACAATATACTTATGGTAAAAATGCAAATACTTGTTTTGCGTTTAATAAATTTATTGCACCAACAAAATATATATATACATAAAAAAAATCAATGTAACGACCACATTTATTGTTTTAAATTAACAAATTCATTGAACCAAAACTAGAAGCATGAATAATTAAAATGTTTTTAGTTAAAATGTTTTTAATTTTTTTTAAAAGAATTTAATCCTCTCGACACGTTTTCGATTCGTGATTTAAACCTTGTAAAATATAAATTTTATATACAAATCTTATTTAATTTGATTTACAAAACATATCCATTTCTTTTGGAATTCAAGAATTTTGAGGGAGAGTGATATACACACTTTTATGGTGCTACAAGCTAAATGAAAAAAAAAGAAAAAAAAGAGACTTTTATCCTAATAAAGTAGTTATTTATGTTATTGACATTTCACTACAAAATAAATTGTTAATTTATCATAATATTATATTGTCATATTACATCGATATTATCAAAAAAAACTATTTGCATTAGTAACATACTTATTTAGCATATTAGTAATTTTTTTTACTTTTAAATATTATAAGATTTAAATATAAAGAAGGAAATTTTGTTCCTTCATGAAACTTTGGAAAATAAAAAATAATAATAGAAGGAGTGCAAAGATAGAGTAACAGTGGCTGTCATCCACCAGCCCAAGCGCAGCGTCGGGTCTCCAAAAAAAGCATATTCCCAAAATCCAAAGTTGGGCCCAAAGGTTCGTTACGTACCCGTTCATCTACTAAAATAACGCCACGTAATAGCTGTAAAAAAAAAAGCATCACCCGTCACCACTTGTCGACTACAAACCCTTCACGTAAGCATTCATCCACCTGCATAAATAATAAAAAAGGAAAGCAGTGGTAGCCTCACGCTTTCTCCTCGAGAGCTCTCTCTCCTTTTAAATCCTTCCCTAATTCAATCTCGCTCTGCATCCTCTCTAGGTAATCAAAATGCTCTCTATTTTATTTTATTTTAATCAAATTTGGGTTTTTTTGCTCCATTTATTTATGTATTGTAATTACAGAGAAACTTGATTTTCTTTTGCTTAATGTTGTAGGTTTAGGTTTAATTTGATTAATTTTGTAGGATTTCTTTTTGGGGTTTGAATATGAATTTTTTGGGTTTCTTTGGTTTGTTTAATAGAAAATAATATTGGGAATTATGTATGAAATACGTTGATTTTATACATAAAAAATGGTCAAGTTTGCAAATTTTGTTATTGTGGATCTTAATTGGGCTGGTATTTGATTTAATTGAGTTTTATTAATAAAAAACAGAAATTGAATCTGGGTTTTTTTTTCCTGATTTGGCATGTAAGTTTTAGTCTTTGTTTGTTTTGGATTTTGTAACCTAATCCGGTTTGGAGAAGACTTGGAGTATTAATTGTAGAGGAATTTATCTTTCGTTTCCATTCTTTAGTATTATATTAGTGATTCCTGTTCAGTGTAGGTTTTTTGGGTTTCAAAATATGATATTTTGGAGTTTTCTATGATTAAGAGAAATTAATATATGAATGATGAGTGGATGTAATTAAGGTTTAATTTGAATAATTTTATAGGATTTTTTTTAGGGTTTGAATATGAATTTTTGGGGTTTCTTTGGTTTGTTTAATAGATAATATTGGGAATTACGTGTGAAATATGTTGATTTTTATACCTAAAAAAGTAGATATGCTAATTTTTTTTATATAGAAACAATACTGGGAATTGATTAACTAATAGAATAAATTTGTGGTTGTGGTTATTAAATAATTGATGTTTTTTCTTTCTTGTGGGTGTTGTGTTGAATTTTGCAGAATTGACTGACTGATCTTCATGAATTCAAGTACCACTGGAGCATCAACCGTTTCCTGCAAATCAGGAAACAAGAACAACCTTTTCTTCTGGATTCTATTTTGCCTTTTGCCAAAGTTTCTCGGGGCTTTTATTGCATACGTCAACTTCCTTTTGATTAAGGCCATTGATAGGTGTCCCTCAGTAGTTTGTGTCTTGGATACCTGTGGAGAAATCGTGCTTTAGCCGTTATAGATTTGGCCTTCTGCAGTTGGCTTCTGTGGTAGTGGTAGATTTAGGTCAGCTGCAGTTGGCATCCTGGTGATATTTGGCATTTTTGCAAAATGGTTTCCTCTCAATTGCCTGGTTTGACAAAGAACCGGTTGTTGTTTCCCGTTAATCCCTCTGATACTGTAGTATCAGATCATGTTGAACTTGATTTCACTGATGTGTTTGGCCCTTTGCCGTCAATAGATGTGAATTGTGGTGATCCTTTGTCTGTAGGAGATGGTAGTGAGCTTATTTATGATGACCCTGTTGTTGTTCATAACCGGTCACATTCGTTGGTTGGCCCCTCTTCTTATGTTAGCCAATCATTGAAGCTCAGCAAACTTAACTTGCAAGAGACGGAAGATTCATTGGAACTGGTTGAGTGTGTCCTGGACGAGACTATTAAAGAACTAGAGGAGTCTTTCATAGATGATGATGCTGTTGAGAAAGACATGGAGGATGTCAGTGGAGATACTTCGAAGGTTCAAACTGTTGGTATTGAAGATTTTGAGGTTTTGAAGGTTGTTGGGCAGGGTGCATTTGGGAAAGTTTATCAGGTGAGGAAAAAGGGTACACCAGAAATATATGCAATGAAGGTCATGCGGAAGGACAGAATAGTGGAGAAAAATCATGTTGAATACATGAGAGGTGAAAGGGATATTCTAACAAAAATAGATCATCCCTTCATTGTCCAGCTCAAATACTCCTTCCAAGTAACTATCCATCCGATCGTCTGATTACTGCATTGATTTTCTTTAGATCTAACATGCTTCCAGCCTTTAGTGATGAAAGAGATTCTTTTTGAGGAATTACATTTTCATGAAAATCTTTCCAGACAATATAATCTTAATTAGTAAATATGTATTTTCACATTTCTTCTCTTTCCCATTGACACTACTGAACAATATATTTTGTCTGTCACTGCCATGCAGACCAAATATAGGCTATACCTTGTGTTGGATTTCATAAATGGGGGCCACCTTTTTTTCCAGCTCTATAACCATGGCCTTTTCAGGTATCTGAAATCTTGTTGATTTGGATACTTTTTGCTGAAGATTAGAAGTAGATTGATAAATATTAAGATGTGGTTATTCTATTTCAGGGAGGATCTGGCATGTATATATGCTGCTGAGATTGCTTCTGCAGTTTCTCACCTTCATGCAAATGGCATAATGCATAGGGATCTTAAGCCAGAAAATATCCTGCTGGATTCAGATGGCCATGTAATCTCCCCCTCTCTCTCCTTCTATGGACCTGCACGCTCACTCATTGACACATTCATTTCTAAATTAAAAAAACAAACAGATTGTAATGTTTTATACGATCTCTTGTCTAGGCAATGTTGACTGATTTTGGCCTGGCAAAGGAATTTGATGAAAATACAAGATCAAACTCAATGTGTGGAACAGTTGAATATATGGCACCTGAAATTGTTCAGGGAAAGGGTCATGATAAGGCAGCAGATTGGTGGAGTGTGGGAATTCTGTTGTATGAGATGCTAACTGGCAAGGTTGGTTTTCTTCACTAAATCTTATCTAATTTCTCATCATGTTACCCTCCTTCTATGACATATGCTTGTCTCTCAGTTGCTTGCTGAAATTGTTGAAACTTCATCCTGGTGTGTCTTTGTGTGCACCTTTGCTTGCAAAGCATTTTCTTTAATGATTGTGACCCAAGGGTTAGTTCAGATGCCAAGTTTTGGATGTTGTTTGAAAGTGTAAGATGTTGAGAAAATCGCTTGCAATGGCAATGGTGAAAAGTATATACTATCATGTGTATGTTTATGCATATGTTGGATACAAGGTAGTATCCACATTTTCTCCTCATCTTGCTGCCTGTTCATTGTCGATATGAAGTATGAACATCTATGTGCCTGTGGGGTCTGCCATGTCTTTCAATATCAGTTACAGCAGGTTATGTTGCCTAATTATTATGTTTGCTGCCTTTTGCTCTTGCAGCCTCCTTTTATTGGTGGGAATAGAAACAAAATTCAACAGAAAATAGTCAAGGATAAGATCAAGCTGCCATCGTTTTTGTCAAGTGAAGCACACTCTCTGTTGAAAGGGGTAAATTTTATGTTCTTATATATCATTTTTGGGGCTTGAATTTTGGTTGTAGTTTGCACAAAAATAAAAGGGAATGAAATAAAATAAAAGATCAAAAGGAGAGAAGCAAACGTCGTTTTGACATAACTGTTTTTCTTTAATTTTCCTGTTTAAGATGTACTGACACCCAATTCTTTATTAGAGAATCTTACCGATGGTGTTTGGTTTTGGGTTGGAGGAGGGGGAGAGTTAGGATTGGAAGGGCGTCTGAGGTACTGATTATGATATTCTTTACTAACACTAAAGCTAAGAGAACTTGTTTGGTTTTGTTTTAGCTCTTAAACAAGGATGCCGCCAAGCGCTTAGGAAGTGGATCATTGGGAAGTGAAGAGATTAAGCGACACAAGTGGTTCAAGCCAATCAACTGGAAGAAATTGGATGCCAGGGAGATCCAGCCCAGTTTCCGTCCAGAAGTGGCTGGGAAGCATTGCATAGCTAACTTCGATAAGTGTTGGACTGACATGAAATTATCAGATTCTCCAGCTGCCAGTCCCAAGACGAATACCAATCCCTTTGTGAACTTCACTTATGTTAGGCCTGCGGCCTCTTTCCTTAAACAGAATAGCCCCCTATGTTAGAGAGCCATACATCAGATCACTGCTTCATCTCCCAAGATATGTGGTTTGAGCTTGAAGAAGTTTATTTATGAAGTGTCAAGATATCATTTCGTGAGTTTTTGCAAAGAATGCTTTGCCTATGGACAGAATGTATTTCTTCTGTTGGATTATGTTGTCTTGTATCTGCTAGTCTTTTTGAAACATGTAACTACATCATGGTTTGTGGATGTTGTCTCGCCTTTAAATTAATGAATTAAAGCGCTAATGCTAGGGTTCCTGCTTCCCAGTATGCTCTATCTTGTTTTTTCTTTCCCAATGGTAAATTAACGGTCTTGTTTGCTTATTCATATGTTTTAGCTATGTGGTGGACTATAAAACAGAATTGAAGGCATTTTATACAGTGAAAAGGTATGATTTGCAAGTTTACGAGTTTATCCTTCATGGGTAAGCCCAAAGTTGTCTTGTTCAAAGGAAAGAAGGCAACCAAACAAAACCTTTGGCCCATTATCAGTTTGTGAAATACAATAGGCAGGGAACGTGGGGGTGTGTCTTTGTCCACGAATTTCCTTCTCAGTGGATAAATTTGTGTATGGCATGTAGCAAAAGATCAGCCTTTGCTGACATAAAATGTGTTCTTGAGAAACTGAGTTGAGCTCACAACATTAGAGCTGTCTCCCTTCTAAAGTAGCACCATGGCTTCTCTGATATCTCCAGTGACACCTGCACCTCAGCAGAATCCTAAAATTATTTGCTTTTCTACTTTCAAGCCCAATTTCCATAATGATATTTCTTCATTCACTAACCGTTTGAAAGGTAACTCAGGCAGGTGTAAAGCTTTCTTTGGCAATATCCCGGATGATTTATTGGAGAACACTCTTCAACTGGACCAATTCTCAGTTTTTCAATCTGGGTTGGTGCAATTTCAGAGTGTGACTGAGGAACTCTCAGATACTCAGAAATGGGGTCTTCTGGTTTTTGCTGGGGTGGCATGGATTTACTTGACTGCAAGGCCTGGTATTCTCATAGGTGCCATCGATGCATACCTTCTGGCTCCTTTGCAACTTGGTTTGGACAGTTTGAGTGGAAGGAGGAACCTGAAGAGGAGTGATTTCCTGGTTGGGGATAAATTGGGAGAAGGTTCTTTTGGTGTTGTTTATTCTGGGGTGGTTGTTCCAAGGAATGCAACTGTAGACGAGAAGGTGCCGAAGAGGGGGACAGGAAGAGCATTGCAATTGAGTACGAGGTTCAAAGAAAAGGTTATACTAAAGAAGGTAACTTCTTTTTTTCCTTGCATAATTGAACACGAGTACACAACTGCTTTCCCTTCTCTATCATTGATATACATCCTTGAAAGATTCAAAGAATTTCAGTTCTTAAAGAGTAAACTGCAATCAAAAGATGAGTTCTTATTCTTATACCTGGTCTTCTCCATGTATATAGTTTCTCAACTTTCTGAAATGTGTGGATGTGATGGTGATATTAATGGGAATGTGCAGGTGAAGGTTGGAGTCACAGGAGCAGAACAATTCGGCGAATATGAGGAGTGGTTTAATTACAGGCTGTCAAGAGCAGCTCCTGAAACTTGTGCTAAGTTCCTTGGAAGTTTTGTTGCTGAATCTGACAGAACAAGTTCACAATTTACAAAGGGTGGAAAATGGCTTGTTTGGAAATTTGAGGTATTTCAGCCAGCTGGAAATCTTCCAAGAACTTTCGAAACACTAGATAAAAAGTCTTTCCTGTTCAACTTCCTAATGTGTTGCTAGTTTTTTACATAGGAGTTTGAATGGTGTTAATATTCAAATACCAGTGAACTTCTGCAGCTTCATTTATTTTGGATCTTTGAATATTTTCTAATTCACTTAGCTTCATCAATTCAATCTTGATGCACAGAATGTTTTACAGTTCTGGATCCATTAAATGACGCAACAGTTGCCCCATTCACTAATTACAGGGTTGTTCGTCTGACAGGGAGATCAAACCCTTGGCGATTACATGAAAGATCGCAACTTCCCTTTTAACTTGGAGTCCATCATGTTTGGAAGGGTCCTGCAAGGAGTTGATTCTGTTAAACGAAGTGCATTGATCATCAAACAAATAATGCGCCAAATTATTACTTCGCTTAAGAAAATCCATGATACTGGGATTGTTCACAGGGACGTAAAGCCAGCCAACATAGTGGTGACAAAGAAGGGAAAGATTAAGCTCATAGATTTTGGGGCAGCCACTGACCTCCGGATTGGCAAGAACTACATACCTGATCAAAGTCTGCTTGATCCGGACTATTGTCCACCTGAACTATTTGTGCTGCCAGAGGAGACACCAAGTCCTCCACCTGAGCCAGTTGCTGCCCTTCTTTCTCCAATTTTATGGCAGGTACTCAACTATCCAATCTCTTCTCCACATGAAACCAGGTGTACCGATTTTTCACTAACTTTTGCAAGTGTATTATTGAAATCACAACAAATGCTGTTAATTGATGAGGTTAAAAAGTTCGTTGGTTTTTAATGTATCAAAGTCATCTATGTCTTAATGAGGTTTCAGATTCTAAGCTGATCTGTTGACAGACTTTGTCTTTTAACTGAAATTTTCTAGAATGCTGAATGAGATTTGCAACCATTGCTGCAGTTAAACAGCCCTGATCTATTTGATTCATACTCTGCCGGGATTGTTCTCCTGCAAATGGCAATACCAAGCTTAAGGCCTGTATCAGGCTTAAAGAATTTCAATACAGAAATAAAGAAAGCTAGATATGACTTGAATATATGGAGGGAGAGCACTCGATTGAGGCCAGACTTGACAATTCTTGAACTTGACTCAGGTAGAGGGTGGGATCTAGCTACAAAACTGATTTCAGAAAGAGGTTATCTTGGAAGGGGACGTTTATCAGCAGCTGCAGCTCTAAGGCATCCTTATTTCTTGTTGGGGGGTGATCAGGCAGCCACAGTTCTTTCGAAGCTTAGCTTAACAAAATAGATACCGTCTTGATGATTTGAGTCTATATTCTGCTCCATTAAATCTTTCATTTTCATTTCTTTGTACATATTTTATATCTTTTTTCCTTGCATCAGTAATTCTCATAGCATAACATGTCAATCAGGCCTGCCATATACAATATTGGGGTCTCTCTGATGGATGTTACTTGGTGAATCATCCCACCAAGAAAATCTCAACTAATTAATGAATTGAAATTGGTGATATGTTGTTAATCATCCGTTTGTCTTCATTTTGATTGAAGGTTATCCTTGGGGTCTCCTAAAACCCAGAAACAATTTACCTCATGGTTCTGCTGCTATTCAGACCCCGTGGATCTGTCTCAAATCATTATATTGCTAGCATTGCATGATAGAAGACTCAAGAGAAAATGCTCCTAAAAATCCAGGTTATGAGACCAAACTTTCACATCCTGTTCCCTTTTTATTCGATAATGAGAACGTGGAAGAGGCTCAACACTGTGAACTGCTTGATTTCTATTTTGTGAACATTGCTGTTTCTGCAGTCTGTGGCCATGGTAATTGATTACTTATTGTATGCACATAGCTCTCTCAATTTTTTTTTGTGGCCCTTGGGTGCTATAAGAACAGCCTAAAAGGCCGCATTTCCATTTATAGATATCTAGTTAGGATGGAGTTTTCTTAAGATAAAAAAAAAAATTCTTGTCTCTTTGCAATAAAATTGCTCATTCCAGCTTCTGCTAATCTTCTGGCCTTCTGCAATCTGTTTGTCTTCTCTATGTATATCATTGTGACCATCATTAACTAAGTAACATCAATTTATGTATGAGGCCTACCATGCCTTTTTAATAGTCTATCATGCCATGTCTGAGTAAAAACTGATTTATGCTGAACTTTACCAGCCAGTGCTAGCACATTGTAATTTTTTAGTGGACATGCGATAAAACAATTAGGAATATATTGGAGATAACTTGCAAACATACAAAGAAAACAAGTGCTGGACTATTTTTCTGAGAAATTCAGAGGAAAATCAATTGAATCGTTTCTTGCTAAATCTGACTAATCTACAATGGTTTCTGTATGACTTGCTGGAAACAGCTATCAATTTAGCTACTTAATTATCTCTATTCATGCACAACTGCCTGAACTAATACAACCGACAAAAACCAAGGACATAGAAACTAAAGAACATCTTCGAAACAATGGTGACTAAGACAGCTGAGCATAAGGTGCCAATCCTTAGCACTGGAATCATACAGCTGATGGGTTAAAAGCGCGGCGGAAGAGGGTAGTCAAATCCTAGACAGAACCTGATGAACATCAGCCAAACCATCGGGCAGTCCTAGTATGCCCATATGGCAAGTTTATTACTAATATGCACGTGGTAATGTCAATAATTTCATTCAGAATCCTCCTTCCAGATGTTCTGTGAGCCAACCAAGGAAGATGAAGATCATCTTTATGATAGATTATTATGATGGAAGATACTTTCAAATTTAGGCTGTGGGAATGGATTGTGGGTCTGTTTTGTTGAGTTCTTCGTCTTTTTTAAGCTTTTAATCTTGCAGCATGAAAGCCGGAATATGTTTTTGTTACTAGTGACTAGAATCCGAGGAAGTGGGACATAATACAGAGACTGACAAGAAAGAACTTTGTAACAGACAACTTCAAAGGAAAAACCCAAGTGGAGGAGATAAAATTGCTTGTCTGATAATACAATAACAGCTTGTAAAGCCATTTTCTTTATTTAATACCACCAGTATTCATGAGGGTGTATTATCATAACCACTGTACTTCTTCCTTTTCCTGTTGTGACCGATCAACTACTTTTACAAATCATCATGGTAGAGGAATGCCTCTAAAGGATTCCTCTTCTTGCAGCCCCATTTGCATTTCCATGAACACATGGAATTGACGATTGCGACTCGTGTTGAATGGAGGGAAATGATGTTTGTTGTGGAAGGAGATTTTGATAGAACAATTGCATATCCATCATCCATGTAGTCTGTCCCGTCAGGGAAAAGCTGCCACAGAAGGCTCCCAGCTCCACTCCCACCTCTCTTGGTTGAGTTCAAGAGGGTCTTGTACACTGTGTTAATTAGTGTGTCGCGGAATGATGAGTTGTATCCAGGATCTTTTGAAGATACACCAAACTCAGCGAACACAACCGGCATTCCCAGATATTTCTCAGCATCCTCTATGTGAGCTTCCATCCATGACTTGGTGAATTGGATATGAGAATCCGTAATTGTTTGCGAAATCCTTCATCCATAGATTTAATCATTTGTTTAGATCCTAAATGAGAACAAGTTTTCTTTGTCATTGCTGTGCAGCGAGTACTTACCAGGAGTCTGCATATATGTGAACAGAAGCAAAATCAACACCAAGAACCTGATGGTTCCTGATAAAGTCGGTTCCAACTTGCGTAGCATACGAGTTTGGATTGAACTGAGCCCTATCAGGAGCCGATGGTCCATAAAATCCCTCCAATCCAATCTCTACTAAGTGCTTTGCGTCCATGCTCTTCACATATACTGCCATGTCTGTTATCCATGACTACAAAAACAAAGACATCCATTTGCTTCAGAATCGATGGCATAAACAGAATTCTTCCTCAAAGCACTACCAGCTACAGGAATATATTGTATAGCTGCAATGCAAAATCAAGTGTCGAAGATCAACAAACCTGCAGTTTATCGCCAGAGGGATCTGAGGTGCATCGAGGTTCATTCATCAGCTCCCAAGCAAATATTGTAGGGTCATCCTTGTAGGTTATGTTTGTGATCGTATTGACTCTATTCAATACCGCCTGCATTCAGTGAATTAAGAAACTGTAAGACCAACTGTGAGATGGATTAATCTTCTGAATTCGATATTAGATTGCACAAAAAAAAAATATTGGTTGGAGCAGTGGTCTGAAAGTTGCCTTGACATGAGCCTTGTAGTAGCTTCTGAGAGTTGGATGAGAGAAGAAATCATCATCAGATGTCAAATTAAGGCCAGAAGCTTTTCCCCATTTAACATATTGTGCTTTTCCACCATATGCATCCCAATTGTTAGCCAATGATAATATGAGCCTGATCTTGTACTTATTTGCTTCACTGACCACAAAATCCAGGGCCTGCAGCTCAAACAAAATTATGACACATAATAAAGAATGCATACCAAAATAACTTTGGCATCCTAGCTATCAGTAGCCTTTGTAAGCTCAGAAACCAGGTAACAGTTAGAAATACCTTGAAAACATCTTCATCATAAACACCTGGAGATTTTTGAAGAGCTCTCCATTGACCATCATTAAAAGCCCAAGTCCTGCAAACTGATAGACCAACTGAGGATGCTTTTTGGAAAACCTCAGTGACCTTTCCTCTGGTAGATTGATCAGCAGCAAACACCATCAGCCAGTATGTGTTAAATCCATTGACATAGAAAGGTTGGTCATTGATCACAAACTGGTTTCCTTTCTTTGCCACCATTAGCCATTCATCTTCTTCCACATCATTCAACTCATAAACCCTGCACATTTGAATAATCAAAGCATAAACGTAAGAATCACGTTTTACAGAAAATTAAATGAATTTCTTTTTTTTGTCTTCCTTTATGGTTACCCTTGACTTGAGCTAGAAGATGGTAGATGATTGTCTACTTCCTCCACCATTGTTTTAAATTGTTCATCATCCATAACACCAGAGCTGCTGCATTTTGAACTTTCATTAAGAAGAATAAAAACGGACACTAAGAAAATGATCTTGAACCCAAATACCCTCTTGTGGGTATCCATAGTATTGAGTCAGCAAACCAAGGGTTGCACACCCCTCTTCACTGGACCCCCCATATTTATATGCATGACCATCTAAGGCTGTAGCAGAAACTGTGATATGCAAGAAGAGTGTTGAAGAGGGGATCTACACCATGGCTTTAAATCCAAGAAAATTTCAATTCTTATACTTTCTCTGCCATTTTCTTTTCTTCCAAACACAGATACATAGATGGATATACACAAGCAAAAGCTACAGACCTAGGTCTAGTTGCATACTTAAACAAGGCTTCAGGTATGACTCCTAAGGTAAGTTTTAAGGGTCCTACAAGAAAATGAGACCCTTTTAAACCTAGATAACTTGTAGTTCAGATGACACTGACATTACTTCAAGGTCACTGCATCTTTCTTGAAGAACATGTTGACATGTCCTAAAACCAACAAACTAGATTGGTCTCTACACACACATATACATAGACAAACACGGAAAAAATAAATCCATGGAAAGAAAGACGAAATCGATACATGCCCATTTCTCTGCAAAAAGCAATCTGGAGAGTAGGAGATTGAACAAGTATAGTGGAGCTGGTAAGCAGGTAAGCAGAACTAAGCTGATCTGTTGCAAGCTTAACTTGAATGTTTCATATATATATGGCAGACCTAGAAAAAATCCTGTTAAGTAGCCTGGCAACCTTTGATTGTCCAAACACATAACCTGTCTGATTTATCAACTATCATATGCTTTTTGTTTCTGTCCTGTTTTTGGGTCAAATTAACATATCTGTGCTCTGTTGCAGTCTCAAAGTTCCCATTAACATTGGATTAATCAAACTTGAAATTCAACTGGAAAAAACTATCTTTAACTTTGAAGTAGCAAAAGGTAGCTCCCAAGGAATCTGAGGTCCTGCTTTAATCATAACAACGTATTTGATATCATTATGTATCCTGGTATGGCTTCGAGAGTTTATATTTTTGCATCATTTTGCTTTGTTTTTATTGAATCAAAAACCTAACATTGGATTAATCAAACTTGAAATTCAAAATTTTCAGGGAAGATATGAGCTGAATTCAGCCATCAGAAGCTTAGATTTCGATCCCTTGTTTTTTTATAATGAAAAAAAAATGTCTACCATACAAAATGTTGTATCTTAGCCCAGTTTTTTTTTTTTTTTTTAGAACTATTTTTGTTGGCCCATTATGAAGCACTCATCTTGCATGGCTCTGGTATTTTTCTATTTCTATCTGGGCCTTGCTAGAATTGTCACCCAAAAGTTCAGGATTTTTATTGTTTTTCTTGTTTTTATCAAATTAATGCACCCCTGTTGTTAGAGAGGCTACTGCCATTCTTGAAGGTTGATTTAATCAAATTCCATTGACTAGTTGATGGAGTCAAATCCAAGTGATACATGCTTGAGTAATTTTTAAATAAAAAACAATATAATTTTAAAGTTGACCTAATAAAACAATAACCCAAACCTTAAATGGGATTTTATTATTAAGACTCGTGCACCTGTGTTCTGCCCATTGCTAACAATATCAATTAACATGAAATATAGGGTTTTTCACTGTAACACTGGTTATAATTTATTGTGGATTCCTATAAAGATTACAATTTTATCCTTGAGTGGAGAAAATGGAAGGCTTTATAATGAGGGTAGTTTGGTCTTTTCAAGATGTTAATTGGTCATTAAAAAATTATTCGGGGGTATGTTAGTCTTTATCAAATTAGTTGTACAGTAAAAATACGCTTTTATCCTCAAGATCAACCAAGGGTTTCCGTTCATATGTTTTTTTCTCTTATTTTGGTCCTCATTCTTTGATTTTTAATTTTTTTTCTTGTTTTTTTTGTTAAAATTTTGTTAATTTTCAATTACATCCTTTAATCAAAGTTTATGTTGTTTTTTTTTTTTAATTTGACCTTTATTTTTTTTTGTTAAAGTTATTTTTCAATTCCGTTTAACCCTCCAATTGAAATTTTTTGTTGGCCCTCGAATTTTTTTTTATTTTGATTTTTATCATCATTTTTTTAATTATAAATTTTTTAGATACTTTTTTGTATTTGATTTTTTTTTCTTATTTCATCATTCGACATTTGATTTGTTGGAGACTGGGCTTCATGTTTTTTTCATTTCTAATGCTTCCGGTCTAATAACCCGAGTCACAAGTTTGAAAAGTTAATGTCGTTCGATATTTTTTTTGGATCATTTTCTTTTACTATCTTATCATTTTACATTAGTGTTTTTTTTAAAAAAAAAAAGATTGATTTTGTGATTATCTTCATATTTGTTTCTATAAATTTATCTCGGTTTCATGATGTAGGTCACGGGTTTTTCAGGGTTTTTTTTTTAATACAAGTTTTTTTTTATAATTGTTTTGTTT
>Ga0307510_10006584_pt1 | contig 13854 bp, 15 predicted proteins | sample 12_EM_MG_FD_207224 | JGI IMG/M metagenome (GOLD analysis project Ga0307510, IMG submission 207224) | Populus trichocarpa ectomycorrhiza microbial communities from riparian zone in the Pacific Northwest, United States - 12_EM | ecosystem: Host-associated > Plants > Roots > Unclassified | place... | reverse complement strand
AGTTGTGCTCGGAGCACATGGCAGAATGGGCGTCCTCGGGTTCAGGAGCACTTATGAATCTTTGCATCGGAACCCCTCAAGTACGTTCACAATTCACTAGTCTCTCTCCCTTCGACCCACATACCCCATCCACATCATAGGAATCCTTTCCAGCTTCACTTGATAGTTCCATCATATCTCCTTTCCGCCGCGTCGTTCGAGCCCTCAAGGACTGCGATGCGACCCTGCTCCCCGTTTCCCTCCCAAATACCAGCTACGCCCTGAGCACATACTATGCCACCCCCAGCACAGAGGCGAGCAGCAACCTCACGTGCTATGATGGCGTCCAGTTCGGGTTGCATGTCCCCCTGCTGGCCGATGCTATGGCTCGATCACCGGATGAAGTGTACGCACGTTCGTGCACAGCCGGATTTGGCTCGGAGGTGAAGAGATGGGTCTTATTGGGCACGTACGATCTCACGGCCGAGTACGCCACTCACACACTTCTTCCTCGGAACATGACATCTGATCGCATGATGTCCCTTGCAGCGCGTTCGACAACTACTTTTTTTGCAAGCCCAGTGCCTACGCCAGTGCATCCGTGACGACATTATGCGCGTCTTTTGCGTGCCCAACCCGCTCGTGCGCTCAGCTGCTCCGAACAATCCTGGCATGCACGTCCTTTTGCACCCGTCGGCTATTCGCACAGTTCCGCGTTTAGACGAGCAAGCCGGACCGGATGCAAACACGCAGGACGCTCTCACGGTGCCTGTCTCCCTTGCTGAGCGTGCCAATAGCAGTTGGTGCAGAGGGAGATGGCTGGCTGCTTGGTGTGAGTATTGTCGGGCAACGGGGGTGTGAGATAACGACCCTGGTAGCTGGGGCGGTGATTGAGGGCGCTGAACGAGAAGCACGGGCACGGTGGTGATGTCCCCTGCGTAAAGAGTAGATTATGTGATAATATGCACAATCACAGAGCCTATGCTAAGAACGTATATTAAACAAAGCAGTGCGAAGATAGCGTGTGAGTGGGGGTAGGGTCATCAGCTGAAATTTACAGTACAGATGCGGGATGTGTAAGGATGATGATACTGGAAAGGGATATAAACAATGAGACTGCAAGGAGAAGTCGATGGGGCCCACCTGTCTACGCTCTATGAAGGGCAATAAAATAATGATACGGGTCATCGTGTCGCACCCCACCGAAGGATACCTTCGTAGATGGCGTACATCACGGCAGCGTTGGGCACGACACGCATGAGATGAGCGCTGAGACCACCGTATAACGAATGGGCACCCTCCTCTGCGATGACTAGGCGAAGGGTTTGCATCAAGCCTGTATATCTTTTCCTGCCGTCAACTAGGGGCTGTCGTAACCGCGTTCGGAGAACCTGGAACGGACAAGGTCGGGTTAGTCAGTCAGTCCTACGTCCGGGGTGCGCGAGGGCATCGAGCAAACACGAACCTCGTGAGGATAGGTGATGAGGCTCGCGACGCACTTGGCCGTCCCGGCAGAGCCCAGCATGCCAGCCCATTCCTGCAGGGCACTCCCCGATCCCTCCGCGGGTGCCGTCAAACGTTTGAGGCGCTCATACAGCACCCATTGGATGGTGCCCTCAGTGACGCCGAGATAGCTCGCGCTGAGACCCTTATAAAACCCGCGGATGCCCTCCTCGCGCGCTATCTGTTTTATCGTCGAAAAGACGACACCTCCACCGACGGGCGGGGAGGACCTCGGCGCTACGGCTGCCGTTGTCGCCGTTGTCAGCTTGTCCGAGGCGGAAAGCTGCAGGCGCGTCTTGACGACCCAGATCGGGTTCGTCGCGGTGCCCGTGATGATGCCTGCGATGGCGGCGGCGAAGAGGTGCACGTAGGAGTTTTCTTGTCCGCCGTTGAACCGGTCGGCGATGATTTTCTTTCCGTTTCCGTACGTGAAGAAGTTTATTGACCGCGCCGGGACGACGCCGACGAGGGTGGGCACGAGACCCTTGAATAACGCGCGTGGTGACTCCTCTCTCGCGATATCTCTGGAGTTTAGAAAGAAAAAAAGGGTTACGGGCTGTGTGGTGAGAATTGCTGTAAAAGGGGGAATGGAGGGGGAGGGGACGCAACCGGATGATATGTGCCGTCTCGACAAAGTGCCAAAGGAACCCTCCTGGCCGTCGAACGAGTACGACGCTGTCCCCGACGACTGCGCCAACGCTGGTGTGTTTTGTTCGGAACAAGTCCGACTGTAGTCGTGTCTTGACCACGTCAAAGGGGCTCGTGACGACGGCACCGCACATGCCGCCGAGACTGCGCGGGAAATAAGTCCATAATGAGAACGATAATGGCGAGGGAGGTGGGCTTACCCCCCAGCAAGAAAGTGCTGCCATGATTTGGCGGGTAGCCAATTTGTCGCCGTATGCGGGGCGGACATTGAGGTCGTTGGAGTGACTTGTGTCCTCGTCTATGATGATACCCGTGGCAGGCGTAGTCGGTTCCCAAATTGAGTTGGCTAACTTTTTTTTTGCCGTTTGACTCCCCAACTTTGATAAGAGATTAGATAACTCGTTTTCAACCGCTAAACAGCATGTTCGTCTTATCCGTCATAAAGGTCAACACATCATCTCCTATTTCCCTACTCACTGCCAACGCCAACCGCTTCCCGCATAACAGGACAAGATCCCGATACACCCCTCCCAATTCGGTCTACCCCCAGAGCAGGCCCTCATCCACGAGTTGAACACGAAGTACGCCAACCGCGTCCTTCACGACGTCGGCCTCTGCATTTGCGTGTTCGACGTGGCCGAAGTAGGAGAGGGTAAGGTCAGGTATGGAGACGGTTTTCTTTGGTATACAGGTGAGCCCTCGGTTGTGGTGGACGAAAGCCGTCCCGTCGTCCCGTTCAACGATTTGATCCAATATCATAGTCGTCTTCAGGTTGACCGTCTTCCGGCCCTTCCCTTCCGAAGTGGTCTTGGCAAAGGTCAAGTCCTCTGACGAGGATGGCATACAGCGTGGGTCCTTCTCCCTCTCCAAACTCAAGATGCAAGTCGTTTTGCATCACCGGCTCAACGTATCTGCTCGTGCAGTATCTGTCGGCTTTTTCGAAGACATGTGGATACCACTCGTTCACCTTCCCCAACCATGTGCCTTGTATGTTTCTATTCTTTCACCTTTACTTTCACTTCATCACAAAACACCCCTTCGCCCACTTTTTTTTACTGCACTGCGCCACCCAGCGATCCCAACGAACGCGCATATTTCTGGCTTCCGGGCTCCGAGGCAACGTCGACCCACGAACTGCTCGATTCTCCCGAATCCGAGCGGCTGTACATCGACCAAGGCGAGATCGTGCGCGTACGGGTGGAGAGAGACGAATTCTGCGACGATGAGCCGGGCCCGCCGAAAGCGGCCGAGGGTGTCCACATCAGCGGACCAGCTCGGCGTGTACCATACACGGTCACCGTAAGTCCCTCGCCCTCTTCGACTTATCCTGCGTGGCGCCGCCGGACTTAGAGCGTTTTGACACTGCCCTCTCCAGTGCTCCATCGCCGAACAGGGCCTCGGTCCAACAGCGTGGTGGAAAGCATCGGAGGCAACGACGGAAGAAGGATAGTTCGCTTCTCTCGTACTTCCCAGCGAAAATGCCCATTTGGGGTCGCATGGGGGCGCTATCTTCGCGCCCCAGATATAGGTGGCCGATGCGACCGTGGGGTCGACGGCGCGAAGGCAAACAGCTAGGCCCGCAACTTACATTCCTCACGAAACGTGTACTCCTAGAGCTACAAACAGATATCGCAAACTCGACTGTTAATCCAACTCATTGATCTCGCGTGCATCAAGCAAGGAGGTGAGTTACTCGTACTTGGACTCGCGAATCGCGAGTCGCCACTTTCCTTGCGCCCGAGGAAGGCGCTGTCATGCACAACGGCAAGCCGTGCTGCCATCGAGTGAGTTACAAATCTGCGTTCCCCATCTCATAGCGGATATGCCATGTCATCAGTTCTCCAACCACAAAGTTAGGCTAGGCTATAGGTATGAGCGCTTTCAGACTTTTCCTTGCGGCGCATATCTAAGTAACTTTTATTTGGACGTCAAGATAGCAGCGCGATGAACGCCGTGAGGCTTTAACAAATTGGTCTTGGGGATTGGGAAAGCTAAAGGTCTAGGTGTACTGCTCAGTGGTCAAGCTGTCATATTTCTTGCCATGAGTACAGTAGTGTTGCTGCCAGCTCCAGAAGCCGGAGCCGGCCCGATTACCATTGGGCACTGGTTGAGCTAAGCTGGTCAACGTGCTGGCTTTCTCCTTCTCCAGCTAGATTGCAGCTCAGCTTGAGTAACCAGTCAACAAGCACTGTGCTCATTAGGTCTGATGCAGATCTGATGATTTGAATTCATGAAGCATTCATAGACAGAGAGGGTGTAACAACCTGTATTATACAAAAGGCTGAGCTGAAGGCCCTCTCTCCACTGCTCAATGGTTTATATACACGACAAACTTGTAAACTAGAATGTTCGAGAAAGAACTCCTAAACGGTAGAGATGCACAGAATCATGTAGAAGCATAGAGAACATGCGAGAAACTTATAGAAGATTGTGGAACGTCCGGGCCGGCTAGTCCGTGACATACTGTTCCATCACCTGACTGCACCTGCCTTCGGTATACGGTATGACTTAAGACACAATGTATATATAATCCCTGTTACTGCAGAGGACAAGCCTTAAGCTTGCGCCCCCGACCCAACTTTGTGACTGTGAGCTTGGCTCCTGTTCGCCTTCGACTCCTGCCGCCTCTCAGACCCGCGCCGTTGACCACTGACTCGCTCTCGCGGCTTGAGAGCTTGACCGAGATCACCGAGACCCGACTCTGACTCCGCGACTTAGTCTCGACCAACGTTCTCGATATACATCGCCGCGAAGCTATTTGGGAAGCGCATCGAGGTGCACGCGAAAGCTTAGGGCACCCGCAAAACCCCCTGGCAGGAATTGACATGGCAGCCTTGAGAGGGTCTGAAGAAGCTATCGACGTACATTTCGGATCCTTCGCGATCCGGTCCTCGCAAACTGAGCGTGGCGCCCTGCGACGCCCCAAAGGAACGAGCGACGACCCGTTCACCCTCGCCGATGTCGGGCCCGCTCCGAATAAAGACGACGACTTGCAACTGGAAGGCTCGCCACCAGACCGATTCGAAGGAGACAGGGCCGAAACCCTCAATTTCCTCACCCAATTCAAAAGGTTCATGTCGATGAACCGAGGTGCGACAATCACCCGCGATCCTATTTGGTGCTGCGCGTACTTCATGTCGTTGATCGATGCCCCGAAGGTCGCGGCCTGGGCAGAGAGGTCGTATGATTGGTTAGACCAAATTAAGGCCGACCCGACTATGCTACCCCCCGGAATGACTGCTTGGCAAGCCTTAGAAGACAAGTTTCGTCGCGCGTTCGTCGATTACGCTGAAGTCGGACGCGTGCTAGACGAGCTGGAAAAGTTGAGAATGACGAAAGGGCGCGTGGACGAGTATATCGCCGAATTTGAAAGGCTTGCGCATCGCATCGGGGCCAACCTGGATGACCCCACCAACTTGCGGACATTTGCAAGGGTCTACCTCAAAAATGGGCATATGCGTGCATCGACAAAGACAATCCGAAATCATTTGAGCAATGGTCGAAAGCGGCACAACGCCAGCAGCGAATCTGGCTAAAGATACAAGCATTGGAATCGGACCGTGGAACAGTACAGGCAAATACTGGGGGACAAAATCAAACGCAACGCCGAGGGCAATCCTTTTGGACACGCACCAGTAGTAACAACCAAAACCAGGGTCGCTCCAACTCCAGCCCCAATCCTGCTAGACCCCGCCTCCCTCCACGAAATGACGACGCAATGGATACCAGCGCCACGATTCGAAAAGCGTGCACTGAAAGGGAGAAGGAAGAATACCGAAAGTCCGGTCGCTGTTTCGAGTGCGGGAAGCAATGCCACCTCGCACGCAACTGCACCAACAAGAGACCGCGCGTCCGCTCCGTCCAAATCGAGGAAGAAAATCCCACCGGCGATTCGAAGAGGGAGAGCAATGCGGCCTTCGCAGCTCGTATCGCTCAACCTTTCGAGAGACAGGGATTACCTCGTTGACGAGATGTAAAAATCGGGTGGAGAAATGGGTTCTCAGACCACCAGAGCGTTGAGCGCTCACTCGGGCGATGAATTCGGGGACCTTGTATGTAGCAAAATATAGGGCAAAAATAGAGCACCTGTCGAGCACAGGTCCTGCAAAAAACGAATAGATCGAAAAGTTCCGTTAGACAACGGGCTACGGAACACCTCATCGAGGCGTCATCGCGTCATCAACCACAGGACGGTAGAGCAGCTCCAAATGAAGAGAAGGAAACATGACAAAGCTCGAAACGTTGATGGAACCATCAACAAACTTGGAAAATCGATAAAATAGAGGTCTATTGGCCAATCACGCACTCATTCCTCGTAGCTGACATCGGGGAAGACGATTTTATCCTAGGCTACCGCGATCTTCCCCCATCGCTTTCGCGTTTGGTTTCGTCTCGTATCGCATCGCTTCATTCTGTTTTGTTTGGTATCGTTCATGCGGCGTGCGCGCACACCCACGCCCCATGCGCCCCATGCGCCTTCGCCTTCCTTTGGGACCCGTGACCGTACGAAGGGCCGTCGAAGGCCGAGACCTGACGCTCCTCCGTATGTCCTTGGGCCGTATTCTCAGTGGGTGTTTTTTCGACTACCGATGGTCGGATGTCTCGGTACGGTGAGGCGCTTGCGCGCGCTCCGTATGGAACGCCCTCAGCACTTCATTTTCCCCGTCGCCCGTTCTCGACCGTCTCGCCCGACGTGACTAACGCCACAGGATAGCGAGCACGCATCCATGCCGCACAGCCTAGGAATCATCCCCCGAACTCACACAGCGTGGACTTGCCACCTATGCTACAGTGCTCAACCGCAGCTCCATTCCTGGGAATCGGCGACCCATTTGACCATATATCCTAGGTGGCATACCTTGCCTGGTTTAAATTCTATCGAAAAATCGTCGATGAAACATGTCATAAATTGCTGCAGAATCGTTCAGACCTGGTATAACAGAGTCCTATAATCCATACTAAGTTTGGGATATCATACAAGTGACCGGATCGTGGTTACAATTGGTAATCGGTGTCTCTGGAGTCGAACGACGGGATGAAAACATAATGGCAGGCTGGAAGCAGGTGACACAAACACTGATGGCATGAAGATAAAAAAAAAAACGCTCATCGGTCATCGTCAATTCGCATATATGCTTCCCTCTCTCGTTTCCCAACGGAGGACAGCTACGGGGTGACTGGTGCGCCGTCGCGCGGCAAGAAACTGCTTAATAGCTTCCTGGAAGGGTCCACAGTCTGAGGGCTGGAGCCCTTCAAAGAAGATATTTTGTAGCGCGGGTAGCACCCCTCTGACTCTCCTCCCTGCATTGGCGGCCTCTTCCAGAGCAGGCGCGACACGGAGAGCAAGTTCCTCGGATATGAAAATATCCTTCACAGCAGTAAACGGGCTTAAAAGTCCGAGCCATTGAATGTTCTCCATGTCATACTGCCATTGCGATCGCTGATATTGTTCCACGCGGATTTGGAGGCATTTAGAAGAAGAAAGTGGGGGGAGGGACGAGCGAAAGACGTCGGACAGAGACGGGGGCCCATATGACTCTCTGCACAAAATGCCCAACGAGAGCATCGTGTCATCGTCTGTCTCTTCTTGCGGGGAAAGTGTGACCTCGACGGAGTCCTTGGAGAAGCACAAATCGGCTTTATCTAGCGACATGAACTCTTCTGCGCGACGGATGAACTGCGGAAGCTCTGAGATGTCGTAGGAAGGTTCATTGAAGAGTGTGATCTTGATAGAATGGAGTAGAGGGGTGTCAAAGTACGCCACGAACACCTCCAAGTATACGCTCGTGCCGTGAAACCAAAAATGGGTGAGTTTGGGGAGGGCGATGCGCGAAAACAGAATTGGGTTCCCAACCTCGCGGACGGGGGGCGATCGGAAGGGGTCACGCGAGTGGAATCCGAGCCCGAGGGTTTTGAGCTGAGTGAGCGAGGACAGGGACATGGCCATCGTCTCGGGTGAGATGTACCCCGAATCTGGAATGTTCCAAAGGTCAAGATGGACGAGGTCACTGGCAGACGAAAGTAGTGTCCGTATTCCCTGGAATGGGATGAATTCCAACCGAAGGGACCGTAGACGTGGGGCAGATCCACCCAAGAATGAATCGGGAAGTGCCAGTCTCCATTCGTTGTCCGACCGCAACTCCAGATCTGTCAGCGAGGGGAATGGTCTCTGTGTCGCTGCAACGGATCTTAACAACAGCGAAGTTGGATCACCACGGAGTTCGATTTTGCATACGCGATCGTTGCGTTCGAGTGCGGCAATGATGTTATTCACGCCCGGGTTCGCATTGCCTTCGTCCGATATTACAATAGGCAAGGTGTACCAGATGTCTAACATCTCCTTGAAATGATTGCTTGCCTTGCACCGAAGCTGCAGGTGCAGGCGATACGGTGACGTAAATACGAGACTTCTCCATCTTCGACACACTTGTGCAAGCGTATGCCTACGGGGCCTGTCTTTACTCGAATCTTCATCCAAATAGAAATCGTATATATCTAGGAGCGTATCGTCGGGAAGCACGTCGATTGTAACCTGGCCTACACAGGATCTGTCAACGCTATTGTTACGGAACAGCTTCGGAAAAACCGACGTTTACCTCGTCTACCACGACTGAAGAAAGAGCGGGAAACGCTGCCGAATCATGAGACTAGGCCACGGATGCCACTGCGTGCTTGGCTTTGACTACGTGTGGCTTTGGTTGGTCACTCCAGAAACAGGGGGAGTGAGACCAGACGTACTCATCAGAACTCATTGGTGAAGACTTGGTGCTTGACGGTGTGGCGACTCCCCTGATACAGCTGAAGAACTGCAACTTTTAGGCAAACGGTTCAAACACATAACATATCGCACACGCCGTGTACACGTGTACACGATGCAGCTGCGCAGTTGGCCGCGTGGCTGAATCCGGCTTTCATTTGAGATAAGCAGCACATCATACGATTCATACCCATATTGATGGTACCACCTGACTCCTGAAGCTTCACGTTTTCTGGTTGTCTGGTGTATTGCGTTGTCTTCAGAACTTGAGAACAACACCAGAAATGCGCGTCGTCCATAGGGCGAAACACCATGTTCGCCAACGAGACGCAGCGAGCAACTGGATACATCCTACAGCAACGAGGCCCCAAAACGTGTCCGAAAGATCGATAGGAAGATACAGGTTGCGTATCTCATCACTGTCTGTCACGCTTCTACGTGGGGAATCCTCGACGCCGCAGTCAGCTGGGGGTTAAAGCAGGTCTTGTGATTGGGACCTGGTCAATGCGGACAGGCAAGTTGATCATCGCGTCGGGTGAAATGTACCCAGAATAGGGGGCCACAAGACTAGTAAGGAAAAGTGATCATAGTGCCGGAAATGGAACGCCAGTAAGCCGAAGTGGTGATTGTAGACGCGGAGCAGATCCATCGAGGAGCGTGTCGGGAAGGACTGGGACTGGCCCTTCCATCGCTGCTGGCGAAAAGCGAACTTGGCTTTGAGGTCGATACGGCACACACAATCGCTGTACTCGAGGGCTGCCATGGTGACGTTCGCATCCGTCAGCACCACGAGAGATGTCGAGTCGACACAATCAGTAAAGGTGATGGGTGATGGGGAAAGCCCTGGAGAGAGGTTGTACGTCGATACATCGCGATGCTTCGCCACAAATTGAGGAGAATCTGACAACACAAAAACGTTGCGTTGATACCCCGGCTTTAGCCGATGGTGCTCTTCTTCCACATCGCAGTCGTTTTCAGGGCTTTTACTTTTTAACGCCGACTAACCAAAACTATGCCGCCGCGTCGCGGAACACCATGGGTCTCTTCTCGCGGGTCCCTTGTCTCTGACCGTATCCGCCCTTCTGGGCCGTCGCAACCAGCAAAGTCGGAGAAGGGTCAGGGAAAGGGAAATGGAAAAGGAGGGGGTGGCAAAGTGGCCGCAGCCGAGCCTCCCCCCAGCACTGCGGTGCGCAGGCTCGACGAGCTCATCGCGGGTTTCACCACTACCACCACCGCGGTGGCGACGGCGACGACGCCTGGCATCGCCGTCGATCGCGATGCGTGCTTCTGCCAGGGTAAACGTTTCATCTTTCTTACTTTTGTCTCGGAACACACCCCCAATCTGCCACCATCGTCCTAATCATCATATTCTGATTCTACGTCACTTCCCACCCTTCTGCGTAGCCCGCGTGCACGACTTATCAGAATACACGCCCATCTGCACATCCTGCGGCCTCGTCCTCTGCGCCCAACAACCCCCATACCGCGCCTGCCCACACTGCAGCGCACCGCTCCTATCGCCGCCCGCGCGTAACGCACTCGTCGCGCAGCTCGAAGAGTTGCGCGCGCAAACGCTTGCAGAGGAAGAAGAGGCACGCGAGAGGGAGGAAGAGGCACTTCGTGTCGCCGAGGGCGCGTTTCCCGCGCTGGGTGGGAGCGGCGCAACACCTTCTGGCGGGAGCGGCGCAGGAGGGAAAGGGAAAGGAGCCGGTGTGGCTGCGGGTTCGGGCGCGGGTCGTCGTGTGCTGTCGGTTGATTCGCGCACGAAGCGCGTCAGGGTCGAGTCGTATGGTGGGTTTTCGAGGGCCACGGGACATGGTGATGGCAGCGAGGAGGAGCAGGCTGAGGGGGACGGTGTCGATGCGCCGCTGTCGCACGTACCGCCACCACCGAGGGAAGTTGAGTATGTGCGTGTGCAGCGTGGGCCAGCGACGCGTTGGGTGGATTTGAAGGGTGGTGGTGGAGCGGCAAAGTATGTTGCGCCCCCGGCTCATACATCGCACTTAGCGAGATAGAAAGGTAAGGGTGAATTCCGTGTCATGGACTGCTGCATAAATTGTTCGTTCTTTCCCTTGGCTAGAAATTATGTGGCACTATGTATGATATACCTCGTGCTGTACCAGACGGAGAAAATGGGCCTGCGGCCTCCTTTCATGAGGCATCAGCACACATCGCGAATGGTGCTGCCGTGCGTATGGCGTACAATGGCCCATTATACCCAAGGTCAACCTAGAACTCTTTCCAGGGTTAGGAGAGCGAAACTCGTTCGCAAGACAGGCCGGAGTGTGTGAGTTGCGTTCAAAATCTCACAGCTAGCCGTCGAGGGCCGGTGCCCTAAAAGCGAATCGACATACCACATCCCGTGTCGCTCGGCCTGCGAGACAAAGCACGGAGTGTGCATGTTCTCAGAGCTCGGATATGTCCTTGCCATGATCTCTACAGAGTAGAGTGTCGCACGGACCAGACTAGCGAAGTAAGGTTCTACGACCATAAAGTCGCATTTATGAGAGTGCGACACAAAACGCGAAGGGACGGCATGGGGCCTCGAATTCCAACTTCATCAAGGCATTCAAGTTTGTTGGAGGACAGAGGCATGGATGTGTGTGCATGCAAAGGAAGTGTGACGCACAAGGTAGGCTGGGGTATCATTTTGGTAAACGGTTCATAACGACATAAAACTCTTCCGGAGGAACCAACAGTAGAATGGCAGTATTGAATACCTAAAGCGGATTAAAAACGACCGTATAGGGGAGGGGGTTACCTCGAGGCCATACTCTGGATCTCTCCAAGCGACATGCTGCTATCAAACCGCATGTATTAGAAGAATAATAGTTCGTCTCCAAGTATACAGGTGCGATAACCGTCCGTCTATTGAGCGTGGGATCGAGGAGGGAAGAGCATACACTATATTGTGGACAGAATGTTGTTGAGAACGTTCGTAACGCGGTTGGAGTAGCATACGCACTGTATGATCGCATCCGATTTATGCTATGGACCTGGTGTCTCCGAATGGGGGATGGTTTCCACTCGTTGCACTCTCTCATATACTTCCCTCTTTTGCTGGGACCGCACAAGTTCTTCCTCTCTTTCTTTCATTTTACGTTTCCGTCTTTCGTCATCCCGAACGACCCCCTGATACATTGTCTGGGGTGTGAAAAGTTAGCGAAGCACATGGAATTGTCGAGGAAGGACAGTACACACATCGTGTTCACGTTGCTGAAGGTAATGGACACCCCATACGGTAAGCGAGGATATGACGACAGAAGCAATCAATGTAGCTTTGGCCACTCGAGACATTGCGGCTTCCCGTCGAGTTCACCGATGTGTCTCTCAAAGGCAGGATCACGTGATGTGGGTGTCAAACGCGTGGAAAAAATCTGAAATTACGCGTGTCGGGACATTTGACATCGTACCACATCCCCGTACCATGTCCGCAATCTCGACAGCGACAAAAAAGCCCACAGAGTTACGTCAAAGAGCCACCGACAGCTCATCGGAGACCGCCGTCACAGATGAAGGGCGCAAGACCGATAAGCTTCTCGATTCTCACACCAGGTGAGTTACCGGTATTGTTCTCAACTCCCGTTTCTTCCAACTCATTTCGAGACGCTCATGAGGTGGGAGTTTGGTGGACCATGGGGGGTCACCGCCATGATGATCGGATTTCCGATGCTCATGTACTACCTGTGGATATGTCTCTGGTTCTATGATGGCGAACTCGTCCTCCCGACTTCCGTTGCGGGAATTAAACCGTTTATCAACCAGATGTGGACCCACATTCGTGATGTCAGTTCTCCTCCTTTGGCCGCGTGGGGTGAAACACAATCGTCTTACCCATCTCCCTTCACGTAGGACGCCAGCCCGAACCTTTACGCGTGGAAGGTGTATTCCGGTCTCATTTTCTACCAGCTCTTTCTTGCATGGGTCATGCCAGGTTATATGCAAGAAGGCTTGCCTGTGCCATCTCTGGGATACAAGACTCTCATGTACAAATGCAACGCGCTCTACTCCGTCTACTTCACCTTCATCACCGCCGCGGTCCTTCACCACTATCACATATTCCGCCTCACCGAAATCATAGACAACTACGGGCACATCATGTCTGTTGCCATGATCTGGGGTTTCGCGGTATCATTTGGGACATACTTTTGGACCGTCGCACGTGGTGAACAGATGCGCATGTCGGGCAACTTCATCTACGATGTGTTCATGGGCGCCGCTCTCAACCCTCGAATTGGCCCCGTTGACTTGAAAATGTGGGCCGAGGTCCGGATTCCTTGGGTGATCGTGTTCTTCCTGGCTGTCTCTGGCGCATGTAAGCAATATGAACTTTATGGTGCTGTCACACCCGTATGTGCTGTTTTTCCCTCTTTGCATGACTTGCTCTGAGCAACCTTCCTAGAACATGGCATTCATGTGCCTAGCAACTTGGCTTTATCTGAACGCATGGTGAGTTGTGTTTCTGGCGAAATGTCATCCAGCTCTGACTTCGCCTTCGAAGTTGCAAAGGCGAGGAGTGTATCCCCCAGACATGGGATATGTTCCACGAAAAGTGGGGCTTCATGGTTATCTTTTGGAATTTTGCAGGGGTCCCATTCGTGAGTCCATCGAATTACCTTTGTCTCATCTTTGTTCTGACACCCTGATCTTGACAGACCTATGTTTACTCAGTCGTCTACATGGCCTCCCACGATCCAGAAAAGTACAGGTTTTCGACGCCAGTATACGTCGCGCTGTTCACCACGTTACTAACGGCGTACTACGTGTGAGGGGGTTGTACGTTTTCTCGTTGCCACCGGAGATCTGACGCATGGACCGTAGCTGGGACACTTCCATGTCCCAAAAAAGTCGGTTTAAGATGCAGACGCAAGGCAACTTCAACTACCGTTGGACGTTCCCCCAGCTACCATGGGGCACAGTCAAGAACCCAACCTACATTCAAACGGCACATGGGTACTATCATTTTA